>Ga0256407_10000699_pt1 | contig 76726 bp, 89 predicted proteins | sample RumenRJG_04DNA_FD_193489 | JGI IMG/M metagenome (GOLD analysis project Ga0256407, IMG submission 193489) | Bovine rumen microbial communities from Lethbridge, Alberta, Canada - RJG_04 | ecosystem: Host-associated > Mammals > Digestive system > Stomach > Rumen | place: Canada: Alberta... | reverse complement strand
TATCCGGATGACGAATACTTCTTCCTGAAGCTATTTGACATGAGCCGACGGGACTATGTCCGGAACCCTAAATCCCACAAGTTTTGTGATTGAGCCATAAACATTCGGAATATTGGGAACCGGAATCAGTTCCTTCGAGGAATCTCCTCTGGGGAAGAGCTCAGGATACATCTCTATCGCTTCATCCTCTGTCAGAACGGCAAACTCTTCACCCGGTTCGGCGATCATCACCATGAAAGAAAGATCATCGTCATCGAAATCTTCCTCGTCCTCATCGTCTTCCCAGTCGTTTTCTTCATAGTGCTGAACGAGATCCCCAGTCTCCTTTATAATTTCAGCACCCTCATACAGCAGGTCTGCCATATCGTGGATAATGCCGTAAATGGTGACCGGATCGTGAGTATCATCATAATCGCCCTCATTACCGATCATAATCTCCCGTAACTGCCTTTCAGTATCCATCAGGCGATTCAGGGTTCTGATATCATTCTCATTAAGCTTCATTTTCGTAAATCTCCTTTGTCATTGTGGTTTTGTGATTCTGAGCAAAAAGAAAACGCCTCTGGAGAATCGTCTCAGAAGCGTTATCAGGGTTCTGTTATTCTGTTGTCTTGAGATTTGACAGACACTGTCTGGCATTTTCATCGTTCCTGCCCTCGCTGGCGTTTTTTCTGCCACTGTTCCAGGAGCTTGATGATGGTGTCCTGCATCTGCCTTGGGGTATAGGACTTCGGGAAATACTTCCTGAGCTGTTCACTTTTGAAAGCGACCCGTTCTAGATCCCCTTTTTTGATTTCCCCGAGGATGTCGTACATGTCCTCTAATGTGCATCCGCCTTCCTGGCTGAGCTTCTTAAGCCGCATGGCCTGGGACAGGGAGGGAGAAGCCTGGGTGTAATCCATGGCCTCGATCACATGCTGTTGCTCCTCCGGAGTCAGGTAGGAAAGCTCCACTGCCGGGTTGAAAGAGATCTTCTGCTGATCGACCATCTCCAAAAGCTCAGGAATCAGGTTGGTAAGACGGATATAGCGCTGAACATTCCGCGAGGAGTCACCAGCTTGTTCTGCCAAAACATCTCTGGAAACCGTTCCTCCTGACTTCTGGCCAAATTGGCCAGAAGTTTCATCACCCAGCAAATCCGTCCTTTCACCCTGATGCTTCATAGCCTCCAGTTTCATTTTGTAGGCAAAAGCCCGTTCACTCGGAAGGATATTCTCTCTTTGCAAGTTCGAATCCACCATCAGCACTACCGCCTCATCATCGGTCATATTCTTTACAATGACCGGAACTTCCGAAAGCCCTGCAGCTTCTGCGGCATGAACCCTTCTGTGTCCGGATATGATCTGAAGGGATCCGTCATCCATAGGCCTAACAAGAAGTGGGGTGAGTACACCAAACTGCGCAATGCTTTCGGTTGTCCTCAGCATAGCCTCGTCATCCACGACTTTGAAAGGATGCCCCTCAAAGGGCTTCAGGTCACTGATAGGGATGTGCTGAACCCGATCCGTCTCCATCTCATAATTATCGACATCATTCGACACGTTTCTCACCTCCTTAAAAGCTGTCGCTGCCGGTGTAGGAATAGTCCTCAAAAGCACTCCTGCGTTTTCCGTTGTACTGTCTGGATTCTCCGCCGCCGCGCATATCATGGTTTACTTTGTTCTGATAGTAGGGACTGATCGTAACCGGTGCGTTAAAGAGCGTCGTCAGCAGGTATTGCTTGATGTTCTTTACTTCGGAAGTGTTCTCTTGCAAACAGTCCAGAACATACTGGATGTGCAAAGAATCCAGCTTCATGAGTCGGCCTTTTACGACTTCCTTTGGCTTGTCATCTCCGGCGATACGGATCATCCTCCTGTTAGTACTGCAGGTCTCGGCCAGTATATCGAGGATCCCGTCCAGTGTTTCTTTTTCTGTCGGATGGTCCAGGGCGAGAATATCGAGCTCCAGCTCCGTTCGAAACCATTCTTTATAACGCTCATATTCACTCATCCCATCCGCATCCCATCCGGATAAGATAGGATTCTCTGTATAAATAGAATCAGTATTATTATGATCTTTATTACTTGGTCGTGATTTTGACGAGTCCTGAATCGTGTTTTCCGCGACTCCAGAATCGTGATTTTCACGAGTCTTGAATCGTGATTCCACAGACTTATCCACAGGCAGAAAGTTCTTTACATAGATCAGATTGGGTTTGCCGAGGCCCTGGCGCTTTCGCTCGATCAGGCCGCATTTTTCTTCGAGCTCATTCATCAGCTTTGTAGCCTTGTTGTCAGCGCAGTTCAGCGTCTCCATGATCTCAGAAAGCGTGCAGATGATATACACCCGGCCCTTATCATCGATCCATCCGTTCTTTGCTGACAGGTCCATCCGCCTTAAAAGGATCCCGTAAAGGACCTTGGCTTCCGCTGTGACGTTCTTAAACTCGTCATTCGTAAAAAGGACCGCAGGGACACGGATAAATGCGAACTGATCCGCCTGGGCACCATAGAAGTAATCATGCATCCATACCACCCACCTCCTTGCCGATGATCTTCTCCTTTCGAAGCGGCTTCTTTCGAAATGAGGTATTCCTGTCCTTTCCATAGGGGCAGGAAGAGAAGAGACAGCTGCGATACCTGAAGTCCGGCTGGTAATACTGACAAAGCATGCACTTCGGCGGTTCCTTGTTCCGGTCCACCTTTACCGGAACCTCAAAGAGCTTCTTACAGCGGTTCAGCTTCGCATTACTCACGTACACAGGCCGGTACCTCCTCTCCCTTGAATCCCAGGATCTTCTTCATGCAGAAGCTGATGCAGGGGCCGTAGCAGCATCCCTCACAGGGACTTTTCTTTTTCGGAGACTCTGCCAGGTAGTAGCAATTCTCCTTGCCGAGCGTGCAGCCGACCTTCCGGTTCTTCCAGAAGTAACATGACCGGCAACTTGCAGGACGGTCCGCATGATAGCGAATACCGTCGATCACAATCGTTCCATTCTTCATGAGTCTATCCTCCGTTTCATGATCTGGTTCTGCAAAAGCTGCAGAAACGAAAAAAGCCCGGCCACGAATCTCATCATCAATTCGTAACCGGGCTATGTAAAATAAACTATTCAATTGTATGAAACGGACTCTCAAAAAACGACTGACTGCCAGACATCAAAACAGTATATGGAAGCATAGAATTGATCAGATTATGCCAAGCCTATTCAGCCGGATTTGATCTGCCTCACAGATTTCAAATTGGCCTCTTTACAGAAGGAGTCTCGCTACCCTTAACCTTTCGAGACACCCTCCTTCATTTCCGAGTTTTTGCTATTTTTTTAACCCCAAAAGAGGCGTTTGCTATTTTTTAACCCACTTTTTCCGGTCAGGTTAGGTCAAAACTCATCAAATTTTGTCAGCCAAAATAGCGAAAGAAAAAACCCTGGAAGCCGCATGTTTCCAGGGTTTTTTGATGTTTCGAAGCTTCGATTAACGCTTGCTGAACTGCGGAGCGCGTCTCGCGGCCTTGAGGCCGTACTTCTTTCTCTCTTTCATTCTCGGGTCTCTTGTAAGGAAGCCTTCCTTCTTCAGGATCGGTCTGTAATCCTGGTCTGCCTCAAGAAGAGCTCTTGCGATGCCGTGACGAACAGCACCAGCCTGGCCGGTGAAGCCGCCGCCGTGTACGCTTACAAGTACATCGAACTTGTCTGCGGTCTCGGTTGCGGTAAGCGGCTGACGAACGATGGTCTTCAGGGTCTCGAAACCGAAGTACTCATCGATATCTCTCTTATTGATGGTGATTTTGCCGGTACCCGGTACAAGATATACTCTGGCAACAGATTTTTTTCTTCTGCCTGTTCCATAATACTTATTAGCCATTTTCTTATTCTCCTTCCGATTCTGACCGATTAAAACTTGAGTTCAAGTACTTCCGGCTTCTGTGCAGCCTGCTTGTGCTCCGGACCTGCATAGATGTGAAGCTTCTTAATCATCTGTCTGCCGATGGGGCCCTTCGGAAGCATGCCCTTGACAGCAAGTCTGATAACTTCTTCCGGCTTGGTTGCTTCCATCTCACGAAGTGTGGTGGACTTGAAGCCGCCTACGTAATCGGAATGTCTGTAGTAAATCTTGTCATCAAGCTTCTTACCGGTTACCTTAATCTTGGAAGCGTTGGTGATGATAACATAATCGCCGCAGTCGATGTGCGGTGTGAAAATCGGCTTATTCTTGCCTCTGAGAATCTTTGCAACTTCGGAGCAAAGACGGCCCAGAGTTAATCCTGTAGCGTCAATGACGTACCATTTTCTCTCGATGGTTGCCGGGCTGGCCATAAAAGTCTTCATTGATTGACCTCCAAATAATTCGCGTTAACTTGCTAATTGTATGGAAAAAGCCTGTTCCGGGGCCTTGGCTCAGGCGCTTTTCGCATGATTTTAACGATCCTCTTCGGACCGTCACAGATACACATTATAGTATAGAGATTTCCGGGTGTCAACCGATCTTTTGGGCAAAAAACGGCGAAAGATCAACAAAAATCCCCTGTTTTATTCTTTTGTTTCCGGCAGAAACACGGCCGGATACCATCCGTCCGCTTCTTCGCCCAGCACATACAGGCCGTACCGCTGTCCTGCCGCAAGGCGTCCCGCACCAGCTGCCGTCTCCTCCGGCGCCGCATTCTGCGCGACGCTTCCGGTATCCCGGATAAGCACCTGTTCTGCGCCGTTCCGGTAAGCCTGGTGAATCATCCGCTCGCAGACGCCGGCGAATTCCTCCGCCGTGCTCCGGAAGATACAAAGTCTCGATACCGGGTGTTCTTCGCCCCGGGCCAGCTCCCGCTGGTCCAGCTCATAGCGGTAGTATTCATTTTCCCCGGAGACCGTCTCCGGAGGCTCTTTCTCATATTCCAGGCTGATGAGGGTCAGACCCTTTGCCGGTGCCGTAGGGCCGGCCTGCTGCCGGTCTCTTAAGTCGAGAATCTCCTTCACATGCTCCGGCGGATACATCCCCGTGCCGACCCGCATCAGGGTTCCGGCGATAATCCGCACCATGTTGTAGAGGAACCCGCTGCCCGACAGCCGGAGAATGATAAGACCATTCTCTTCCTCACGAATATCCAGGGAATACAGGGTCCGCACCGTGGTCGCCGCCTGGGTGTTCGGGGTGCAGAAGCTCTTGAAATCGTGCTCTCCCACCAGGTAAGCCGCTGCCTTCCGCATCTTCTCCACATCCAGGTCATAGTAGCAGAAGTGGCTGTACCGGCCGAGAATCGGGTTTTCCACCTTCCGGTTGTAGATCCGGTACTCATAGGTTTTTACCCCGTTCACCTTCCGGGGGTGAAATGTCAGAGGCACCTCCCGGGATTCCTGAACCCGGATGCCTTCCGGCAGCTTCTGATTGATGGCATAGACCACCTTATCCCCGGGAATACGGCTGTTGGTATCAAAGACGGCCACATTGCCCATGGCGTGCACGCCGGAATCGGTCCGGCTGGCGCCGATGACCTGAATCTCCTCGTGAAACAGGGCGGACAGCTCCCGGTTCAGCACCTCCTCGATGGTTATGCCGTTGGGCTGGAACTGCCAGCCGCAGTAGTCGGTACCGTCATAGGCCACAACCAGCAGAATCCTTCTCATAACAGAATCCTCGCTGCAATCACCGCCGCCACAAAGGCAAAGAGAATCAGATAGGCAATCCGGTCTCTGCCGCTGTAGTGCAGGGGCTTCATCTTGGTCCGGCCCACGCCGCCGCGGTAGCACCGGGCTTCCATGGCCATGGCCAGATCCGTTGCCCTGCGGAATGCCGCCACAAACAGCGGTACCAGCAGGGGGATCATATTCTTTATTCTCTGCATCAGGCCGCCGCTCTCAAAATCGGCGCCCCGGGCCGTCTGGGCCTTCATGATGCGGTCCGTCTCCTCCACCAGAATCGGGATAAACCGGAGGGCAATGGACATCATCATCGCAATCTCATGCACCGGCACGTGAAACTTCGTGAATCCCCGAAGTCCCTGCTCCATGCCGTCCGTCAGCTGGTTCGGCGTCGTGGTGAGGGTCATGACAGAAGAGCCGATCACCAGGTAAATCAGGCGCAGCGCCATGAATACCGAGAGCCGGAGTCCCTCCTCCGTGATTTTCAGGAATTTGAACTGCCAGATCACCGTACCGCTGGTTAAAAACAGGTTGAACAGGACGCTTATAAGGAGCAGCACCAGCACTGCCCGAAGGCCCCGCACGATAAACTTGAACGGGACGTTGGAAAGCTTTATGACCGCCGCGAGGAACACCGTGATAATCGCATATCCCGCCACATTATTGGCGCAGAACAGCGCCACAATGAACAGAAGCGTTCCCGCCAGCTTTGTTCTGGGGTCCAGTCTGTGAATCACCGAATCCACCGGATAATACTGACCGATCGTGATTTCCCGGATCATCAGCCCTTCCCCCCTTTCTTTTTAAGGAGCGGAAAGATAGCCTCCACCGCCTCATCCACCGTCGTGATGGACGGAGCAAGATCAATTCCCCTCTCCCGCAGCTCCTCGGCGATATAGGTGACCTCCGGCGCCGCCAGGCCCATCTTCTCCAGCTCCTTGTAATGCGTAAAGACAGCCTTCGGTGTATCGTCATAGACCAGCGAGCCGTGATTCATCACGAGAAGCCGGTCCACATAGCGGGCCATATCCTCCATGCTGTGGGACACCAGAAGGATGGTCAGCCCGTGCTGCCGGTTCAGTCTCGCCACCTGGTCCAGAATCTCATCCCGTCCCCGGGGATCCAGGCCCGCCGTGGGCTCATCCAGAATCATCATCTGGGGCCGCATGGCCAGAACGCCGGCGATGGCCACACGCCTCTTCTGGCCGCCGGAAAGCTCAAAGGGGGACTTGGTATAAAGCTCCTCCTCAAGCCCCACCAGCCGGAGAGCGTGGAGTGCCCGTTTCTTCGTCTCCGCCTCGGAACAGCCCAGATTCCTGGGGCCGAAGCACACGTCAGTCAGCACATCCGCCTCAAACAGCTGGTGCTCCGGGTACTGGAATACCAGTCCCACCTTGCCCCGCAGCTCCTTCATCGGATAGCCCTTGCTGTAAATGCTTGTTCCTTCGTAGAGAATGTCGCCCTCCGTCGCGCGGATCAGCCCGTTCAGATGCTGAATCAGCGTCGATTTGCCCGATCCCGTATGGCCGATCAGGCCGACGAATTCCCCGTCATTTATCTCAAAGCTCACATCCCGAATCGCTGCCGACTCCATGGCGGTGCCGGCATTGTAGATATAACTCAGATGTTCTGCACGGATTCCCATTCTGTCTTACTCCATCAGCGCGTACAGCGCCTCCACCAGTTCTTCCTTATGCAATATTCCGTCCGGCAGCGCAGCGCCCTTCTGCTTAAGCTTCCACGCCAGCTCCGTCACCTGCGGAACGTCCAGCTCCAGCGCCTTCAGCTCCTCGATTCTGGAAAATATTTCCGCCGGCGTTCCGTCCATGGCCATCTGTCCGTCATTCATGACGATAATCCGGTCCGCATCCACCGCCTCTTCCATGTAGTGGGTGATCAGCAGAATCGTGATATTCTCCTTCTTATTCAGCTCATGAATGGTCTTAATGACCTCCTTGCGCCCGTTGGGGTCCAGCATGGCCGTCGGCTCATCCAGCACGATGCAGTCCGGCTTCATCGCCAGCACACCGGCGATGGCCACTCTCTGCTTCTGTCCGCCCGAGAGCCGGTTGGGAGATGCCTCCCGGAAGGCTGTCATTCCAACCGCCTCCAGCGCCTTATCCACCCGCACCAGAATCTCCTCGGTGGGAATGCCCATATTCTCCGGGCCGAAGCCCACATCCTCTTCCACCACATTGGCGATGATCTGGTTGTCCGGATTCTGGAATACCATGCCCGCCGTTCTGCGGACCTCCCAGATCTGCTCCTCATTGCGGGTATCAATCCCTTCCACCAGAAGGGTTCCTTCCGTGGGCGTATAAATGCCGTTGATCAGCTTGGCCAGAGTCGATTTGCCGGAGCCGTTGTGCCCGAGAATTGCCACAAAGCTGCCCTTCTCGATGGCAATATCCAGATGGTCGAGCGCTCTTCGCACCTCCGGCTCTGCCCCGTCCTCGGTCTGTACCGTATAATCATATACCAGGTCTTGTCCGCGGATTATTTCATCCATTGTTTCATCACGCTTTCCAGAGAACTGCCTTCTCTTCGCTGCCCCTACTGGAGCTTGTATTTATTATAGACGCGGAAGAAATCCGACTTTCCCGCATAGCTCTTTCCCGCCAGATCCAGGCGGTCAAAGATCCCCTCATCCATCGAAACCGCAACCCTGTCGGCGTAGGCCTCGTAGATACGGCGGAATGCGCTCTCCACCCGGGCCGCGGCGATCCGTTCCTTCCGCTCCCTGGTCGCTTCCTCGTCATAGTCATTTTCACAGTATACCACATAACAGGTGCCGCCGATCTCCAGCACTTCACTCACCTGTCCCGCCGTCAGGGCAAATTCCGCCTCCTCCAGCGCCCTGGAGTCCTCATCGAAGGCCTGCCCTCTGCCCGGGCTCATCTCCCGCACCGGAATGCCCAGCTCTCCGGCGCAGTTCCGGAAGTTTGCCCCCTCGGAAACCGCCATGTCCCGGAACCGCTGGGCCGTATCCCGGCTTTCCGTGGCTGCCACCAGCACGTGAATGACCTTCGCCTCGCTGTCGCTGACCTCCAGGTCATCCTGGCGGGCCAGGCCGGCGGCAAACTTCTGGGCCAGACAGTATTCCCGGTACAGCTGCACGATCTCATCCTGGGTCAGTCCCATGGCCTCAATGTCGCTCTGGGAGAGGGAATTGTAATATTCCTCCGCGGCGCCCGCCATGGCCTTTTCTTCCGTGTCCGTAAGTACTGTCCCCTGGTCTTCGGCGATATAGCTGACCACCTTCAGCTCCTCCATGAATTCCCTAAGTCCCTGCACCAGGTCCTTCATGAAGCCGTTCTCCTCGCCCTGTCCGGCCGCCTGCCAGATCTCGGACGTCAGCACATCCTCGTAGCGGTTCCGCTCGGAAGAAGCGATCACACGGACCTGGGCCTCGCTGTAGCCCGCAATCTCCTCCGGCTGGACCGCCTGGGGGGCCTTACCGGCACATCCTGTCATAACCGCAAAACAGAGTGCCGCAGCATACAGTGCTCCGGCACTCCATAACCATCTCTTCTTCATATTCAGTTCCCGTATTCTGTACGTCCCGGACTATGGAAGGTAAAATGTGTTGATCACCAGCGCGATAACAATGCCGAGCACCGCTCCGCAGGCCACCTGCAGCGGCGTGTGCCCCACATATTCCTTCAGCTTCTCCGCAAGGATCTCCCCGTCCAGATTCAGAAAATCCTCAAACAGCAGCTTATTCAGTACCTGCGCCTGTTTTCCGGTTTCCCGGCGCACTCCCATCGCATCGTGCATGACCACGATGCCGAAGAGAAAGCTTATCGCAAACTCAAAACTCTGAATGCCGTACCGCAGAAGCGACGCCACGGCCAGCGCACATACGGTGGAGGAGTGGGAACTGGGCATGCCGCCCGAGCCCCACATTCTCTCCGGATTAAAGGAACGATTCAGAAACAGGTCAATGATCGTCTTCAGCGCCTGGGCGATGAACCACCCCATCGCACCGCTGACCAGCGCCTGATTCTGAAGAATTCCATGTACTATATCACCCAAAGGTCCTCCTTACCTGCACCGGATATCAATAACCGAGCATCCAGTCATACATCTCCTGATACTTCAGCGCGGAGGCGTTCCAGGAGAAGTCGGTTCCCATCGCCCGATCGACGATGCCGTTCCAGTCTCTCTTGCAGTCATAGTATACATGCTCTGCATAGCGGATGCAGGCCAGCATCTCATGAGCATTGTAGTTGGCAAAGGAGAATCCGGTTCCGGTATTCTCATACTCATTGTAGGGCCATACCGTATCCCGGAGGCCGCCGGTCTCGCGGACAATGGGAAGGGCACCGTAGCGCAGGGCAATCAGCTGTCCCAGGCCGCAGGGCTCAAAGAGCGACGGCATCAGGAACGCATCGCTGGCCGCATAGATCTGATGTGCCAGCTCATCGGAATAATAGATGTTCGCGCGCACCCGGTCATTGTACTTCCAGTCATAGTGCCGGAACATGTTCTCATACTTGTCATCGCCGGTTCCCAGCACCACCAGCTGTACGGAATCGGAGCAGATATCGTCCAGAACGCACTGAATCAGGTCTAAGCCCTTCTGATCCGTCAGTCTGGACACAATGCCGATCATGAACTTCTTATCGTCCTGAGGCAGTCCCAGGCGCTCCTGGAGAGCCAGCTTATTCTTGGCCTTCTCTCTGCGGAAGTTCTTTCTGCTGTAATTCTTCGCGATCAGCTGATCCGTCTCCGGATTGTACTCCTCATAATCGATACCGTTCAGGATACCGCGGAGATTGTTGGCACGGGCCCGCATCAGGCCGTCCAGGCCCTCGCCGTAGAAGGGCATCTTAATCTCATCCGCATAGGTGTTGCTGACGGTGGTGATGGCGTCGGCATATACCAGGCCGCCCTTCAGGAGATTGCCGTCCTTGTAGGCTTCCAGCTTGTCCGGTGTGAAATAATAATCCGGCAGCTCGGAGAATCTCTGGATCGTCTTCAGATCCCACACGCCCTGGAACTTCATGTTGTGGATGGTCATCACGGACTTGATGTCCCGGAAGAACTCGCCGCCGTGGAACTTATCCTTCAGATGCACCGGGATAAGGCCTGTCTGCCAGTCATGGCAGTGGATAATGTCGGGCTTGAATCCGATGACCGGCAGGGATGAAAGCGCTGCCTTGCAGAAGAAGGAGAACTTCTCCAGATCATAGAACCAGTCGCCGTAGGGCTTGCTGCCCCAGAAATAGCTCTCATTATCGATGAAATAGTATGTTACGCCCTCATAGACATACTGCAGAATGCCCACATAGCGGTTCTGCCCGAGGTAGTCCATATAGAAGTGATTGACATACTCCATCTCGTTGCGGTACTTCTCACTGATGCAGAGATACTTCGGTATCATCACGCGCACGTCATAATATCTTTTATCAAAGCACTTGGGAAGCGCTCCTACAACATCTGCCAGTCCTCCTGTCTTGATAAACGGAACTGCCTCTGATGCCACAAACAAAATATTTTTCATAGTCTTCCTCCGCATATCTTCGATGCAACCCTGAAACTACGTATATCATATCGGAGATTATACTCCCATCTGATATACATTTTATCCCATTCCTTGATGAGGTGCAACAAAAAAAGGGATGGATGGGTGTTTTGCACTCTTCGGGAAGACAATTCGGAAAATACAAAAATTCAGGATGAAAGTTTCCTCTCATCCTGAATCTGAAATCACTATTCTGCTTCGGATTATACCAGCTCGAGCAGTACTTCCATAGCAGCATCGCCCTTACGCTGGCCGATCTTGACGATTCTGGTGTAACCGCCGTTACGGCTCACATACTTCGGAGCGATCTCATCGAACAGCTTTGCCGGAAGATCAACCTTCTTGGTATTCTTCTTTCTGCCGGTTCCTTCGGTCGGAACCTCAGTCACATCGTAAAGAACCTTGAGCATCTGTCTTCTTGCATGCAGTCTGGACGGCTTATCCTTCTTGATTTCCTTCTGTACCTCTTCGTACACGGTAACCTTCTTGCCATCCTTGACTTCCTTTACGCGCTTACCCTCAGCGTCCTTCTTCGGAACCTTGGCGGTAACGGTAACGGTCTCAAAGTTATCTTTCTCTCTTACAGCAAGGGCAATCAGACCTTCAGCGATCTTTCTTGCTTCTTTTGCTCTCATCTCAGTGGTTCTTACTTTGCCGTTGTTCAGAAGAGCGGTAACCAGTCCTCTGAGCATAGCCTTTCTCTGGCTGGAAGTTCTTCCAAGCTTTCTGTACTTTGCCATGATAATTCTTCCTCCTTGTGGAACACCCGGTCATGCACTTACGGGCTTACTGGCCGGATGCTGTTGATCCATTGGATTTTCTGAGTTAAACCTCTTCGCTCGGCTTGAGGGAAAGGTTCAGCTCCTTCAGCTTTGTGAGGACCTCCTCCAGGGACTTTCTTCCGAGGTTTCTGACCTTCATCATATCCTCGGGAGTTCTGTCGCAGAGTTCCTCCACAGTATTGATTCCTGCTCTCTTCAGGCAGTTGTAGGAACGTACAGACAGTTCCAGCTCGTCGATATTCATCTCCAGAGCCTTGTCTGTATCGCTGTCCGGCTTGTCCGCCATAACCTCCACAACCTTCGCGCTGTCGGAAAGGTTGATGAAGAGGTTCAGGTGCTCGCTGAGAACCTTTGCCGCAAGGCTAAGGGCCTCATCGGGAGCCAGCGTTCCGTTGGTATATACCTCCAGGGTCAGCTTGTCATAATCTGTCATCTGACCTACACGGGTATTCTCCACATTCATGTTGACGCGCTCCACCGGTGTATAGATGGAATCCACGGCGATCACTCCGATCGGGAGATCATCGCGCTTATTCCGGTCCGCACCGACATAGCCGCGTCCGTTGGTAATGGTAAGCTCCATGTAGAGCCGGCAGTCAGGACCGCCGCTTAAAGTGGCGATGACCTGTTCCGGATTCATGATCTCAATATCATCATTGGATGCTATATGGATATCAGCTGCGGTGACGACGCCTTCGCCCTGGAAATCAATATAGGCGCTCTTCGGCTCTTCATCGATGCTGTTATTCTTGATGGCAAGGCTCTTGATGTTCATGATGATCTCAGTCACATCCTCCTTGACACCGGGGATGGAACTGAATTCATGCAGCACACCGTCGATCTTGACCTGGCTTACAGCAGCACCCGGAAGGGAGGAAAGCATGATTCTTCTCAGGGAGTTGCCCAGAGTAAGACCATATCCTCTCTCCAGCGGTTCTACCACGAACTTGCCATAGCTTTTGTCTTCAGAGATCTCAGCAATTTCAATCTTCGGTTTCTCGAAATCGAACATTTGCCCCTCCTTTTGGGAAACATTGCGGTGGGTCGGTTCAATTACTCCAATTATTTATTACTTGGAATAGAGCTCGACGATAGCCATCTCGTCAACCGGAACATCGATCTCATCTCTGGTCGGCATCTGCTTAACAGTACCCTTCAGGTTCTCGATATCAACCTCAAGCCATGCCGGAACCATACGTCCGCCGGTCACCTCAAGGATGTCCTTATATCTCTGTGCGGACTTGAACTTCTCCTTGATCTCGATCACATCGCCGGCCTTTACCTGATAAGACGGGATATTCACGCACTTGCCGTTAACAAGCACATGTCTGTGGTCTACGATCTGTCTGGACTCTTTTCTGGTACGTCCGATTCCCATGCGGAACAGAACATTGTCCAGTCTGCTCTCAAGAAGGACCATAAGGTTGGTACCAACCTGGCCTCTCATCTTGGTAGCTCTTGCATAATAATTTCTGAACGGCTTCTCTAACACACCATAGATAAACTTAGCCTTCTGCTTCTCGCGCAGCTGTACGCCGTATTCGCTAAGCTTTCTGTTGGCTCTCTTGGACTCTCTCTTGGATTTCTTGTCGATTCCCAGGAATACAGGATCCAGGTCAAGAGATCTACATCTTTTAAGTACAGGAACTCTATCTACTGCCACGGTAATGCACCTCCTAATAAATCAGACTCTTCTGCGCTTCGGCGGACGGCAGCCATTGTGCGGAACCGGCGTCACATCACGAATGCTTGTTACTTCAAGGCCGCAGGCCTGGAGCGCACGAATAGCAGCTTCACGGCCGGATCCCGGTCCCTTTACCATAACATCAACAGTCTTTAATCCATGAATAAGTGCTGCCTTGGTAGCAGTTTCTGCAGCCATCTGTGCTGCATAAGGAGTAGATTTCCTTGAACCCTTAAATCCGAGACCGCCCGCGCTTGCCCAGGAAAGAGCGTTGCCCTGTGCATCAGTCAGAGTAACAATGGTATTGTTAAAGGAAGACTGAATGTGAGCCTGTCCGTGTTCAACGTTTTTCTTCACGCGCTTCTTCGTTGCCTTTTTGGCGGAAGTTGACACTTTTTTAGCCATTTTAAACTAACCTACTTTCTTCTTTAAACTACTGTACTGAAATCTCTTTTCAAGATCCCACATTAATGTCAGAATCAGAATAAGGAAAAATGTCAATTATTTCTTCTTATTCGCAACAGTCTTTCTCGGACCCTTGCATGTTCTGGCATTCGTCTTGGTCTTCTGACCACGGCACGGAAGACTCTTTCTGTGACGAATTCCTCTGTAGCAGCCGATCTCCTGCAGTCTCTTGATATCCATAGCGACTGCTCTTCTCAGGTCACCTTCTACAACCTGAGTCTCAGCGATAACTTCAGAGATTTTCTTAACCTCGTCATCGGTAAGGTCTTTCACACGTGTGTCCGGGTTAACGCCTGCATCCTTGAGAATACGGTTAGAACTGGTTCTTCCGATTCCATAGATGTAAGTCAAGCCGATCTCGACGCGTTTCTCCCTTGGTAAATCGACACCTGAAATACGAGCCATTGTGTGTTACACCTCCATTACGCTTACTTAACTACTAACTGTTTTACCGCATTCGTCCGATGATACACCGCGATCACCGGTGCGGGCCGCGGCATCAGCCCTGTCTTTGTTTGTGTTTCGGGTTTTCGCAGATTACTCGGATACTGCCTTTTCTTTTAATGATTTTGCACTTTTCGCAAATCGGTTTTACTGAAGCTCTAACTTTCACAGTAATTCTCCTTTCTTCAATCGCACCCCGCAGACCGCCGTACTGGCCGGTCCCTGTCCCGGATAAATCCTTCGTCAGGGCGGATCTCACCTGTCACTCCAACAAAGTCGCTCGGACATTATAGCACCGAATATGACCTAATGCAAGGAGAATTTTATTTATCTCTCCAGATAATTCTTCCCTTGGACAGGTCATAGGGTGACATCTCCAGCGTTACCTTGTCTCCCGGAAGAATGCGGATATAGTTCATGCGAAGCTTTCCGCTGATGGTCGCCAGAACAATATGCTTATTCTCCAGTTCCACACGGAACATTGCGTTCGGAAGTTTTTCGACCACAACGCCCTCAATCTCAATGACATCTGCTTTTGACAAACGTTCTCACCTCCCGCTTAAGGTAAATATTTCCGGTTCCCCGTCGGTTATCAGAATGGTGTTTTCATAATGCGCTGCCAGAGAACCGTCCATGGTAACCACGGTCCAGTCATCATCCATCCAGCCCACATCCCAGTCACCGGCCGTAATCATCGGCTCGATGGCGAGCGTCATGCCAGGCTTCAGCCGTACGCCCCTTCTGCGCCTTGCAAAGTTGGGGACCTCCGGGTCCTCATGCATCTCGGCGCCGATTCCGTGGCCCACCAGAGCTCTCACCACGCCGAAGCCATTGGCCTCCACATGTTTCTGGATGGCGGCGGAAATATCATTCAGATAGTTCCCGGCCACGGCCTTTTCGATGCCGGCAAAAAAGCTTTCTTCCGCCACCCGGATAAGCTTCTGTGCTTCCGCACTCACCTTTCCGATGGCGTAGGTCCTTGCGGCATCCGCCTGATACCCCTTATGGAGCAGGCAGGCGTCCAGGCTCACGATGTCTCCTTCTTCTATATAATGATCCGGCCGGGGAATCCCGTGGACTACCTCATCGTTGACGGAGACACAGAACGCCGCCGGAAATCCGCCGTATCCCTTGCAGGAAGGAATGCAGCCGTAGCTGCGGATCATCTCCTCCCCGATCCGGTCGATGTCTTCGGTAGACATGCCCGGCGAGAGCTTTTCCTCCATCCGGAGATAAACCTCTCCGAGGATTTTGCCGGCCTCGCGCATCCTGGCAATTTCCGTTGGTGACTTTATGATAACTGCCATTCCTGTCCTCTCCCGGTTCAGCCAAGAATTCCGCAGATTGCGGCAAAGACCTCATCAAGGGCCTTCGTGCCGTCTACGGTTCTGAGCACCTTCTGTCCGTCATAGTAGTCGATCAGAGGCTGTGTCTGATCATGATAAACCTGTAATCTCTTCTGCACGGTCTCCGGCTTGTCATCATCACGGATGATGAGCTTCTCGCCGCAGTGGTCGCAGATGCCTTCCTGCTTCGGTGCAGCATAGACGATGTGGTAGGTGGCACCGCACTTTACGCACGCCCGTCTTCCGGACATCCGGCCGATGATGGCCTCATCCGGCACGTCCACATTGATGGCATAGTCGATGGCCTCGCCTCTCTCCGACAGTGCCTTTGTCAGGCTCTCTGCCTGGGGAATGGTTCTCGGGAATCCGTCCAGAATGTATCCCTCTTTGCAGTCTGCCTGGCTGATTCTGTCCAGCAGCATGCCGATGGTGATCTCATCCGGAACCAGAAGTCCCTGGTCCATAAACTCTTTGGCCTTTTTGCCCAGCTCCGTTCCCGCCTTGATATTGCTGCGGAAGATATCTCCGGTTGAAACGTGCGGAACGCCGTACTTTTCGGCAATCTTATCCGCCTGTGTTCCCTTGCCGGCTCCCGGGGCACCAAGCATAACAATCTTCATAGGTTTACCTCCTCTGTAACGATCGCGTTAGGACAGAGAACCATACAGGTCCTCTGTCCGCGCGCAAATCATATTTACTGCTGCTTAGAAATCGTTCAGGAATCCCTTGTAATTGCGGACAAGGAGCTGTGACTGAACCGCCTTGATGGTCTCAAGCACAACACCAACGATAATGATCAGCGATGTACCACCGAAGGACATCCGGCTCACGTTGAAGAGTCCGGAAATCATGATCGGGATGATACAAACGATAATCAGTCCGCATGCACCGATAAATACAATATAGTTCAGAAGATTATTCAGATAATCCGAGGTCGGCTTGCCGGGACGGATACCCGGGATAAAGCCGCCGGACTTCTTCATGTTGTTGGCTACTTCCAGCGGATTGAAGGTGATGGAGGTATAGAAATACGCAAACACCACGATCAGGACGATGTAAATCACCATACCGATGGAGTAGATCGGCCGCTCCGGTCTGAACCAGTTTCCTGAGTTCAGCATCATAAGAATCTGTCCGCCCGCAGTCGCATAGTTCACATTGAAGAACTCGGCGATAACGACGGGGAAGGACATAATCGAAGATGCAAAGATTACCGGGATAACGCCGGCTGTGTTGACCTTCAGCGGAATCACCGAGGACTGGCCGCCAACCAGGCGCCGGCCCTGCATCTTCTTGGAGTACTGTACCGGAATCCGGCGCTCAGCATCCTGAAGATAGATGGTAAACACAGTGATTGCAATAATCACAGCTGCAATGATAATCGCATATACAACTCCGACTGCAACCGATTTTCCCTTGATAAATCTCTCATACAGAGTCAGAACATCGTTCGGTACCGAAGAGATAATGTTGAACAGAAGTACGATGGAAATACCATTGCCGACGCCGTATGTGGTGATCTGCTCACCAATCCACATCAGCATCGCACTTCCGGCTGTCATGGTAACGACAGCCACAATCACGCTTCCGATATTGTAATCAATCAGAAGTCCTCTGCCGCCGAATCCCACGCTCATGGCGATGGACTGCATCAGAGCAAGTCCGACCGTCACGTAACGGGTATACTCCGCAATCTTCTTTCTTCCTTCTTCACCCTCCTTCTGCATCTCCTCCAGTTTCGGAATGGCGATGGTCAGAAGCTGCATGATAATCGAGGAAGTGATGTACGGTGTAATGCTCAGTGCAAAGATGGACATGTTCGTAAAGGAACCGCCCGTGATTGTGTTGAAAAACCCAAAGGCATCGCTGGACTGTCTTGCGAACAGTTCAGCGAAGAATGTAGTCTTAACTCCCGGAACCGGCAGCTGTGAACCGATACGGATCACAACCAGCATAAGGAAAGTGTAGATCAGTTTATCTCTGACTTCCTTTACCTTGAACGCTTTCTGGAGCGTTTTCCACATATCAGATCACCTCGCAGGTTCCGCCGGCCGCTTCAATCTTGGCCTTAGCGCCTTCACTGACAGCATCAACCTTGACAACGAGCTTCTTGGTAAGCTCTCCGTTTCCAAGGACCTTCACGCCGTCACGTGCATGCTTTACAACACCTGCTTCCAGCAGCTTTTCTACCGTTACTACGGTATCGTTCTCAAACTTCTCAAGATCAGCCACGTTGATGGCAATGATCTCCTTGCGGTTTCTGTTCTTGAAGCCTCTCTTCGGAAGGCGTCTGTACAGAGGCATCTGTCCGCCTTCAAAACCTATTCTCGGTGCGCCGGAACGTGCCTTCTGGCCCTTGTGGCCCTTGCCGGCAGTCTTTCCGTTACCGGAAGCGTGACCGCGGCCTCTTCTGAAGCTGTCGCTGTGTACGGAACCGGCAGCCGGTCTTAAATTGGATAAATCCATGCTGAACCTCCTTACAAATATCAGATCTCTTCAACTTCTACCAGATGCTTAACGCTCTGGATCATTCCTCTGACCGCCGCGTTGTCCGGAAGCTCATTAGTCCAGTGCATCTTCTTGAGGCCCAGGGCTTCAACGGTTGCTCTATGCTTCGGAATAGCGCCGATAGGAGATTTTACCAATGTAACTCTTAACTTCTCAGCCATCTTTATCTCCTCCTTAGTTCAGAATCTCATCCACAGACTTGCCGCGAAGCTTTGCAACCTCTTCCGGAGTCTTGAGTTCTGTCAGACCGGCCAGCGTAGCAAGAACTACGTTAACCTTGTTGTTGGAACCAAGAGACTTTGTACGGATATTCTGATATCCAGCAAGCTCAAGCACGGAACGGGCCGGACCGCCGGCGATAACACCGGTACCTTCCGGAGCTCTCTTCAGAAGTACGTTTGCGCTTCCGAATCTGCCATTGAAGTCGTGCGGAACACTCTTATTGTCATCCAGAGACACCTCGATGATGTGTCTCATGGCAGCTTCTTTACCCTTGCGGATTGCTTCCGGAACTTCTGCAGCCTTGCCCATGCCAGCACCAACATGTCCGTTCTTGTCGCCAACTACGACCAGTGCGGCAAATCTCTGAGTACGTCCGCCCTTTACAGTTTTAGATACTCTGCGGATTGCCACAACCTTGTCCTCTAATTCGAGCTGGCCGGCATTAACAAATGTACGCTTCATGTGTATGTTCTCCTTCCCTTAGAAATCCAGACCAGCTTCTCTTGCTGCATCTGCGAGCGCCTGAACTTTTCCGTGATAGATGTAGCCGCCTCTGTCGAATACAACCTGCTTGATGCCCTTTTCCAGAGCACGCTTTGCGATAACAGTACCAACGAATGCTGCAGCTGCAACGTTGTTGGTCTTCTCGAGCTCAGCCTTCACTTCCTTCTCGGCAGTGGAAGCTGCGCAGAGGGTATTGCCTGCGACATCATCTATGATCTGAGCATACATATGATCATTGCTTCTGAACACTGCAAGACGTGGTCTCTCTGCAGTGCCGGAAAAACGATTACGTAATCTCTGGTGCTTTTTAACGCGAACTTCGCTTCTTGATTTTTTGCTAACCATTTTCACACACTCCTTAATTATTTCTTACCAGTCTTACCAACTTTGCGTCTGATAACCTCATCAGAGTACTTGATACCCTTGCCCTTATACGGCTCCGGCTTTCTCTTCTCTCTGATCTCAGCAGCGTACTGACCGACCTTCTCTTTGTCGATACCCTTGACAACGATCTTGTTGCCGTCAACAGTGGTCTCAACGCCGTCCGGATCTTCCATCTCTACCGGATGAGAATAGCCCAGGGTCAGGACAAGCTTCTTGCCCTGCTTTGCAGCTCTGTAACCGACACCGTTGATTTCCAGGGTCTTCTCATAACCGTTGGAAACACCGGTAACCATGTTGTTAATTAAGGATCTTGTGAGTCCGTGTAATGCTTTATTTCTCTTAAGGTCGTTCGGTCTTGTTACAACGATGTGGCCTTCCTTTTCCTCAATGGTCATCTCCGGCACAAACTCTCTTGTAAGCTCACCCTTCGGTCCCTTAACAGTTACTTTGTTGTTCTCAGCGATTGTGACAGTAACACCTGCCGGAATCGCAACTGGCAATCTACCAATTCGTGACATGCCTATATTCCTCCTACTTAAATTCTCGGAGAGAGTGCTCTCTGCTCTCTCTGTTTTCAGTCAGTGTTTTTATTTACCACACGAATGCCAGTACTTCTCCGCCTACGCCGAGCTCTCTTGCTTTCTTGTCAGTAATTACACCCTGGTTTGTGGAAACGATAGCGATACCAAGTCCGCCGAGTACCTTCGGCATGTTCTCCTTGCTTGCGTAGATACGCAGGCCCGGCTTGGAGATTCTCTTCAGTCCGGAGATGATTCTCTCATCCTTGGTTGCGCCGTATTTTAACTTGATGCGGATGGTCTTGAAGCCCTTCTCGTCATCAACAAGGTCATATTTCTTGATGTAGCCTTCATCCAGGAGAATGTTTGCAATAGCAAGCTTCATCTTGGAGCAGGGAACATCGACACTATCATGCTTTGAGATATTTGCGTTACGGATTCTCGTAAGCATATCTGCAATCGGATCGCTCATTGTCATTTGCGTATTACCTCCTATTAATCCTTTCTCTCTGCCTGATTACCAGCTGGCTTTTCTAACACCCGGAATCTCGCCCTTGTAAGCAAGTTCACGGAAGCAGATACGGCAGATACCGTACTTTCTTAAATACGCGTGCGGGCGACCGCAGATCTTGCAGCGATTGTACTCTCTGGTGGAGAATTTTGCCGGACGCTGCTGCTTTATCTTCATAGACGTTTTAGCCATTGATGAAATCCTCCTGATTATTTAGCGAAGGGCATGTTGAACAGTCTGAGCAGTTCACGAGCCTCTTCGTCAGTCTTTGCAGTGGTAACAAAAATGATATCCATGCCCCGTACCTTGTCTACCTTATCGTACTCAATTTCGGGGAAGATAAGCTGCTCTTTGATACCCAGAGCATAGTTGCCTCTGCCATCAAAAGAATTGGCGCTTACGCCGCGGAAGTCACGTACTCGCGGAAGAGCGAGGTTGATCAGACGATCCGCAAACTCATACATCTTCTCGCCGCGAAGGGTAACCTTGCATCCGATCGGCATGCCCTCTCTGATCTTGAAGTTAGCAACCGACTTCTTAGCCTTGGTGATAACAGCCTTCTGGCCGGTGATGATCTCAAGGTCTCTGACTGCGGAGTCAAGAACTTTTGCATTCTCCTTCGCTTCGCCTACGCCCATGTTCACAACGATCTTGTCGAGCTTCGGCACTTCCATGATATTCTTATATCCGAACTTCTTGATCATTGCATCAACGATCTCGTTCTGATAGGTTTCTTTTAATCTGGACACTTCTGTCGTTCCTCCTCTCCGTATCAGTCGATCGCCTTGCCGGTTGCCTTAGCGATACGAACCTTCTTGCCGTCCTTCTCACCGAAGCCGACTCTGGTTGCCTTGCCGTCAACAACAAGCATAACGTTGGAAATATCAAGTGCAGCTTCCTGGTGGATGATTCCGCCCTGCTGATTAGCTGCGGACGGCTTGGAATGCTTGGTAACCATGTTGCATCCCTCAACAACCACTCTGTTCTTCTTAACGTCTACGTGAAGAACCTTTCCAGTCTTGCCTTTATCCTTACCGGTAATAATCTGTACCGTATCGTCTTTTTTAATCTTATGCACAGTGATACCCTCCTTACAGAACTTCCGGAGCCAGAGAAACAATCTTCATGAACTGCTTCTCACGGAGCTCTCTTGCAACCGGTCCAAAGATACGTGTTCCTCTCGGGGTGTTGTCTTCCTTGAGGATAACCGCTGCGTTCTCATCAAATCTGATGTAGGAACCATCCTTGCGGCGTGCGCCTCTGACTGTGCGGACAACAACTGCCTTCACAACATCGCCCTTCTTTACAACGCCGCCTGGTGTTGCTTCTTTAACGGAAGCTACGATAATATCGCCGATGCTGGCATATCTTCTGGTGGAGCCGCCCATTACACGGATGCAGAGAAGTTCCTTCGCACCGGTATTGTCGGCAACTCTTAATCTTGATTCCTGCTGAATCATGCCCAATACTCCTTTCTGTCTGTGAGATTATTTCGCTTTCTCAACAATCTCAACGAGTCTCCATCTCTTATCCTTGGATAACGGTCTGGTCTCCTGCACCTTTACAGTATCGCCGATTCCGCATTCATTGTTCTCGTCATGTGCCTTTAATTTATATGTTCTCTTCACGATCTTTCCGATCAGAGGATGCTTTACGTGATGCTCGATAGCAACAACAATAGTCTTATCCATCTTGTCGCTCACTACCTTGCCAATACGTACTTTTCTAAGATTTCTCTCCACGGTAGCTATCTCCTTTCCATGAATTGGAAATTATGCATTTGCTTTCGACTTTGCTGCAATAACAGTCTGTATTCTGGCAATGTTTCTGCGAACTTCCCGGATTCTTCCTGTGTTATCGAGCTGGTTGGTAGCATTCTGAAATCTGAGGTTGAAGAGTTCCTTCTTTGCCGCAACGAGCTCCTCGTTGAGCTCAGCAGCGGATTTCTCTCTTAAATCTCCTAAATACTTATCAATCTTCACTGTTATCACCGCCTTCTAAGTCTGCTTTCGCAACGATCTTGCACTTGCACGGAAGCTTGTACATGGCAAGGCGAAGCGCCTCTCTTGCCGTCTCCTCAGGTACGCCTGCGATCTCGAATAATACGCGGCCCGGTTTTACGACAGCTACCCAATATTCAACGGAGCCCTTTCCGGAACCCATACGGGTCTCAGCCGGCTTTGCGGTAATCGGTTTGTCCGGGAAAATCTTGATCCAGATCTTACCGCCACGCTTCACATAACGGGTGAGGGCCACACGGGCTGCCTCAATCTGGTTGGAACGAATCCAGCACGGCTCTGTTGCGATAATTCCGAACTCACCATTGGTGATGCGATTACCTCTGGTAATCTTGCCGGCCATGGAGCCACGGAACTGTTTTCTACGCTTTACTCTCTTCGGCATTAACATTATTTATCGCTCCCTTCCTTCTTTCCCTTCACAGGAAGTACTTCGCCCTTGTAAATCCATACCTTTACACCGGTCTTGCCGTAGGTTGTGTCAGCCTCTGCAAAACCATACTCGATATCTGCTCTGAGGGTCTGCAGCGGGATGGTGCCATCGCTGTAGAACTCGCTGCGGGCGATATCAGCGCCGCCGAGACGTCCGGATACGCAGGCCTTGATTCCCTTTGCACCGGCTCTCATGGTTCTGTTCATAGCAGACTTAACCGCACGACGGAAGGAAACACGATTCTCAAGCTGCTGAGCAATGTTCTCTGCAACCAGCTGAGCGTCTCTGTCCGGTCTCTTGATTTCCTTGATGTCGATGAAGACCTTCTTGTCGGTGAGCTTCTGAACCTCAGCCTTGGTCTTCTCGATCTCAGCACCGCCCTTACCGATAACTACGCCCGGCTTTGCGGTGTAAACGATAACTTTAATCTTTCCAGCTGCGCGCTCGATCTCGATCTTGGAGACACCGGAGTCATACAGCTTTTTCTTCAGAAATTCTCTGATCTTGTGGTCCTCTACCAGGTAATCGGCAAAATCCTTCTCAGCATACCATTTGGAGTCCCAGTCTTTGATAACACCGACTCTTAAGCCGTGCGGATTAACTTTCTGTCCCATATTTGCCTCCCTTTACTTCTCATCAAGCACGATGGTGATGTGGCACATTCTCTTTTCGATTCTGTATGCACGACCCTTTGCTCTCGGATGTACTCTCTTCATAATCGGGCCCTCACCTGCATAGCACTCTGCGATGTACAGGTTGTCGCGGCTCATCTGATTGTTGTTCTCCGCATTTGCGATAGCGGATTCGAGTAATTTCTTCACTACAGCTGAAGCATATCTGGGATTATATGTAAGAATACCAATCGCTGTGTTAACGTCTTTACCTCTGATTGCGTCCAGAACGAAGCAAGCCTTCTGAACAGAAACTCTGGCGTAAGACAGCTTTGCAGACGGTCTCGTATCCTTCTGAGCATTTCTTTCTCTCTTAATCTGAGATCTATGTCCCTTAGCCATTACCAAAACCTCCTCTCAAAACTGATTATCTGGACTTCTTATCGTCCGCGCCGTGGCCTCTGTAGGTTCTGGTAGCTACGAACTCGCCAAGTTTATGTCCAACCATGTCCTCGGTAACATATACCGGAACATGCTTTCTGCCATCGTGTACAGCAATTGTATGACCAACCATCTGCGGGAAAATGGTAGAGCTGCGGGACCAGGTCTTTACAACCTGCTTCTGTCCCGATGCGTTCATAGCGTCAATCTTCTTTAACAGCGATGCTTCCGCAAATGGTCCCTTTTTAATAGAACGACTCATCATTACCTCCTCGGATTACTTGTTTCCGTTTCTTCTTCTGACAATCAGCTTGTTGGAATGCTTATTGTGCTTTCTGGTCTTAAGACCAAGAGCAGGCTTGCCCCACGGTGTGGTCGGGCCCGGACGTCCAATCGGTGCCTTACCTTCACCACCGCCGTGCGGATGGTCATTCGGGTTCATAACGGAACCGCGAACGTGAGGTCTGATACCCATGTTACGTGTTCTGCCTGCTTTTCCGAGGTTGATCAGGTTGTGGTCGCCGTTGCCTACGGTACCCATGGTAGCGCGGCACTCAATCGGAACCATTCTCATCTCGCCGGAGGGTAATCTCAGAGTTGCATACTTGCCTTCCTTCGCCATGAGCTGTGCGGAGTTTCCTGCGGAGCGAACCAGCTGTCCGCCCTTGCCCGGGTAAAGCTCGATGTTGTGAACTTCAGCACCGACCGGAATTCTGGAAAGCGGCAGGCAGTTGCCTGTTCTTGCCTCTGCGTGCTCACCGCTCATAACTTCCTGACCGACCTTAAGGCCTGCCGGAGCGAGGATGTATGCCTTCTCGCCGTCTGCGTAGCAGATCAGGGCGATGTTTGCTGTTCTGTTCGGATCGTATTCAATGGAAACAACCTTTGCCGGGATACCGTCCTTGGCATTTCTCTTGAAATCGATGATTCTGTACTTTCTTCTGGAACCGCCGCCTCTGTGTCTTACGGTAATCTTACCCTGGTTGTTGCGGCCTGCGTTCTTCTTCAGTGAAACGACGAGAGACTTCTCCGGTGTGGTCTTGGTGATCTCAGAGAAATCCGAGCCAGTCATGTTTCTTCTGGAAGGTGTATATGGGGTATATGTTTTAATTCCCATGACTCAAACTCCTTTCGCGGATGCCTGTTGCATCCCGTTTATCACGACATTCTGTCGTATAGTATCTGTTGGCTTATCGCCTGTCGTCTGCAGTGCTTATGGATTACAGACCTGCAAAGATTTCGATATCCTTGCTGTCCTCGGTGAGCTGAACAACGGCCTTCTTGGTCTTGGAGGTAGTACCGAAGGACATGCCTCTTCTCTTCTGCTTGCCGTCAGCGTTCATGGTGTTCACGCTCTTAACTTTGGTTCCCGGGAACATCTTCTCAACTGCCTCTTTAATCATGGACTTGTTCGCCTCAGTGTGAACAAGGAAGCAGTACTTCTTCTCTGTCATGGTGCTCATGCTCTTCTCGGTTACGAGCGGCTTGAGGATTACGTCATAATACTGAACGTTTGCCATTATGCATACACCTCCTCGATAGAAGCTACAGCAGCCTTTGTAGCAACAACGGTGTTGTACTTGAGAATGTCATACACGTTGATGGTATTGACGCGTGCTGTCTTAACGCCTTCAATGTTTCTTGCGGAAACAGCGGTCTTGTCGCACTCATCATCCAGGACAACCAGTGCCTTCTCGACCTTGAGATTCTTCAGAACCTCTGCAAACTTCTTGGTCTTGATCTCTTCGAACTTGAGGGAATCAACAACCACAAACTTATTCTCTGCAACCCTGCTGGACAGTGCGCCGAGAAGAGCAGCTCTCTTCTCCTTCTTGTTCAGACGGATTGTGTAATCACGCGGAACCGGAGCGAACACAACGCCGCCGCCCTTCCACTGCGGAGCTCTGATAGAACCCTGGCGGGCATGTCCGGTACCCTTCTGTCTCCACGGCTTCTTGCCGCCGCCGGAAACTTCGGAACGTGTCTTTGCCTTCTGTGTTCCCTGGCGAAGGTTTGCAAGCTGTGCAACCACTGCCATGTGAACCAGATGTTCATTTACTTCTACGCCGAATACAGCATCGTTAAGCTCGAGGGTGCCGACTTCTGCGCCTTCCATATTGTAAACAGATACATTAGCCATCTGTAAGTTCCTCCTTTCCTCCAAACGCCTTATTTAGCAGCCTTAACTGCCTCTTTGATTGTAACTAAGGACTTTCTCGGTCCGGGTACGGAACCCTTTACAAGAAGCAGATTGTTCTCTGCGTCAACCCGTACAACCTCAAGGTTCTGTACAGTAACTCTCACGCTGCCCATGTGTCCCGGCATTCCCTTGCCCTTGAACACGCGGCCCGGAGTTGTTGCGGAACCGTTGGAACCCTGATGACGATGGAACTTGGAACCGTGAGCCATAGGTCCTCTGTGCTGACCATATCTCTTGATGGCACCCTGATAGCCCTTACCTTTGGAGATAGCGGTTGCATCAACCTTATCGCCTGCAGCAAAGATATCAGCCTTGATCTCATCTTTTACGGAATACTCTTCCGCGTTCTCAAAACGGAACTCTCTGATGTATCTCTTGTAGCTTACACCAGCCTTGTCGAACATGCCCTTAACCGGCTTGTTCACAAGTTTCTCTCTCTTGTCGGCGAAACCGACCTGAACAGCCTTGTAGCCGTCATTCTCCTCAGTCTTGACCTGGGTAACCACGCAGGGACCAGCCTGAAGAACAGTTACCGGAACGAGCACGCCGTCTTCGTTGAAGATCTGTGTCATTCCGACCTTGGTAGCTAAAATAGCTTTCTTCATGGAATAAATACCTCCTGTTTTTTCTACAGCGGAACACATATCGTGTTCATCCTAGAATGGTCCGCTCTCTGCAGACCTAAGGATTCGTGCCTTACTTATATATATTAGAAAGCACCTGGCTGTTGTTTCTTACTTTGTTTTCATCTTGACGTTGATGTAGACACCGGCAGGCATCTCCAGTCTCTGCAGTGCATCAACTGTCTTCTGGTTCGGAGCAATGATGTCGATGAGTCTCTTGTGAGTTCTCTGCTCGAACTGCTCTCTGGAATCCTTATACTTATGAACAGCTCTCAGAATCGTTACAACCTCTTTCTTGGTCGGCAGCGGCACAGGCCCGCTTACCTTAGATCCATTCTTCTTTACGGTTGCTACGATCTTCGCTGCTGACTGATCTACGAGCTGATGATCATAAGCCTTAAGTGTGATTCTCATTACCTGACTTGCCATAAAAAAAGTCGCCTCCTTTTCGTACTTTCGAAGCACGACAAGCGGTGACTGTACACTTACCCGTGTGTGTCCACCCTGTGGACAACACACATCCCGCATATCCGCGGGATTCTTGCTGTTATTTTGTACAGTGACTTGTCGCCAGTTTCTAACTTGACATTCGCTCCACGGAGAACCTGCCCTGTCGGCAGCAACTTCACGCTTCACAGCTATCATGCCACAGCCTCGATATCATAGCACAACATTCCGGGATTTGCAACAGGTTTACGTGAAACTTTTTCATCTTGCAGATGAACGGGTATTGAAAGAAAAAAGACGGGTCACCCCGTCTTTTCCTCTTAATCTTCTTATTCCTCTTCGTCCGCAGCCTCGGTCGGCGGCTCTTCATCCGCCCGGCCCGTCTGCATCACGCCGTCTTCATCAAAGTAGTAGTACTTGCCGGAAATCTTCGCCCAGCCGTCGGTCACGCAGCGGCCGCTGTTGCCGAAGTAATACCATACGGTACCGCCGTTCCGTGTGCCCCGCTTCGGAAGCTTCTTCCACTGGTCGGTCACGATGCGGCCCTCGCTGTCCACGTAGTAGTCGTCGTCCGCCCAGCTGTTGGTCGCCATGGTCCCTTCCGGGCCGAGCCAGCGGAACTGATTGTCCGCGCCCTTCTTCCACTGATTGGTGACCTTCTTTCCATCCTCATCCGTATATGTCCATTCCGTGCCGGACTTCTGCCATCCTTCTGCGTAGGCGGTGATTGCCGCCCCGAAGGAGAGACAGACAGCCAGCAGCAGAGCTGCCATTCTCTTCATCATGGGTATTCCCTCCTGTACTGACATTTTAACAGACTTCCCTCAAACTGCAATTAAGGAGAAGTTCCGATTTTATGACAAAATGATTACAGCCTCCGGCATTCTCCGGAAACCGCAGTCATTCTTTTGACACCTTCCGTACTACATATTATAATAGGGAAGATTCCCGGATGCAATGGGAAAACATAAGATATTTTAAGAAAGGATTAAGAATATATGTGGATCGCAGACCGTTGGAAAGACTACGAAGTGCTGGACTGCTCGGAGGGGGAGAAGCTGGAGCGCTGGGGTAAGTACACCCTCGTCCGCCCGGATCCGCAGGTCATCTGGAGTACACCGAAGAAACAGCGGGGTTGGAAGAAGATGAACGGCCACTACCACAGGAGCACCCGGGGCGGCGGCGAGTGGGAATTCTTCGATCTGCCGGAGCAGTGGACCATCCGCTATGACAGCCTGACCTTCAACCTGAAGCCCTTCAGCTTCAAGCACACCGGACTGTTCCCGGAGCAGGCCGCCAACTGGGACTGGTTCTCCGACCGGATTAAGAAGGCCGGCCGGCCCATCTCCGTGCTGAACCTGTTCGCCTACACCGGCGGCGCAACCCTTGCGGCAGCCGCAGCCGGCGCCAGCGTCTGCCATGTGGATGCGGCGAAGGGTATGGTTGCCTGGGCAAAGGAGAATGCAAAATCCAGCGGCCTGGAGGAAGCCCCCATCCGCTGGATTGTAGATGACTGTCAGAAATTCGTCGAGCGGGAAATCCGCCGCGGCCATCACTACGACGGCATCATCATGGACCCGCCGTCCTACGGCCGCGGTCCGAAGGGAGAAATCTGGAAAATTGAAGAAAGCATTTACCCCTTCATCCGCCTGACCGCGCAGCTGCTCTCCGACAAGCCGCTGTTCTTCCTGATTAATTCCTATACGACCGGCCTTGCGCCCTCCGTCCTCTCCTACATGATATCGACGGAGATTATTCCTGCCCACGGCGGCCATGTGGAGGCCGGTGAGCTGGGACTGCCGGTCACCGAGTCCGGTCTCGTCCTTCCCTGCGGCGCCAGCGGCCGCTGGGAGTCTGACTGAGTGCTCCGGACTGACTGACCGTTCTGAACGATTACTTAGCTGCTGATTTTTTCTTTGCTGATTCTTTCCCCGCCGCAGCCGGTGCTGCCCCGGGAACCTTACGGCCCCTGAGGACCACGATGGACCGCTCCGGAACGGTGAGCGTCTTCTGGTCTTCCAGGGGCTTTTCTGCGCCCTCCGGGATGAGTCCCTTCATCCGCTCCAGGGAAGAATCGATGGCCGCGGACCACTGGTATCCCTCCGGCAGCTTCGGCAGGCCGAATTCATGGGGATTCCAGTGCATGTTGCAGGCCACGTAGAACCAGTCGTCCTTCGTGCCGTCCGGAAGTTCTGCGTACTCGCCGCAGTAGAGGATGCCCAGCTGTCTGCAGGACACATCCGGGTCCGCATACCAGGCGCTCTTTCCGTGATAGGATACGTCCGGGTGGCCGCAGGCGATGTAGTCCACGCACCGGGGCTCCCTCGGCAGCCGGAACATGGGGTGGGCCTTCCGGAAGGCGATGATGGCAGCGATATAATCATGCAGCCACCGGTTTTTCCGCATCAGGCTCCAGTCCAGCCAGGCCGTCTCATTGTCCTGGCACCAGGCATTGTTATTGCCCGCCTGGGAATTGCCGAACTCATCCCCCGCCAGGAGCAGGGGCGTGCCCTGGCTTAAGAACAGCAGAAGCACCGCATTCCGCAGCTGCTTCTCCCGGGTCCTCAGGATGGCCCGCTTCTTCGTCGGTCCCTCCTCCCCGCAGTTCCAGGTGTAATTCTCATTGCTGCCGTCCCGGTTATTCTCGCCGTTCTCTTCATTGTGCTTCTGCTCATAGGACACCATGTCCATCAGGGTGAAGCCGTTGGTATTTGCCATGAAGTTGATGGTCCCGCAGGCCGCCGGATTGTGCCGGCTGCGGAACTGCAGCGCTCCCATGGAGCCCTCATCGCCCCGGAGCACCCTGCGCATGTCTGCAAGGAACCCCTCATTGTACTCCGCCAGCCGCTTCTTCGGCGCCTGCTTCTCCGCAGGGCTTCCGGCCGGAATCACCGGCAGGTCCGCGTCCGCCCAGCTGACGGCAAACAGCTTGATGTCCGCCAGCGCCGGGTCCTGGGCAAGCACCCTTCCAGACACGGGGCCGGAAAGACGGATTCCGTCCACATGGTAGGTATAGACCCAGTAGCGGGCCGTCTCCAGAATCAGCTGCTCCGGCGTGCCCGCCCCAAAGAACAGCTCGATGTAGAGCTCCAGACCGTTCCTGTGCAGGGCCCGCACCAGCTCCCGGAACTCCCGGTCCGCATCCCGCCCCTCGCCGGCATAAGCCGCCTTCGGCGCAAAGTAGCAGGCCTTCGGGGTGTAGCCCCAGTAATTGATCTTATCCGGGCCCTTCGGCACCGGATATCTGGCGCCCTCCGGAGCCTCGGTTCTCATCACTTCTTCAAACTCGTAGGCGGGCATCAGCTCCACCGCCGTCATGCCCAGCTTCTTTATATAAGGAATCTTCTCCCGGATGGCCCGGAAGGTTCCCTTATTTTCCGGCCTTGTGCTCCCCATCATGCTGAATCCCCGGACGTGAATCCGGTAAATCAGCGCATCCTCGAGGGAAAGCCCCGGTCCCTTATCCGGCGTATGGCCCCCGTGCTTTGCGGGGAAATGGCACCGCAGTGCTCCGTCCGCCGCCGTTCCCCAGACGCCCCGTCCGGTCATGCTGCAGCCGTAGGGGTCGGTAATCTCCGTGCCGTCCGCCGACAGCGTGTATTCCCAGTCCTGAAAACCGCTTCCCAGAAGGTCCATGGTCCAGAGTCCGCCGGTTTTTCCCTCCTTCGGGAAATCAATCTTTACTGCGGCCTCTTCCCCTTTTCTGTACAGAAGGAGACTCAGCTCCTCCGCCTTCACCGCGGTGCATATATGAACGCCTCCCCTGATCAGGGTAACGCCCGGAGTGAAATTTCTGTCAGCCACGCATCTTGCGGTAAACGCTGATTTCTGCATTCCGCTCACTCCTTTCCGATATTCTGCCCCTTATTCGATCAAAAGCTCCACCGGGCAGTGGTCGGAGCCCGTAATATCCGTGTGAATCGACGCTCCCTTGAGACGCCCCTCCAGCTCCTTCGATACGCAGAAATAGTCGATGCGCCATCCCGCATTCTTCTCTCTGGCCTTAAACCGGTAGGACCACCAGGAGTACACCCCTTCCAGATCCGGATAGAAATACCGGAAGGTGTCGATAAAACCGCTGTCCAGAAGCTCGGTAAACTTTGCCCGCTCCTCATCGGTGAATCCGGCATTTTTCCGGTTTGTTTTCGGATTCTTCAGGTCGATCTCTTTATGGGCCACATTCAGGTCGCCGCAGAAAATCACCGGCTTCTTCTCCGCAAGGCCCAGAAGATAGGCACGGAACGCATCCTCCCAGGTCATCCGGTAAGGAAGTCTTGCCAGCTCATTCTGGGAATTGGGGGTATAGCAGGTCACCACATACCAGTCGGGAAATTCTGCGCATATCACGCGCCCCTCATGGTCATGCTCCGGAATCCCGATGCCGTAAGAGACCGACAGCGGTTCCTCCTTTGTAAACATGGCCGTGCCGGAATAACCCTTCTTTTCCGCGTAATTCCAGTATGCGTGGTAGCCCTCCGGCTGAAAATCAATCTGACCTTCCTGGAGCTTGCTCTCCTGAATGCAGAATATATCCGCATCCAGGCGCCGGAACACATCCTCAAATCCCTTGCCCACACAGGCCCGGAGTCCGTTCACATTCCATGAGACCATCTTCTTCATATTCTTCACCGATTACATTCCGTTCATCGCAGTATTTACACGAAATAGATGTAAATGTGCGTTTTTATACATCAGTTTGTTGTAAAATATTTTCAATTTCCGATTCTGTGCTATTGTTGCCTTAGATTCCGCTGAAGGGAGGTGACGGCATGAGCGGTATGAGCGGACTGAGTAACCGTCTTCGGTACATTCGTGAGTCGCGCGGTTACAATCAGACACAGATAGCACATCTTCTGCAGACATCCCAGCAGACCTATTCCCGCTATGAAAATGGTGAGCACGATCTGCCGTCCCGTCATCTTTTCCGTCTGGCCGAATTCTATCAGGTCAGCGCCGACTATCTGCTGTGCAGAACGGAGCGCCCCGTTCCTGTGACGCCCCCGGCAGTCCCCGAGGAAGAGAATCTCTCCCGTGAGGAAGTTGCCCTTCTAATCGAGCGCCTGACAACCCTCGACCGCAGCCATCTCCTCAGATATCTCAGCTTCCTCATCTCAGAAAGCGCAAATTCCCGCCATAACTGATTCCGCATCCGGAATCAGTCGTCATTCTCGTGGGCTTCGCTCACCGTGTAAACCTGACGCTTTCTTGCCATCTCATCATTCTCAAGATAATCATCATAGGTTGTAATCTTATCGATCATTTTCCCGTTTACCGGCTCCATAATGCGGTTCGCCGTCGTCTGGACGATCTCATGGTCTCTGGACGAGAATATAATCACGCCCGGGAACTTCGTCAGTCCCTTGTTCAGGGCCGTGATGCTCTCCATGTCCAGATGGTCCGTCGGCTCATCGAACATCAGGACATTCGCGCCGGAAATCATCATCTTCGAGAACATGCATCTGACCTTCTCGCCTCCGGACAGGACCTTGACCTTCTTCACGCCATCCTCGCCGGCAAAAAGCATGCGGCCCAGGAATCCGCGGACGTAGGTGGCGTCCTTCACCGGAGAATACTGGGTCAGCCACTCGGCGATGGTGTCCTCATTCTCGAATTCCTTCGAATTGTCCTTCGGGAAATAAGCCTGGCTCGTGGTCAGTCCCCACTTGTAGCTGCCCTCGTCCGGCTCCATCTCGCCGGCCAGAATCTTGAACAGAGTGGTCTTTGCCAGCTCGTCCGGGCCTACCAGAGCCACCTTGTCCTCCCGGTTCAGGGTGAAGGAGACATTGTCCAGCACCTTTCTGCCGTTCACCGTCTTGGACAGGTTTTCCACCGTCAGCACCTCGTTGCCGATCTCCCGGTCAGGCCGGAAATCGATGAAGGGGTACTTGCGGCTGGAGGGGCGGATCTCATCCAGCTGAATCTTCTCCAGGGCGCGCTTTCTGGAGGTTGCCTGCTTGGACTTGGAAGCGTTGGCCGAGAAGCGGCGGATAAACTCCTGCAGCTCCTTGATCTTCTCTTCCTTCTTCTTGTTGGCTTCCTTCATCTGCCGCACCATCAGCTGGCTGGACTCAACCCAGAAGTCATAGTTTCCGGCGTACAGCTGGATCTTTCCGTAGTCGATATCGGCGATCTGGGTGCAGACCTTGTTCAGGAAATAGCGGTCGTGGGACACGACGATAACCGTATTCTCAAAGTTAATCAGGAACTCCTCCAGCCAGGCGATGGCGTCCAGGTCCAGATGGTTCGTCGGCTCGTCCAGAAGCAGGATGTCCGGATTACCGAACAGGGCCTGGGCCAGGAGAACCTTCACCTTCTGGGGACCGGTCATCTCGCTCATCATCTTCGAGTGAAGCTCCGTCTCGATGCCGAGACCATTTAACAGACTCTCTGCGTCCGCCTGGGCGTTCCATCCGTCCATCTGGGCGAACTCGCCCTCCAGCTCGGCGGCCTTGACGCCGTCCTCCTCGGTGAAGTCTTCCTTCATGTAGATGGCGTCCTTCTCCTGCATAATCTCATAGAGACGCTGGTTTCCCATGATAACCGTATCCAGAACCGGATACTGGTCATACTTGAACTGGTCCTGCTGCAGGAAGGAGAGACGCTGTCCCGGCGTGATCACCACTTCGCCGCTGGTGGGCTCCAGCTGCCCGGAGAGGATGCGCAGGAACGTGGACTTGCCGGCGCCGTTGGCACCGATGAGTCCGTAGCACTCCCCCTCGGAAAACTTGATATTGACATCCTCAAACAGCGCCTTCTTGCCGACGCGCAGGGAAATATTGGCAGTACTTATCATTTCTAAGGTTCCTTTCTGAACTTGTCTGTCTCAAATCACCCGCCGCCAAAGGGGCGGGGGTCTTCTCCCATGGAGATAACGTCCGCATCAGATGCGTCCGAAAATATCCGTCAGTTTCGCCAGGTATTCCACCCGGTCCTCCCGGAACTGTCCCGGGAGCATGCGCCAGCACCAGTTGCCGCCGAAGCTGCCCGGCGTATTCATCCTGGCACTGTTGTCAAGGCCTATCACATCCTGCATCTGGAAAATGGCTGCGCTGGCCACGCTTCCGTAGGCTGCCCGGAACACCCGGTCCGGCACCTCCGCGATGTGGGAAACGCCCAGATAATCGCAGATATACTGGAGCTCCCACCACTGCCTGCAGTCCTGACGGAAATACCCCGCCAGAGTCTCATTGTCGTGGGTTCCGCCGTAAACCACGGAATTCGGCACATAGCAGTGCGGCAGATGGGGATTCTTCCTGTCGCCGCTGAAGGCAAACTCGATGACCTTCATTCCCGGATAGCCGGTCTGCTCCAGGAGCTTCTGCACTGCCGGCACGAAGACGCCCAGGTCCTCGGCGATGATCTTTGCGCCATAGTCCTTGATGGCCTCATCGATGGCGTCGGTCAGCTTCTTGCCCGGTCCCTTTCTCCAGTGGCCGTTCACCGCCGTCTGCTCCCCGTAGGGGATGGCGAAATACTGGGTAATGCCGATGAAATGGTCGATGCGGATCACGTCATAGAGCGCCGCATTGCACTTCATACGCTCCGTCCACCAGACAAAGCCGTCCTTTACCATCTCGGTCCAGTTGTACAGCGGGTTTCCCCAGAGCTGTCCCGTCTCGGAAAAAGCATCGGGCGGAACACCCGCCACCTCCGCCGGAAACTGGGTCTTCCGGTTCAGCTGGAACTGCTCCTGGCGGCTCCACACATCCGCGCTGTCAAAGGCCACATACAGCGGAATATCGCCGATGATGGTGATTCTTCTCTCATTGGCGTAATCCCTGACCTTCTTCCACTGCTGCCAGAACTTGAACTGGATAAACTTCCAGTAATCAATCTCCTCGGCCAGCTCCTCCCGCACCCGGGCCAGCGCCTGCGGCTCTCTTCTGCGGATATCCTCTTCCCAGTCCATCCAGCCCGATTCCTGATGGCTTTTCTTCAGGGCCATATACATGGCATAGTCATCCAGCCAGTAGACATTCTTCGCCGCAAACTCCCCGTATTCCGGGAACTCCCGGTACTGACTGCGGGAAAATGCGAGCTGAAGCAGCGCAAAACGCCCGTTGTACAGACATCCGTAATCCACCCGGTCCGCTCTCTCGCCCCAGGAATACTGATCAATCTCCCTCTGTTCCAGGAGCTTCTCTTCCTTCAGCACGTCCAGGTCGATAAAGTAGGGATTCCCCGCAAACGCCGAATAGGGCGCATAGGGGCTGTCCCCATAGCCCGTCGGTCCCATGGGAAGCACCTGCCAGTACTTCTGCTTCGCCCGCACCAGGGTATCGATAAACTCATAGGCCGCCTTCCCGAAACTGCCGATGCCGTAGGGCGACGGCAGGGAAGACACCGGCATCAGGACGCCGGCTCCTCTCTCAAGCATTGTCTCTGCCATGTATTCTGATCCTTCCGTTATGATTTGCTGTATACGATTCTGCCGCCGCAGATGGTGTACTGCACCCGTCCCCGCAGCCTTCTTCCCGCAAATGGGGAATTGGAGGCCTTCGACAGGAAGGGCCCTGCCGTGTACTCCTCCGCCGGGTCAATCACCACCAGGTCCGCCGGCCCCTTCTCGGCAATCCTTCCGGCCGCCAGGTGATAAAGCTTTGCCGGGGCAAGGGACATCTTCGCAAACAGGTCCTTCCAGTCCAGGTATCCCTTCTCCACCAGCTCCGTCACCGCAAGGCCGAGGGCCGTCTCCAGCCCGATGATGCCGCTGGGTGCCTCCGTCAGGGGCTTTGCCTTCTCCTCCGCGCTGTGGGGCGCGTGATCCGTGGCGATCATATCGATGGTTCCGTCCTGCAGTCCCCGGATGAGGGCCATCCGGTCCTTCTCGGTCCGAAGAGGCGGATTCATCTTCGCCATAGAACCATACTCTAAAACCGCCTCATCTGTCAACGTGAAATGATGGGGCGTAACCTCCGCCCACACGGGGGCCCCATGGGCCTTCGCCATCCGCAGAATCTCCACCGTGTGCCGGCTGCTGACATGCTGGATATTCAGGGCCGCACCGCAGGAGGCGGCGATGGCACAGTCTCTCGCCACCATCGAGTATTCCGCGATATCGGGAGAGCCGCCGATACCCAGCTTCTCCGACACTGTTCCCCGGTGAATGCCGTTGTTTCTGATAAATACCGGATCCTCCTCGTGAAGGCTCACCGGAAGGCCCAGCTTTTCTGCCCGCACCAGGGCTTCCCGGAGAAGGGCGCCGTTCTTTATCGGCACGCCGTCATCGGTAAATCCTGCTGCCCCCGCCGCAGCCAGGGCCTCCAGGTCCGTAAGGGCCTCTCCCTTCATGCCGCAGGTCACATTGGCACAGCTGAGCACGTGAATCCCTGTCTTTTTCCCTTCCTCCAGCACATACCGGAGGGTCTCCGGGGTATCCACCACCGGCTTTGTATTGGCCATGCAGACCACCGTGGTGTAGCCGCCGGCGGCCGCCGCCCGGGCGCCGGTCTGAATGTCTTCCTTGTAGGTCAGGCCCGGATCCCGGAAGTGCACATGCACGTCCACCAGGCCGGGGCCGGTGATAAGGCCCGTTCCGTCAATCATCTGACATCCCTCCGGAATCTCCTCCGGGGCCATGTCTCCGAGGCTGCATATGCCCGCTTCATCCGCCAGCAGGTCTGTCACCCTGTCAAAACCACTCTCCGGGTCGATGACCCGGCTGTTTTTTATCATCAGCATATGAATTCCTCTCCGTCGCCGCGGATCTCATAAAGTCTGCCGGCCCAGTCCCCGCAGGCGCCCTCCCGCTTCATCTTTGCTGCCAGGGAGAAATCACCCCAGCAGTGCATGGGGAATACGTGCTCTGCGCCCACCATGGTCATGTACTCCTGCATGCCCAGATAGGGGTCCTTAAGCCTCGGGTCCAGGGGAACAAAGGCGATGTCCGCGGGAAGTCCGGCCATTTTCTTAAGCTCCTCCCGGTACATCTCCCCAAGCATAAGGTCCTCCTCATCACCGTCCCAGTACCAGTTATTCAGGTCTCCGGCGTGATAGATGACCTTCCCCTCGCACTGAATGCGGAAGGCACAGCCCGCATCATTGGAACGGTATACGTCAATGACGCATATTCCGCCGGCGGTGTCCAGCTCCAGCCTCTCTCCCGGTGAAACCCGTCTGGTCCTCTCCCGGAAGGCCTCCGGCACCGCCCGGGCCGGAATATCCTCCGACAGCACATAGCGGGTCTCCGGATACTTCGCCGTTTCCGCAAACACGCAGGGGCCGAAATGGTCCCCGTGCGCATGACTTGAAAGTACAATAAGCGTCTTCCCCGCGGGAACCTGCGGCAGCGTTCCCCTGAAATAATCAAACAGGAACACCGTCTTCTCAAGCTCCGCGAAAAAGGCGCTGTGATGAATGAATACTATCCTCATGTATCGTTTCTCTTGGCCTCCGCTTTTTTCAGAAACCTTTCATTGGCAATGATAAACCGCTCGTGGAAGCCTTCGCCGACCTTTCCCCTGTCGTCAAAAACCTCCGCCCGGAATACGAGACGCCTGCCGTCCGCCTCCGTAAGCTCGCTTTCGCAGCGGACCTTCATTCCCGTGGGCGTCGCCGCCAGGTGGGACACCGAAAGCTTCGTTCCGACCGTTCCCTCTCCTTCGCCGAGCAGTCCGGCCACGGACCGCCAGCAGGTCTCCTCGATCAGGGCAATCATCGCCGGCGTGGCAAACACCGGAAGCTCGCCGCTTCCCATGGCCTTTGCCGTCACATCCTCCGTCACTGTAATCTCCCGCAGTCCCTTTACTCCCGTCTCCATCCGATGTCCTCCATCTTAAAACCGCTGTCCGCACTTCGGGCAGAACTCAAAATCTTCCTCCGTCTCATAGCCGCAGGCGGAGCACTTCTTATACTCCCTGCGGCCGCGGCCTTCTTCCACAAGCACCAGGTCAGCCTCCGTGATCTCCGCCTCATCTCCCCTGAGAAGAGCCATTCCCTTGTCGTAGTTCAGCTCATACAGGGCGCCGCAGCAGGACATCTTCACGTAAAACTTCCGGTTCCACTTAAACAGCGGGATAAAGAAAAAGCTGAAATACATGTAGGTCATGAAGACCTCATACCTGCCGTAGGCACCGCACCGGGCGCATATCACGGTTTTTAAGTACTCCAGCTGCTTCATGCCCTGGTTAATACCCCCGATAAAAATCATAGCAGATCTCCCGTCTCCCGGAACCGGCGGTACCGGTGGGCCTCTCTTGCCTGCCGCACATCCTCCAGCATCTCCGGGATATCCTCATTCAGCGTCCCCGCCAGGAGCACATAGTTGGACGCGTGGTTGGTCCGGAATATGGTGCCCGGCGAATCCACATGCTTCAGAAAGATTTCCATCTCATCCATGATCTCATCCGGGGTAATCCGCTCAAAGCGTCCTGCCACCACATCGTCATAGAAGGGCGTTCCCTCGTAGAGCCGGAGTGTCAGGAAGGAGGCGTATTCGGGATTCATCCCCGAAATCAGCTCCGCGCAGGACAGAGCGTGGCGTTCCACCTTATCTCTTCCGCCGAGGCCGGAGATCAGCGTCACCGACGTGGCGATGCCGCACTCCTTAAGCTTCTTCCCGGCCGCAAGAATCTCCTGTGCCGTCACTCCCTTATTAATATACCGGAGTATCTCATCATCGCCGGTCTCCGCGCCGAGATACACAATCCCCAGGCCGGCATCCCGCAGCGTCCGCAGCTCCTCCGGCGTTTTCCGGAGCACGTCCTGGGCCGTTCCGTAGGAGGCGACCCGGGTCACATTCGGAAAATACTTCTTCACCGCCGCAAGATACACCAGAAGCGTCTCGGTCGGAAGCACCAGGGCATCCCCGTCCGCAAAGAACACCTTGCGGAAATAGGGACCGTATCCCTTCTCGTGAAGCTCCTCCAAGTCCGCGAGCACTTCCTCGCGGGTGCGCACCCGAAACTGCTTGGCCTTGTACATATTGCAGAAGGTACAGGTATTGTGGGCGCAGCCGATGGTCACCTGCAGAATCAGGCTCCTCGCTTCACTGGGCGGCCGGTATACGATGCCTTCATACTCCATTCTGAATCTCCTCAAACTTCTCGTCGCCGACCGTCAGGCGGATAAACTCCTCCATGGCCCGGCTCATATACTTGTTGCGCTTCTTATACAGATACAGTCTTCTGAGCGCCAGCTCCTCATTCATCTTGTAATAGCAGAGGGGCACATCGTAATTCAGGTTCTTGATCAGCCCGTCCGGAATGAATGTGGCACCCACGCCGCTGCAGGCCATGTTAAAGGCAGAAACCACGCTGTCGGGCTTCAGCACGATGTTCGGAACATAATTCTGGATGCTGCACATCCTTGCGCCCCGCTTGTAGATATTGTTCTCTTCCTTCAGCATGATAAAGGGCGTGCTCTCCAGAAGAGCCAGCGGAAGCTCCGGAAAGCTCTGATCCAGATGTCTCCCCTCTTTGATATCTTCTCCGGTCAGAACGAATGCCACCATCTTCTCATTGATGGGAGAAGCCTTCGGCACCGCCAGGATAATTCTCTCCTCCTGGTAGGGGAACTGCTCAAAGATCTTGGCGTCAAATTCGGAATTGTCCACCATCAGGTCCAGTTCCTCGCTGAGCAGCCGCTCCGTGAGCTGGACCGTGGTTCCTTCGGTGAGGGAAATCTTAATCTGCGGATACTTTCTGGAAAATTCTCCCAGAAGGCCCGGCAGAATAAAGGATGCGAAAAAGTTGGTCCCCCCGACCGACAGCTTTCCCGCCAGCAGCCCGCTGAGATTGTTCATCTCATCCAGGGTATTCTGTTCAAGGGCAAACAGCTTCTCGATGGCCGCGATATAGATCTCGCCGCTGGGCGTCAGGCTGATGGGGTTGGTGCTGCGGTCAAAGATCGGCCGTCCCAGCTTCTTCTCCACCTTCTTGATCGCCGTACTCAGCGCCGGCTGCGAAATATACAGCTTCTGCGCAGCCTTTGAGAAGCTCTTCTCTTCATAAACCGTATAAACATATTCTTTGCCGTCAAACATGCTTCCTCCTGAATTCTTCCACAAGCGCCTCCTTCCGTTTCTTCGGAAAACGCTTGATGGCAGCCTCACGCTGCATTGCCTCTTCCCGGGTTCCAAACTCCTCGTAATATACCAGCTCCACAGGCCGGCGGCTTCTTGTATACTTGGCACCCGTCCCGTCGTTGTGACGGGCCACCCGTTCCGCAAGCCGGTTCGTCCAGCCGCAGTAAAGGGAATTATCCGCACACCGAAGAAGGTATGTATAATTATGACTGCTCAACTTTGTCCGCCCCGCCTGCCGTATTCCCGGAAAGTGCGTTCTTCACGCTCTTTGCCTTCTTTGTGGCAGCCTTCTTCACGCTGTCTGCCGTATCGGCCGCCGCCTTTTTCACGCTGCCCGCCTTATCGGCCGCCGCCTTTTTCACGCTGCCCGCCTTATCGGCCGCCGCTTTTTTCACGCTGCCTGCCTTCTTGACCGCCGCCTTTTTCACGGAATCCACCAGGCTCTCCGGCGTCGTCTTTCCGGAGGTCTTCTTCGCCGCACCGGTCTTTTCTCCCGCCGCCTTTGCCGGCACCTCTTTCTTTGCCGGTTTCTCCGGCGTGCAGACAAATACCAGAACCGCCAGCTCCGGAATCCGGATGGTGATGGAATCGGTCCGTCCGTCGGAAGCTTCCGCCTTCGACGTCTTTACCCGCGGATTCGCAGCGCCCTTGCCGCCGAACTTTTCATCCTCACTGTTGAAAATCTCTTTGTATTTTCCCGCAAAGGGCACGCCCACCGTGTACTTCTCATGCAGCACCGGCGCGAAGTTTGCCACAAACAGCAGGGTTTCCGCCGGTTCCCTGGAAATCCGCAGGAAGGAGACGATGTTGTTCTCCGCGTCCATGCAGTTCACCCAGGAAAATCCTTCCGGGTCATAATCCTGCTGCCACAGCGCCGGATGCTTTGTGTACAGCTCATTCAGGGCCGCCGTATACGCCTGCATGTTGGAGTGCAGGGAATACTGGAGCAGATCCCACTCCACACTGCTGTTTTCATTCCACTCATCCAGCTGTCCCAGCTCCTGCCCCATAAAAAGCATCTTCTTGCCGGGATGGCCGGTCATAAAGCCGTAGGCCGCCCGCAGATTCGCGAACTTCTCTTCCAGGGTCCGCCCCGGCATGCGGCCGGCCGCGGAGCCTTTGCCGAACACCGCTTCACTGTGGGGGTAAGGCAGAATGAAGTTCTCGCTGTAGTTGTAGATCATGCTGAAGGTCAGTTCATTATAATGATCCTTCCGGTACAGAGAATCGCACTGCATGTACCCGAAGAAATCCTTCATCCAGCCTTCGTTCCACTTAAAGTCAAATCCCAGTCCGTCGTTATTCAAGGAGGCGGTGACGCCCGGCCATGCAGACTGCTCCTGCGCGATGAGGACCGCGCCCTTTTCCCTGCTGTGGAATACCGAGCTCAGGTGCCTGAGGAATTCCACGGCTTCCAGATCCTCATGGCCGCCGTAAATATTGGACACCCACTCTCCCGGATTCTTCCCGTCGTCCAGATAGAGCATGGAAGAAACCGCATCCAGCCGGAGGCCGTCCGCGTGGTATACCTGCGTCCAGAAGAGGGCGTTCGCAATCAGGAAATTGGACACCTCCGGTCTTCCGTAATGGAAGCTCAGGAGAGCGTCGTCGGTATATTCATGCTCATAGAGACAGCTGCCGTCAAAGCCTGCAAGGCCCCAGGCATCCTTCGGGAAATTAGCCGGCACCCAGTCCAGGATCACGCCGATGCCCTTCTCATGCATGTGATTCATGAAATACATGAAGTCATCCGGCGTGCCGAACCGCCTGGTCGGCGCATAGTATCCCGTCGTCTGGTAGCCCCAGGAAGCATCCAGCGGATGCTCCATCACCGGCATCAGCTCCACGTGGGTATATCCCATCCGGAGTACATAATCGGCCAGATCATCGGCCAGTTCCCGGTAGTTCAGGAACTCGGAACCGGGAATCGGACGTCCGGCTCTGTCCATTGCCGGCTCCTTCCGCTTCCAGGATCCCAGATGCACCTCGTAGATGGACATGGGGCTCTGCTTTACATCCTGTCCGGCCCGCTTCATCATCCAGTCTTCATCCGTCCAGGCAAAACTGCTGATATCCCAGACCAGAGACGCATTGTTCGGGCGCATCTCCGCCGCGTTCGCATAGGGGTCGGCCTTCAGAAACGGCGTGCTGTTGTGGTTCTTGATTTCATATTTATAGAGGGTGCCCGGTGCAATACCCGGAATAAACAGCTCAAATACGCCGGAATCCCCGAGTCTCCGCATCTGGTGGCGCCGTCCGTCCCAGAGGTTGAAATCGCCCACGACGCTGACGCGCATGGCAGAAGGTGCCCAGACGGCAAAGCGCACGCCCTCGATCCCTCCGACGCTTGCCGGATGGGCTCCCAGCATATTCCAGACCTCATAGTGGATTCCCGCGGCAAACTTCTTAAGCTCCTTCTCGGCAATCTGCTGCCTGCAGGCATAGGGGTCGTACTTCTCCGCCACCACGCCGTTGTCATAAAAGATCAGCAGCGTGTACTCCTGTATCTTCTTTACCGGCACAAGAACGGCAAAAAAGCCGCTCTCATCCACCAGCTCCATGTTATACTGCTTTCCCGTTCCCAGGAGCTTTACGGTCACGTCCCGGGCCGTCGGGATATATGCCTGAACCAGCATTCCCTCCGCCGTCATATGCGGTCCCAGGATACGGTGCGGATTGGAAGATTCCGCGTAGGTGATCTCCTCGATTCCGGCCCAGTCCATCAGGTCATACAAGATCTTTTCCATAATATCATACCCTCCGTTCCCCTTTCCCGGTGGTTTTTAAGCTCTCTTTTACAACATTTTAACATTGACCCCCGATAAATACAATCATTTCCAATTCGCTTGCACATTTGACGGAAGTATTTTATACTGTTTAACTGACGCACTTTACATACAGCAGAATTTCTATGAAAAGAGAGAATCATGGATCAGAATAACCACACCAATCCGACCCCGGATCCGGACGACGATCTCTCCCGCTTCGGCGACCTCGACCGCATGCTCGAGGACCTGCGGGCAGGCCGCACCGGCATAAACCAGGATATCTCCACGCCCTCCTCCGAAAAGACGGCGGAAGAGACAGCGGATACTGCAGATACAGCAGCTGCATCAGATGCGGCAGCTGCGGAAAAAACAGCGGAAGAGACAGCGGAACAGACAGAAAAAACCGCGGAAGAAGCGCCGGAAAAACCCAGCCTCATGAAGGAAATCCTCAGCTGGGTGCAGGTTCTTCTCGCCGCCATCGTCATCGCCTTCCTGCTGGACCACTTCATCATCGCCAACAGTACGGTGCCCACCGGTTCCATGGAAAACACCATCATGCCGGGCGACCGGGTTATCGGTCTCAGGCTTAAGTACACCTTCGGCGAGCCGGAGCGCGGCGACATCGCGATTTTCATCTATCCGGACGATGAAGCGGCAGGCGTACGCACCTACTATGTAAAACGAATCATCGGCATGCCCGGCGATACCGTGGATGTCCGCGACGGTCACGTCTACCTGAACGGATCCTCGGAGCCTCTGGACGAGTCGATGATCAAAGAGCCCATGATGCTGGAAGAGCCGATGCACTTTGAGGTGCCTGAAAACAGCTATTTCATGCTGGGCGATAACCGGAATTACTCCAATGACTCCAGACGCTGGCACACCCCCTATGTGGAACGCCAGAAGCTCATCGCCAAAGTCTATTTCAAGTATTTTCCGGGTATAAAATGGCTGAATTAACAGTCAAGCGAAGGAGACAGACACGATATGAAGAAGGTAGTAAAATTCGGCGGCAGCTCTCTTGCGAGCGCTAAGCAGTTTAAAAAGGTCGGCGACATCATCCGCGCCGACAAGACCAGACGCTACGTCATCCCGTCCGCCCCGGGACGCCGCACCAAGACCGACACCAAAGTGACCGACCTGCTCTATCAGTGCTATGACGCCATCGAGAATGGCAATCCCTATGGAAAAACCTTCCAGCAGATCAAAGAGAGATATCTCTCCATCATCGAAGGTCTGGACCTGGATCTGAACCTGGATTTTGAATTTGCAAAGATTGAGGAGAACTTCCTGGCGAAGGCCGGCCGCGACTACGCCGCCTCCCGCGGAGAATACCTGAACGGCATCATCATGGCCCGCTACCTTGACTGTGAATTTGTCGACGCCGCAGAAGTGGTTTTCTTCGATGAGAAAGGCACCTTCCTCGCCGAGAAGACGGACGAGGAGCTGGCCCACCGGCTGGAGAATCTGGAAAGAGCCGTCATTCCGGGCTTCTACGGATCCCTTCCCGACGGCACCATCCACACCTTCTCCCGCGGCGGTTCCGACATCACCGGCTCCATCGTGGCCCGCGCCGTGCACGCGGATGTCTATGAAAACTGGACGGACGTGTCCGGCTTCCTGGTCACCGACCCCGGCGTTGTGGACAATCCGATCCCCATCGATACCATCACCTACAAGGAACTCCGGGAGCTCTCCTACATGGGCGCCGGCGTCCTGCATGAAGATGCCATCTTCCCGGTACGGGTGGAGGGCATCCCGATTCACATTCTGAACACCAACCGTCCCCAGGATCCGGGAACGATGATTGTGGAAAATACCTGCCGCAAGCCCAGCTACACCATCACCGGCATCGCCGGCAAGAAGGGCTTCTGCTCCGTCACCATCGAGAAAGCCATGATGAACGCGGAGATCGGCTTCGGCCGCCGTGTCCTTGAGGTTTTCGAGGACCTGGGCCTCTCCTTTGAGCACATGCCCTCCGGCATCGATACCATGACCGTATTCATCCACCAGGATGAGTTTGTGGCCCATGAGCAGCAGGTCATCTCCTATCTGCACCGCGCCGTGCATCCGGACTCCATCGAGCTTGAGTCCGATATCGCGCTGATCGCCGTTGTGGGACGCGGCATGAAGTCCGCCCGCGGTACCGCGGGACGCATCTTCTCCGCTCTCGCCCACGCCCGCGTCAACGTCAAGATGATCGACCAGGGCTCCAGCGAGCTGAACATCATCATCGGCGTGCGGAATGAGGACTTCGAGGCGGCCGTCCGCGCCATCTACGACATCTTCATCACAGCAAGCATCTGATCCGCCGGATGGTCCCCATCCGACGCAAAACGGCCGGTCTCCCGCAGGAAACCGGCCATTTTTTAGAGGAAGGACAAATTAATGCATATTATCGACGCCCATCTCCACTTTGTTCCCGGGGAGAAATACTTCAGCGTCAGCGCCCACCGGGCAGGCCACGAGAATACCGAGGAGCATCTCAGGAAAACCTATGCCGACCTGGATATCACCTGCGGCATCGTCATGGGTAATAACGGCCTTCGGCCCGAGGACAATGAATTCCCGGATTTTCTGCGCTACTGTGTCGGCATCGAGGCCTATGAGCTGGGAAAGGAAGACGACAGCGAAGCCCTCGACAACATCGAGAAGAATCTGCAGAAGCCGTCCTGTGTCGGCATCAAGCTCTATCCAGGCTACCAGCCGGTCTACATCTCCGACGCAAGGTTTGACCCGGTCTATGAGCTGGCGGAGCACTATAACAAGCCCGTCGCCGTGCACACCGGCCAGACTGCCATGTCCAGCGCTCTTCTCCGCTACAGCCACCCCATGACCCTGGACGAGGCCGCAGTCCTTCACCCGAGAGTGCAGTTCGTCATGTGCCATCTGGGCAATCCCTTCCTGATGGACGCCGCAGCGGTCATCGAAAAGAATCCCAATGTGGCGGCCGACCTCTCCGGCCTGCTGGAGCGCCGATTTGACGTTCCCCAGTATCTGGAGCGCCAGAAGGGCTATGTGGAGGCCCTGCGCACCTGGATCGCCTACACGGAAGACTACAGCCGCTACATGTTCGGCACCGACTGGCCCCTTCCGAATTACAAAAACTACATCGACGTCATCAAGGCCATCATCCCGAGGCAGCACTGGGAAGAGGTCTTCCACGCCAACGCCGAGCGGATCTACGGTCTTTAAACTCAAGACACGCTCACGAAGCGTATAACAGCAATGGGGGATGTCCGCCGTCTGAAGAGACGGAGGCATCCCCCGCTGCTGTTATACTTTAAACCGGTATCCCACGCCCCAGATGGTCTCAATATACTGGGGTCTGGCGGTATTAAACTCGATTTTCTCCCGGATTTTCTTGATGTGCACCGTCACGGTGGCGATGTCTCCCAGGGATTCCATGCCCCAGATTTCCCTAAACAGCTCCTCCTTGGTGTACACATGGTTCGGGTTCTGCGCCAGGAAGGACAGAAGGTCGAATTCCTTGGTGGTAAAGTTCTTCTCCTCGCCGTTAATCCATACACGGCGGGCCGTCTTGTCAATCTTAAGGCCCCGGATCTCAATGATCTCATTCTCCAGGCGTCCCTTTCCGATCAGCCGCTCATAGCGGGCCAGATGGGCCTTCACCCGGGCCACCATCTCACTGGGGCTGAAAGGCTTGGTGATATAGTCGTCCGCGCCCAGACCCAGGCCCCGGATCTTGTCGATGTCATCCTTCTTCGCCGAAACGATGATCACCGGCGTATTCCTGGTGCTGCGGATCTGCTTGCAGATCTCAAAGCCGTCGGTGCCCGGCAGCATCAGGTCCAGGAGAATCAGGTCAAAGTTCTCCGTCAGGCTCCTCTGCAGTCCCCGGTCGCCGTCATTCTCTATCTCCACCTCAAAACCGGAAAGCTCCAGATAATCCTTCTCCAGCTCCGCGATACTGACTTCATCCTCAATGATCAATATTCTGCTCATCTTTTTCTGCCTCCTGATACTTCCTCAGTTCAAAATGCATGCCGGTTCCCACGCCTTCCGTGCTGGTGGCCCAGATGCGGCCGCCGTGGTCCTCGATAATCTTCTTTACAATAGACAGGCCGATTCCGCTGCCGCCCCGGGAGGAATTCCGCGAGGCGTCCGTCCGGTAGAACCGGTCAAATATTTTCGGCAGGTCCTGCTTTGCGATGCCGGAACCATTGTCCTCGATGGATGTCAGGATAAAGTCGCCCTGATCTCTTATCTCGATGCTGATGCGGCCCGGCTTCTTGTCCAGATACTTCAGCGAATTGCCGATAATGTTGTTGATGACCCGCTTCATCTGCTCCGGGTCGGCGATGACGCACACGCTGTCCGCCACATTTGTCTGGTAGCTGAACTCGATGCCCCGGGTCTCCATATCCAGGCCCACCTCCTCCACGCAGTCCCCGAAGTACTCATTCACGTTAATCTTCGCGAAATTATAGGGGATCCGGTTCGTGTCGATCTTCGTATAGAAGGTCAGCTCGTCCAGAAGGCGGTCCATATCCATGGTTTTATTGTAGATTGTGCGGATGTACTTGTCCAGCTTTTCCGGCGAGGAGGCCACGCCGTCCCGGATGCCCTCCACATAGCCCTTGATGGCAGTCAGGGGCGTCCGGAGGTCATGGGAAATATTGGAGAGCAGCATCTTGCTCTCCTTGTCGTAGGCCACCTTCTCCTCCGCCGACTCCTTGAGCCGGATGCGCATCTCCTCGAAGTCCCGGCAGAGCATGCCGATCTCCGAGTCGCTGTCCACCTCCAGGGTAAAATCCAGGTTGCCGTCCCGAATCTCCTTCATGGCTGCCTGCAGGCTCCTAAGCGGCCGGATGACGTCCTGAAACACCCATCCGCAGAGGGTCACGCCGCCCACCACCACGATAATCAGTCCGAAGAACAGCACCTCATCCCGGGGAATGTTCCAGGGAATCCGCTCCTCAAAGGCCATCAGCACAAGCAACAGAAAGGGCACCAGGGTGACCGAGAACATCACCGGCACCAGACTTTTTTTCGCCTTCATAGGGTACCTCACAGGAAAATAATACAAAAAGCTGCCGCATACACATATTATAGCATATGTGTGCTGCGGCAGCTCTGTTTTTCTGCTGTGATGTGTCCCTGCCGCGGCATGCGCGGCCGCGCAGAAACCTTTTTTACTTCAGGTATGCGGCAAGCGTCTCCACCCGGTCGCATCTCTCCCAGGGAAGGTCGATGTCGGTGCGGCCGAAGTGGCCGTAGGCCGCGGTCTGGCGGTAGATCGGTCTTCTCAGATCCAGCATCTTGATGATGCCCGCCGGACGCAGGTCAAAGTTCTCCTTCACGATCTCCACAAGACGGCTGTTGGACAGCTTTCCGGTTCCGAAGGTGTCCACCATGATGGATGTGGGCTGGGCTACGCCGATGGCGTAGGACAGCTGAATCTGGCAGCGGTCAGCCAGACCTGCCGCCACGATATTCTTGGCCACATAGCGGGCTGCGTAGCAGGCGGAGCGGTCCACCTTGGTGCAGTCCTTTCCGGAGAATGCGCCGCCGCCGTGTCCGGACGCGCCGCCGTAGGTGTCAACCACAATCTTTCTTCCGGTAAGTCCGCTGTCGCCCATAGGGCCGCCGATGACGAACCGGCCCGTCGGATTGATGAAGAACTTGGTATCCTCCGCCACCAGCTCCTGCGGCAAAACCTCATCGAAGATATACTTCTTCACATCCTTATGGATCTGCTCCTGGGAAATGTCTTCGCTGTGCTGGGTAGACAGAACCACCGCATCCAGCTTGACGGGCTTTCCGTTCTCATCATACTCCACCGTCACCTGGGTCTTGCCGTCGGGACGAAGATAGGGCAGCGTGCCGTTCTTGCGGACCTCGGCCAGCTTTCTGGAGAGGCGGTGGGCCAGGGCGATGGGATAGGGCATAAACTCCGGGGTCTCATTGATGGCATAGCCGAACATCATACCCTGGTCGCCGGCGCCGATGCCGTCCAGCTGCTCCTCGCTCATATGCTGTTCCCGGACCTCCAGCGCCCGGTCCACGCCCATGGCGATATCCGGGGACTGCTGGTGGATCATGACCTGCACGGCGCAGGTGTCGGCATCAAATCCCATCTCGGAGCTGGTGTAGCCGATCTCCCGGACGGTGTCGCGCACAATCTTCTGAATATCCACATTTGCCTTGGTGGTGATTTCACCCAGAACACACACAATACCCGTGGTGGTAACGGTCTCGCAGGCAACCCGGCTCATGGGGTCCTGGGAGAGCATCGCGTCCAGAATCGCATCCGAGATCTGGTCGCACATCTTATCCGGATGTCCTTCGGTTACGGACTCGGATGTAAATAATCTTCTTTCCATCTGTCATATTCCTTTCCTGAAAAAAAAGAGATCCGCGAAATGTGCGCGGATCTGATTTATTATGATCAAACCCACTTATTGCTCGGCGGGAATTCCCGCCGCTCAGGCTGGCACCTTCCGTTATCCGGACACTTCCGGGTACGGGGTTGTCGTGACTTCATCGATCCTATGTATCTCCATCACTCTGAATAAGGGATATGGTTATTCAATTGAAAACGAAAAGGCATCGGCCCGGCCTCGTATCAGCCGATACGCAGGCGGAACTTCTGTGCCTCCCGCTCGGACTCCACCGCCTCGATGCATGCGCCGAGTCCCCGGAGCTTCTCCTCGAAGCTCTCATAGCCGCGGCGGATATAGCCAATCTCATCCACGACCGTGTAACCGTCCGCAGCAAGGCCCGCCAGTACCAGCGCGGCTCCGGCACGCAAATCCGGTGCCACCACTTCCGCGCCCATCAGCTTGTTTACGCCGACGATAATAGCGGTGTTGCCTTCCACATGGATATTGCCGCCCATGCGGGACAGCTCATCCACATACTTGAAACGGTTCTCGAAAATACTCTCGGTGACGATGCTCGTACCCTCCGCCAGCGCCAGTGTAACCGTGATCTGCGGCTGCATGTCGGTCGGAAAGCCCGGGTAGGGCAGCGTCTTGATATTCATGTGGTTCTGGTGCGGACGACCCACCACGCGGATCGCCTCGTCAAATTCCGTCACCTCACAGCCCAGCTCGATGAGCTTCGCCGTGATGGATTCCAGATGCTTCGGAATGACATTCTGGATGGTGATATCGCCGCGGGTCACCGCAGCGGCGCACATGAAGGTACCCGCCTCAATCTGGTCCGGAATAATGGAATACTCCGTGCCGTGAAGCCGTTTCACGCCGCGGATGCGGATCACGTCCGTTCCGGCGCCGCGGATATTGGCACCCATGCTGTTTAAGAAGTTGGCCACATCAACCACGTGGGGTTCCTTGGCGGGGTTCTCGATGATCGTCTCCCCCTCGGCCAGCGCTGCAGCCATCATGATATTGATGGTGGCGCCGACGGAAACCACATCCAGATAGATGTGACTGCCGATCAGGTCGATGGCGTGGGCGTAGACCGTGCCGTTCTTCTCCACGCTGACCTTCGCGCCCAGGGCCCGGAAGCCCTTCAGGTGCAGGTCAATGGGACGGCTTCCGATATTGCAGCCGCCCGGCAGCGGAACCTCGGCACTCTTGTATCGTCCGAGCAGGGCTCCCAGGAAATAGTAGGATGCCCTGATCTTCCTCATATATTCGTCTTCCACCCGTACCTGGTGGATATCACCTGTATTGATCCTCACGGTGTGCCGGTCAATCCGGTCCACACGCGCGCCGATCTGCATCAGGGCTTCCAGCAGAACATTGATGTCCCGCACGTCCGGCAGATTCTCGATCACCACATCCTCATCGGTCATGATGGTCGCTGCAAGGATGCCCAGGGCCGCGTTTTTGGCGCCCCCGATATTCACCTCGCCTGCCAGAGGTATGCCGCCCTTTATGATAAACTGACTCATGAAAAACACCTCAAAGCGTATATTCGGTCGTATTATATACCAAATGTTTCAGTAATGCAAAGAGTTTGTGAAAATTGTGTGAAGCTATTGTTTCAGGAAGCACACAAAATCATTGCCCAGTGCATCAAAGAACGCATTGGAGTCGTTGATTCCGAGGAGTTCTTCGAACATCTCCTCCGTGCCCGGATTGTGAACCACCGTCACATTGCTGAACCGGTCATAGCCCGGGATCAGCAGATAATGGTCATCGTCGGTAAATGCGCACACCGGCATTCCCTCAGAAATAAAGTACAGCACCTGGCTTAAGGAAAGTCCCCCGCAGTCCAGAAGAAGGGTTCCGTCCTCAGCGGTCTGCCGGTTCTCCCGGTACTCCGCCAGGTACCGCTCCGCCAGGGCATGGGCCGTGCCGTTATCCCCGACCCGGGCCTCCTGGGCGCGGTCCACGCGGGACCAGATGACGTTGCCGTGCTCATCGGTGACAACGCCCATGCCGTCCCAGGTTCTGCGGACGGCGTCCGCAAAGTCCGTATAAAGGCCGTTGTAATCGCCCCGGACATAGGAGATCCAGGCCTCGGTACCGCGAGTGCCGCCGCCTTCAAGAACGACCGCACTGTCCTCCCGCGCCTCCATCCGTCCCGGGATTCTCGCCCGGCTCTGCTGCTCCGTGGTACTGGTCTGGAGGAAATACACCCGTCCCATCACCCGGTCCGCCAGATAGCCGATGCCGGCCATGGCCGCATTTTCCTGCTCCATATTGCTGATCAGCGTGTCCTCCGTCTCCGGCACATAGCCGGACTCCGTCTTCCGCATCCGTTCCATATGAATGCGGCTGTCGGCGATTGACACGTCCATCAGGCAGATATCCGGTTTTTCATACCGGGTTTCCTGCTCCATCGCCTCGTTTACGACCTCCACCGCATAGAGCGGCAGGCCCATCACCCGGCCGTGGCGCTTCAGCAGCTCCTCCGGGTGTCCCAGGCCGTAGACCAGGTCCGAGCCCACAAAGCCCACCAGCTTCACCACGGAGTTGCCCTCCGCCGTCACGCCGGTCTGCTCGCCGCTCTCTAAGTCCAGCACCCGGATGCCCTCAGAATACCAGGGCTCATCGCTGTCCATCCAGGCGATGCGGGACCGGTCCCCGCTGGCGGCGAAATTCTCCTCCGTAAGCCCGGAGGCCACCACCTCCACGGAATGGTCCGTGAGAGATACGCCGTAGACGGTGTGATTCATCAGAAGATACAGGGTCTCTCCTCCCGCCAGATAGCAGAAGGTATCCACGTCCTCCTGCAGACGGCAGGCATCCTCCTTCGAAGGAAGATACAGAAGCTCTGTGAGCACATTTTCCGTATTGTCATACCGGTAGAGGCAGACGCCGGTGGTTCCGGTGTGGGGACCCCGGCAGAGATAGCCGCTGACAAGAAAATACATCTCGCCGGTCTCGCTGACCGCCAGAATTCTCGCCTTCTCCGCCCCCGCAAGCCGTCCCGGGTCGTCGTCGCTCTCCCTCGCCGTGTAAACCTCCGTGGTGATGCCCGACTCCGTATCGTGGAGCCAGACCTCACCTGCGGTCACAAAAGCCTTCATGCGGCCGGATTCCTCCTCCACGGACTGGAGGCCCTCCCCGTCGGTGATGCCCAGCATGATTCTCGTATCCGTGAACATGGACGGATCCCCGGAGAAAATCTGGTTTGTCCGGCGGGTGAAATCCATCATGAAGATGCGTTCCGCGCCCCGGCGCATGGTAAAGCTTTCCTTCACGTCAAAAAAGCACTCCCCCCGTTCCGTCTCGCAGCGGGTGGTATAGGTGCGCACCACAACCCCGGTGTCTCCCCGAAGCTCTCTTAGGTGCATGGAAGCCTCGCCCACCATCTGCATGCCAGTGGCGTGCCAGGTCAGCATATCAAAATTATTCTTCAGCGTCACATAGCCCAGGGTGCTGTTGTCCTCATTGGCATCCACCTCCAGATAGGTGGTCAGGTCCCTGGCCTGCTGCTGATTAAAAGTCTTTTCCGAAAACTCCTCCGCCAGCGCCAGCATCTCCTCCGTATACGGCGAAGAGGGAAGCAGTATTCTCGTATAATAAGAATATTCCTTCCCGTCGTTAGCGCTGAGCATCAGCGTCATATTATACTCTTCGTCCTTCTGGATCAGGTTCTGAATCGGCAGAATGGCCCGAAGCCGCCCGCCGTCATCGGAAAGCTCCGAGACCTCGGTCCGCTCCACCAGCCGCTCCCCGCTCAGATCCCTTATCTCATAGCGGAGTCCGGTGATAACCTCACCCTCCGGCTCAATCAGGACCGCCAGCTGCCGGTCCTCCGGCAGAATCGTCAGGTCCGTTCTTCCGGTGTACTCCCGCTCATCGTCCGTGTAGCCGCGGAGTTCATTCATCTCCCGTCCGAGAAACCAGAACGAAACCCCGGGGATGTGGACATCCGCCGCCTCATGATAGACGGCATGGGCGTCCTCTTCCTCCTCGGCGTCCCGGAGCGTCGTCCTCACTGTCAGTACCGCCAGAATTAATACCACAGCCAAGACCGACACCATCAGAACCCGGCGAAGCATCAAAAGCTTCTCTCTCATGTGATCAGCCGAACAGCTTTGCCGGATATACTCCGTCCGCGATCAGTCTGGCAAATGCTGCCGCTACGGTCTCCTTGTCCTCCCGGTAGGTGACGCCGAACCAGCGGTCCTTCGTCTCCAGCACCGCCACGCGGGCCTTCCCGGCCTGTACCAGGGAATCGATTACCATCGGAAGCAGATACTCGGAAGAGGTATCCCCCTCCGGAAGCTTTGCAAGGAACTCCGGGAATCCCGTCGCCAGCTCCTCGATAAAGGAAGCCGGCAGGCCCCACATATTCATGGAGACATGCTGATCCTCACGGACCGTCACCGGATTGCCGGCCTTGTCCGTGGCCTGCATGCCCTCGGGAGTCTTGCGGATATTGTAGGTCTCGGTCACCTTCGTCATGGTGCCGTCCTCTCCCACCTCGCAGACGCCGCGGGTCACGGTGCCGTTGTCACTTAAGGTATTGCTGAGAATGTATCCCGCCATGCACATGTCATAGACCGGCGCATTCTCATCCATCTTGTTCACCATCCAGTCGTGGATGGTGACAAAAGCTTCCTTGCCGTAATAGTCATCGGCATTGATGACCAGGAAGGGCTCCTTCACGATGCCGCGGCAGGAAAGAATAGCCTGGCCTGTTCCCCAGGGCTTCTTTCTGCCCTCCGGCACGGTGAATTTCGCCGGAATATCATCCAGCTCCTGGAAGGCATATTCCACCGGAATCACCTTCTCGATGCGGTTTCCGATGATCTCTTTGAAATCCTTCTCCAGGTCCTTTCGGATGATGAAAACCACCTTGTCAAAGCCCGCTTCCATCGCGTCATGGATGGAATAATCCATGATAATCTCGCCGTTCGGGCCCATGGGCTCCAGCTGCTTGATGCCGCCGCCGAACCGGCTGCCGATACCTGCCGCCATTACCACAAGTGTTGTATGCTTCATTGTTCTTCCTCTTTTTTATCCAGATTTTTTATGCTTTCATGTAATGTATTCCTGTATATTCGGGTTATTATATCACATTCCTTATGAATGCGCCAGTCTGTTTCCCACCGGCCTGCGTTTTCGCCATCCCGCGCTCTAAACGGTCTCGTCCTCGACCATCCGGTACCCGATGCCGATCTCCGTGAACACATACTCCGGCTCCGCCGGGTTCTTCTCCAGCTTTCTCCGGATATGGGCCATGTTGACGCGGAGAATGCTGTTGTCGCTGTCGGCGTAGGGCCCCCAGATATTGGATATTATGGCGTCATAGGTCATGACCCGCCCGCTGTTTCTGGCCAGCAGGGATATGATTTTGAACTCTATCTGGGTCAGGTGTACCGGCGTATTCCCCAGAAGCACCAGATGCTTCTCGAAATCCACGGTCAGTTCCTTTGCGTGGAAGGGCCGGTTATAGAGCATGGAATCCGTCTTCAGCCGGTTGCTGTGCCTGAGCGCCGTGCGGATTCTTGCCATCAGCTCCTGGGTGCCGATGGGCTTCGACAGATAGTCGTCCGCCCCCGCATCCAGGGCGCGCACCTTCTCCTCCTCCCGGGTTCTGGCGGAAATGACGATGATCGGCACGCTGCTCCAGGTGCGGACGCTCTCAATCACATCCATGCCGTCGATATCCGGCAGCCCCAGGTCCAGAAGGACCACATCGGGGCAGTTTGACGAAATCAGTGACAGCGCTTCCTTCCCCTTGGCGGCAAAGGATACCTGGTATCCCTGGCCAATCAGGAAGGCCCCCAGAAAGTCGCAGATATTCTTTTCATCTTCCACAATCAGTATATTCAGCCTGTGATTCATATCTTGTGTCATCCTCCGTCAGTTTCTGGCCGCAGCGTTTTCTTCTTTTTTCTCCCTTGGCAGGGTAAACCAGAACTCTGCCCCCGGATTGCAGTTTTTCGCAAATATCTCTCCCCCGTGGGCCAGAACGATGGTTTTGCAGATGGTCAGGCCGATGCCCATGCCCTTTCTGCTGTCCGACAGCCTGGCATCCGTTCTGGTCGCGCCGTCAAAGATCGAGTCCATTCTCTCCTCGGGGATGCCGATGCCGTAGTCCCGCACGTGGAACTCCACCGCATCCTCCCGGGTTTTCGTGTAGCATTCCACCGGCTGGGGGGATTCGGCGTGAACGATCGCATTCTCCATCAGATTGATCAGAACCTGCTCAATCAGGATGGCATCCATCGGAATCATGATGAATTCATCCGGAATGCTGACCTTCACACTGGCCTCCGGCAGCCGCTTCTTCAGCCTTGCTACGGCCTCCGCCATCACCTCTTCCACCGGCTCTTCGGTCTTCTTCACCCGCGCCGTTTCATTGTTGATGCGGGTGACGGACAGAAGGTTTTCCACCATGTTCAGAAGCCAGTTGGAGTCCTCCAGGATATGGCAGATCAGCTCATCCTTTTCCTTTTCCTGCATGCCGGAACCATTTTCCAGATACAGGGTGGCGGACCCGATAATGCTGGTCAGGGGCGTCCGGAGGTCATGGGAAATCGCCCGCAGAAGGTTTGCCCGCATCTTCTCCTTCTCCGCCTCCATCAGCTCCTTCTCCTGCCGCTGCAGCGCCTGGGCCTGCTCCTTCATATTGGTGATCATGGCGCTGGTGATGCTGGAGATGGAAAACATCGCGATGAACGTGATGGGATAGCCGGTCATCCGGAAGTTAATCTGCCCGTAGGGATAGGTGTAAAGGTAGTTTACGAAGATAACGCCCAGCACCGAGGCAACCAGCCCGTACCGGTAGTTCTCCGTGGACCTGGCCACCAGGAAGACCGCCAGAACGTAGGTCAGGGCGATATTCGCGTTCGGATTCTCCATCACCAGGAAGAAGCCCGCCGACACGAGGCTCGCCACCAGCATGGCGATAGCCACCACAACCCATCCGTTAATCTGTGAGAGAAACCGCGGCCTGCCGTAAAAAAACGTCAGCCGGTCTTTTATTGTCTTGCCCTGCCTGCTTTCGTCCATCGTCTGTCTCCTCTCCGGATTGCCAATTCCTGTCTGTCTCCTCTCCGGATTGCCAATTCCGGGCAGTTGTGCTAAACTTTTCTGCGAGTATTGTGCACTACCCTATTGTATCATAAGACTGACAGTGACAGAAGGTATAAAACAATGATAAAAATCGGAAGAAATGACCCCTGCTGGTGCGGCAGCGGCAAAAAGTACAAGCACTGCCACCAGGCATTTGATGACCGGATTATGGCCGAGAAGGCGAAGGGCCACGTGGTCCCCGACCATAAGCTGCTGAAAACCCCTGCCCAGATTGAAAAGATTAAGGAAAGCTGCAAGGTGAATATCGCCGTTCTCGACTTTATCGCAGAGCACATCCGCGAAGGCATCACCACCGAGCAGATCGACAAGTGGGTATACGAAGAGACCACGAAGCGGGGCGCCATCCCGGCAGACTTAAACTATGAAGGCTATCCGAAGAGCGTCTGCACCTCCGTCAACGAGCAGGTATGCCACGGCATTCCCTCCCCGAAGGTGGTACTGAAGGACGGCGACATCGTGAACGTGGACTGCTCCAGCATCCTGGACGGCTACTTCTCCGACTCCTCCCGCATGTTCTTAATCGGCAACGTCAGCGAAGAAAAGAAAAAGCTGGTGGAAGTGACCCGCGAGGCCGTCTACAAGGGCCTTGAGCAGGTCAAGCCCTGGGGCTTTCTGGGCGACATGGCGGAAGCCGTCAATTCCCACGTAAAAGCCCACGGCTACAGCGTGGTCCGTGAGATCGGCGGCCACGGCGTAGGTCTCGAATTCCACGAAGATCCCTGGGTCGGCTACATCGGAAAGCGGGGCACCGGCATGCTTCTCGTGCCCGGCATGATGTTCACCATCGAGCCCATGGTCAACATGGGCAAGCCCGACGTCTACACCGACGGCGGCGACAACTGGGCCGTCTACACGGCGGACGGCAAGCCCTCCGCCCAGTGGGAAATCCAGGTCCTCGTCACCGAAGAAGGCCACGAGGTTCTCTGCTGGTAGGGATGAGGGCCGCGTTCTGCTGTGCCGCTCCCCTTCTGCGCGGCGCCTGACGCATCCTGGAAGCCCGCAGGAGTTCTCGGGGATGCATGAAAACCGGCGCCGGCATGAACAAGCTTTAAGACCTGCATCCTGCAGGTCTTTTTGAATGCGGCAAGATACGGCCTGCTAAAGGGGATGCAAGATCGGTGCATCCTGTCAGCTATTTCGAAAGTGAAAAGATACATCCGGCTCAAAGGGATGCAAGATCGGTGCATCCTGTCAGCTGTTTCAAAAGAGGAAAGATACAGCTCGCTTAAAGAAAATGCTTCTCTCCTCCGCCTCTCTGAATCTTTCCGGGACGAGGGCAACGATAAAGATGCACCCAGTTTGCATCTTCTCCGCTCCTCTGCATCTTTCCAGGACGAGAACATCCATAAAGATGCACCCAGCCTGCATCCCTTCCGCTTCTCTGCATCTTTCCGGGACGAGAACATCCATAAGGATACATCTACCACAGGGACTAGTCAGAGACTGGCTTGTTAACGCATCCTGCAGGTTTCTGCCAGCCCTCCGAGATGCATCCGGCTCAAGGGAATGCATCTGACTCGAGGGAATGCAATTCTGCCGCGCAGAGCGCAGCGCCTGATAGAACAGCACGGGGCCGCCGCATTCCATGATGCGCCGGCCCCGCTTATTCGTATCTGCCCGCTGCGCGGGCTTTCTCTATATTACTTTGCTTCCGTCCCGAGAAGCCCGATCTCTTCGGCGTAGGGCTTCATGCCCTCGATGCAGATGCCGGCAACCTCCTTCAGGTCCATGCCCAGCATCTCGCAGCCGTTAAGAATCAGCTCCCGGTTGCACTTTGCGGCGAACTTCTTATCCTTGAACTTCTTCATGAAGCTCTTCACCTCCAGGTCGGTGATGCCGTGAGGACGCATTCTCGCGCAGGCCTGGATAATGCCGGTCAGCTCATCGACGGTATAGAGGCTCTTTTCCATATTGGTTTCCGGCTTCACGTCATTCCGGAGGCCGTAGCCGTGAGACAGAATGGCGCGTACATCCTCCGCGGACACACCGGCGTCAAGCAGCGCCTCCTCGGTGTGGGCAAGATGCTCTTCCGGATACTTCTGATAATCATAATCGTGAAGATAGCCCACTGCCATCCAGTGCTCCTCATCCTCGCCGAAATGCTTCGCCATGGCGCCCATGGCTGCCATCACATTCTTGCTGTGGATGATCAGAGACTCCTCCGTCACCATGTCCTTGTTGAGTTCCTTCGCTCTCTCCAGTGTCAGCATGCGAAACCTCCCATAATTTGTTATAGAAAAAGGACCACGCCTTCACGTGGTCCCCTGAAAAAGAAAGAGCGCGAGACGGGACTCGAACCCGCGGCCCCGACCTTGGCAAGGTCGTGCTCCACCAACTGAGCCACTCGCGCATAAGCTTTCGTCGGTTATCTCTCCGACGAAAGCTATTCTAGCACAAACCTCTCATAATGGCAAGGACTTTTTTAAAAAAACTGCATCCCACACTCGGAACGCAGCGCGTTCCGAGTGTGGGATGCAGGTATTTCCCTGCCCCTTAGTTCTTCGTCACATCCAGCTTCACGATGGCCGACTTATTCTCCAGCTTCGTCTCCGTATCCTTAAAGCTGTAGCCCTCCGGCGCGGATTTCACGCGGACGGTAACCTCTCCCGGGTTCTCCATGGTGCAGGCGGCAAATCCATCCTCACCGGTGGTGTAAATCTCGGTTTTGCCATCAGAGACAACCTCCGCCTCCACGCCCGGAATCGGCGTGCCGTCTTTTTCCATGGCGTACAGGGTATAGCGGACCACCTGTCTTGCCGTGTAATCATCGCCGGTAAACAGCGCTACGATCTTCTCAAACTCCTCCGCACTCGGGAAGGTTCCCTCCTGCCGGAAGCCCACCTTCCTGTTCCGGTCAATGATAAAGGTGGTCGGATAGGCAAATGTCGCCAGATCCTCATTCAGCTTTGTAAAGAGTCCCACGGGGAAGGTCAGTCCCATCTCCTTCTGGTAAGCCGCTACGTCGTCAATCGTGATGTTTCCATCGTCGGCCACAGCCACCAGCTCATAGCGCGCATGATCTTTCTCGTAGGCTTTTTCCATCTCCGGGAACTCGGCCTTGCAGGGGCCGCACCAGGTGGTAAATACGTTCACAACCACACAGTCCTTCTCCTTAAGCAGCTCATCCAGGGTGAGGGTTCTGCCGTCCGTTGTGGTCACGGAGAAGTTCTCCACCGTATCGCCCAGCGACGCCATATTATTCTTCGTATCCTTCAGTACCAGCACCGCCAGCGCCAGGAATCCTGCAACACCCAGAACTACCAGGACCAGAATACCAATCAGCACCTTTTTTAACATCGTATCTATTCCTCCCTTTCCGGCCTGCGCCGCAGTATGTTCTTTCACATCTATATTATTTTATCATATCTGTGAATAACTGCAAAAGCCTTCTGCCGCTTTCCGGCCTATCGCTCAAAAAAGCCCCTCCGGCCGTCCTAAGACGGCCGGAAGGGCCATATTCCCGTAATTACTATATTTTGCTTATTTTACTTATTCAGCAGCTCTCTCAGCTCCGGAACCACAAACTTCGGGGTTCTTCCGGCGAAGAAGTCGTCGATGGCGACCGCGCAGGCCACGGAAGAGCGGGTGGAAGCTTCCTGGGTTGCGCCGCCGATGTGGGGGGCAACGACAACATTTTCCATGGAAAGAAGCGGGTTGTCCAGATCGAAGGGCTCCTTCTCGACGGTGTCGAGGCCGGCGCCGGCAATCTTCTTCTCCTGCAGGGCACGAATCAGGGCCGGCTCGTCCACGATGGCGCCTCTTGCGGTATTGATAAGGTAAGCTGTCTCCTTCATCAGGTCAAACTCATGGTCGCTGACGCTGTGAATGGTGGACGGAAGGGCCGGTACATGCAGGGATACGAAATCGGCCTGCTTGAAGACCTCATCGCGGTCCTCCACCAGATGGATGTACTCCGGAACGTTCTTTGCAAACGGATCAAAGGCGATGACTTCCATGTTGAAGCCGAAGTGTGCCTTCTGGGCTACCAGGGCGCCGATGTTGCCGGTGCCGATGAGGCCCAGGGTCTTGCCTTCCAGCTCGCCCTTCTTGATGCCCATCTTCGCGAAGCGGTAATCCTCCATCATGTGGGCCTGGACAGCCTTGAACTTCTTTGCGCAGTACAGCATGTTGAAGATGGCGATCTCTGCGACAGATACGGCATTTGCGCCGCCGGCGGTGCAGACCAGGATGCCCTTCTCTTTGCATGCTTCGATATCTACCATGTCATATCCGGCGCCGTGGCGGGACATAATCTTAAGCTTCGGAGCAGCCTCGATGATCTTTCTTGTAATCTTGGCGGTGCGGACGATCATGGCGTCGCAGTCCGCGATATCGGCGATGATGTCATCCTCGGTGAATCCTCTGCCGTCCACAACCTCAAATCCATGGTCCTTCAGATATGCATACCCCTCCGGAAGAATCGGCTGGGGAAGAAGTACTTTTACGCTCATGACAAATCTCCTTTTTAAACTGTCTGCCGGTATCTCAGGACACCGGCAGAATCAGAAATTGCTTGATTAGTTGTGATATACGTCGTCCACAATCTCAAAGCCCTTCTCTTCGAGAGCCTTGTCAACCCAGCCGCGGTTGATGATACCCTGGCGGGTCTTCTCCAGCTTCGCCTCATCGGCTGCCTGGAATTTCTTAGCCTCTTCCAGAATGGTGGAAGCGTCTCTTCTCGGGATAACGATGATGCCGTCGGGGTCAGCCAGGATGATGTCGCCCGGGTTAACGCTGATGCCGCCGCAGGAAATCGGAACGTTCACTTCGCCCGGACCCTCCTTGTAGGGGCCGCCCGGTGTGGTTCCGGTGCAGTATACCGGGAAATCCCACTTGCCGATCTCATCGATGTCGCGAATCGGGCCGTCAAGAATGATGCCGGCAACCTTCTTCTGCAGATACAGGAATGCCATCATAACCTCGCCCATAAGAGAACGGGTGTTGTCTTCCTCGTTAGAAACGACCAGAACGTCGCCTTCCTGGCAGAAGTTCAAAGCTGCGTGAAGAGCCAGGTTGTCGCCGGCACGGCACTTAACGGTGAAAGCCGGGCCTGCCATCATCTGGGCCTTCGGGCTGGATACCAGATGAATTCTCGGATTCATGGCGCAGCTTCTTCCCATGACATCTGCGGTATTGGAAGCCGGGATGGACTTGAACTGCTCAACAATCTCCGGATCCGGCATGTTTCTCTTCAGATAGATTCTCTTTCCGACTGACATAATAATTACCTCTCTTTTGATAATTCCTGGTTTCTAAAAGTAACTGGAGTGATTTAGAGTGATTTCTATGGTTAAATTAATAAATTCATTTACACATATCAGAACGTCATATCCCGGTACACCATCTCGCCGTTCTTAAGGGTCAGCACCGGCTGGTAAATGCGATGGCCGACAAAGGTGTGCTGGTCTTTTGAGCCATAGGGCCGGTCGCCGTGGACCGTTTCCATATCCACCGGACGAAGCACCGCCACATCGGCAGCAAATCCTTCGGTAAGGGATCCTGCCGTATCCAGGAGTCCCAGCTCCCTTGCCGGATTCACCGTGGCGCACGCAATAACCTTTTCAAAGGGTATGCCCATGGCCGTATACTTCGATATCTGCATGGACATGCTGAAGGATGTGGGCCGGAGGTTCATAGAAAGCTTCGTCAGGTCCGTGGCGATGAAGTCCGGAAGGAACCCTTCCGCGATGGCCTTCTCTGCCACCGGCAGCCCGAAGTGGGCTCTGGCGTCGGCCGCCTCAAAGAAGACGCCCCGCTCTCTGGCCTTCCAGGCCGCATCGATCACCTTCCCGTCCTCTCCGATGAGGTTCGGTCCGATGTTCATATACATGTGGGTAATGGTATCGCCGGGCCGGAGAATCTCCAGGAGCTCCGAGAGCTCCCCCGGCGGGTTGGTGCAGTGCACCATCACCGGCACCCCGATTTCCTCACCCAGCTTTACCGTCTCTTCCAGAACCTTATATCCCAGTTCCTTCACGATGGGAGCGCTGGTGCGGAGCTTCAGGCCGTGCAGCCGGCCGTTTTGTCCGCCGAAGCGGGCAAAGCACTCTTTGATGCCATTCCGGTCCCAGTGGGCCGGGTTCACATCCTCGAGGCAGCCCGGAAGGCTGTCCAGGCCGGTGGTGCAGACATTCAGGTAAGCCCGGATATTCAGGCGGAGCCGTTCCAGAATGCCCATATGGTAAATGTAATTGGCACATCCCGTACTTCCGGCATCCACCACGGTGGTAACGCCGGAGGAGAAGCACAGGGCTTCCGACGGGAGTCCGATCTTCGCCAGGGGTGCTGCGTGGGCGTGATGGTCGATGAGACCGGGCACTACGTAACATCCGGAGGCGTCAATCACATTGTCGCTATCTTTTGCGGGAAGGCCTTCCCCTACGCTCAGGATCCGGCCGTTCTCCACTGCCACGTCCGCGGTTTTATCCACCTGATTCAGCGGATCCAGAACGTGACCATTTTTCAGAATAAGCATAATCTATGCTCCCTTCTGCGCAGGGCTTCGGTATCAGCCCTCTTCCTCTGCGGTATCGAATTCCTTGCCCGCAGCCTCGGCGCGCTTCTTCTCCTGGATGTTCTTACGGACTGTGAAGAAGCAGGACACGATGGTGATGACGAAGAATGCCATGGCAATCGGTCTTCCCAGGAAGACGCTCCAGCTGCCGTGGCCGGCCTGCAGTGCCTGACGGAGGTTCTCCTCAAACATGCTGCCGACGATAAAGCCGATGATAAGCGGTGTGCTCGGAATCTTCAGGACCTTGAACAGGAGTCCGAGAAGTCCGAAGAACAGGATGCACTGTACATCAAAGACACGGCTGTTGGCAGAATAACCGCCGACGCAGCACATAACCACGATGCAGGGAAGCAGGATGTGCTTCGGGATGTCCAGGAGTTTTACGAAAATCGGCAGACCCAGTCTCTCGAAAATCAGCATGAAAATCGAGGAAATGATGAGAGCCAGGTAGATACCGTAAACGTACTGTCCGGACTTATTGAAAATCAGGGGACCGGGGCTGATGGCGTGTACCTGCAGACCGCCCAGGAAGATGGCGGATACGGTGTTGCCCGGGATACCCATGCAGAGCAGCGGAATCATGGAACCGCCGATGGTAGCGTTGTTGGCGCACTCGGAAGCGATGACGCCGTCGATAATGCCGGTACCGAACTTCTCAGGATACTTGGAACGGTTCTTCGCCGTGGTATAAGCCAGAAGACCGGAGGTGGAACCGCCGATGCCGGGCAGAATACCGATGCCGATACCGATGATGGCGGAGATGATGGTGTTCGGAATCTGCTGGATGAACTCGGTCATGGAGATGCCGTAGCCCTTCAGCTTATATTTCTTCTTCTCCATCTTGTCCGCGAGATGCTCTCTCTCGAAACCGGAGATGATGATGTCAGTGATAGCGAATACACCAATCAGGAGAACGGTGATATCGAAGCCGCTCATCAGCTGATAGTTGCCGAAGGTGAAGCGGACCACTGCGTCGATCGGCGCCATACCCACGGTGGAAAGGGCGATACCTATAAGACCGGAGATAAGACCGTTCAGCATGTCCTTGCCGGACAGGGAGGCGATGATGGACAGCGCGAAGACCGCAACTGCGAAGTAGTCCGCCGCGCCGAACAGAAGGCAGACCTGCGCCAGCAGCGGGGAGACAAACATCAGGGCGAAGATACCGAGGACAGAACCCAGGAAGGAATAGAGGATACCGACGCCCAGAGCGCGTCCCGCCTCACCCTTTTCCGCCATCGGGCCGCCGTCGAATACGGTGGAGATGGAGGAGGGAGTTCCCGGAATCTTTAACAGGATGGCGGAGATAAGGCCGCCGGAGATACCGCCCATGTAGAGGCCGCAGAGAAGGGCCAGACCCTGGGTGGTTTCCATGCCGAAGGTCAGCGGCAGGAAAAGAACAACCGCCATGGTGGCGGACAGTCCCGGGATGGAACCGAAGATGATTCCGATAACCGTGCCGAACCAGATGAGGAACAGACACATGGGTGTAAATGTATTGGCAAATGCCTGCGCAATCATTTCAGGTGCAATCATTTTTCCGTTCCTCCTTCCTTAAAATCCGATAATGCCCTTGGGAAGCGGCATCTTGATGACAAAGACAAACAGGGCATCCACTGCGATGGGCAGCAGAATGGAGATAATGGCGAACAGTACCGGCTTCCGGTTCTCATTGTTCGCGAACCAGTTCATCAGGGCGAACAGGAATACGATACTGGAAAGAATGAAGCCCACCGGCTCGAAGGCCACCATGTATGCCAGCATGATTACCATGGTGACAATGCCGCCCTTGGTGCTCCAGGCACTCTTCTTCTTTACGCTGTCCGCAGCGTCGTGATTCATCAGTGTGATGATGAGCTTTGCGCCTGCCACAACCAGAAGACAGATGGCGATGAAGGCCGGAACATAGCCGGAACCCACATCACTGGGAATCTTGTGCGGCACCGCCAGGGACTGCATCAGCATGAAGGCGCCGAAAGCGAGGAAAATAACGGAGGTCAGGAGATTCCGCTGTTTATTCGACATGAGATGTATCCTCCTGGGAAGTTTCTTAATCATCGGGGGGATGATTCTTTCGAACTATCCCCCCGTGGTTTTGTCTTCAGTTACTGTGCAAGACCAGCTCTAAGCTCTTCTACCTCAGCCGGGTCCTCGGTGTTCATCTGTGCAGCATCGCGGTACAGCGGCTCTGCGTAGTAGGTCTTAAGAACCTCAGCGAACTCCGGATCCTCAACTACTTCCTTGCAGACAGCGGCAAGCTTGTCAACGATAGCCTGGTCGGTGCCCTTCGGGAACTTCACTTCATACTTCTTCTGGGATACTACGTCATAGCCGAGATCCTTGAAGGTCGGGAAGTCGATGCCATCAACGTGCTCCTCAGCCATAACGCCGAGAACTACCAGGTCGCCGGCCTCTACATAGTCTGCGATGTTGGTGAAGTTGAAGGCTGCGATGTCAACCTGTCCGCCGAGCATAGCTGCAAGACGGTCACCGGAGGAGGTTCCTACATCGATGTTGTCGAACTGTACGCCGGCCAGCTTTTCAAGGGTCTGTCCTACATACTGAGTGGTGGAACCGAATACGGTGGAGTAGCGGACCTTGCCCGGGTTAGCCTTGGCATCGGCGAGCATGCCTTCCAGGTCGCTCCAGCCTCTGCTGTACTGCTTATACTTGCCGTCCGGAGATACCGCGCACAGGGTGTAGGTCTGGTCCAGAGCTACGGTGCAGCAGTTGGTGAAGTCCTCGGTGTAGGAGAACTCTACGCTGTCGGTTGCTTCCTGTACCAGGGATGCGCCGGTGTGGTTGAAAAGGATGGTGTAGCCGTCCGGCTTCTTCTGCATAACGTCCATTGCTGCAACCATGCCGGAACCGCCGGTCAGGTTGGTTACTACGAAGGTCTGGCCCAGCTTCTTGCCGACTCTGTCGAAGAGAGCGCGGCAGTAGGTATCGGTATCGCCGCCGGCGTTGTAGGGAACGGTAACGTTCACGGTACCGGTCGGCCAGTCAGTATCGGAGGAAGCCGGAGCTTCGGCTGCGGCTGCTTCAGAACCTGCTGCAGCTGCTGCGGTGGTGTCGGTGGTAGCCGGTGCGCTGCTGCCGCAAGCGGTAAGAGACAGTGCCATGGCTCCTGCAAGGATGACGGAGAGAAGTTTCTTCATTGTGGTGCTCCTTTCATGTTCGTTTGGTTTACAAGATTTTTTGTTCTGCTGATATGTCTCAGGCTGTAACCTGTTACATTCATATTTGTTTGTTCCTGTTTCTGGTTACATACTACACCATCTTGTAACATGTTTCAAGTGTAAATTTTAATTTTGTAACAATGCACATTATGTTCTCCCTGTTTTTATGCAATCTGCACAAAAACTTTGTGAAATCTTTAGCAAACTGAATAATATGCCCCTCCGACATGGAAGGAGCATCCCGCGGGTCGGCCGCCTGCAGGCCGTATCACCCCAAAAAAAGACCCGGCCAGGCCGGGTCCTTTCATTCTGTATTATATTCTGCAGCCGCATACTGTAACAGGTTACATGCTGCAGCCGTTTTTATCCCTGTTCCGGAACGGACCGCATCCGCCCGATCAGAATCTCCTTCTGCCGGTCGTCGTAGCGGCTCAGGTCGCTGAGCTGCATCTGCTTGCGGCCCACCTCCTTCACGCGGTCATAGTGACGGGTGACTGCACCCAGGGCCAGCACATGGAGAATACTCATCTGGCAGAGCGCGGTGGCGGTGATATTCATGGGATTCCCTGCAGTCCGGGGCGGCGTATAGAATACATAGTCCGCATACCGGGAAAGAAGAGAATCCTTCACGGAAGTAATCAGAATCACCGATGCTCCATGATTCTTCGCCAGCATCATACAGTCCCCGGTGGTTTTGGCCATGCCGTCATAACTGATAGCGATGAGAATATCCTTCTCATCGAGGCGCGCCGCGGTACGCAGCTGCAGCAGATAGTCAGACACGGTGAATGCCTCAAATCCCATGGACATCAGCAGAGCCGCGCCGGACTGCACGATGCCGCCGGCATTGCCCATGGCACAGAGCATGATCTGATGGGCCGTTCCCATCTTCTCCACCGCCTGCTCCAGCGTGTCATTATCCAGCTCCATCAGACAGCTGTGCAGAGAAGTCTCACTGAACTGCAGGGTCTTCTGCTTGATCACATTGACGCTGTCCGTCTGCAGGATTCCGATATCCTGACTCAGAGATACCGCCTGCTGCTGCATATGAAACTTCATGTCCGCCAGGCCGCTGAAGCCGATGAACTGGCAGAACCGGGTCACGGTGGCTACACTGGTGCCGATTCTCTCCGCCATCTCGTAGATACTCATATCTGCCGCGGCCTTTTCATCCTGCAGCAGGAAATCCGCAATCTTATTCTGGGAGGCGTTCATCTTCGGCCGGTACATGGCGATGCGGGCCGCAAATTCACTCTCCCCTTCGATGATGGGGGCGTTCTCGCTTCGGATATCCATATCCTTCTGTTTCATGTGGGACACCTCTTAAAAAATATCGATGTTATAACCGTTTTTCGCTGGTTGGATTCGTTCAGAATCCCGATTGTTACAAAAAGAAAAATGCAAGTATGTAACATATTTCACACTTGCATTTTAACAAAATCTTAACCTGTTTGCAACCAGAATTTACTTCCCTATTCCCCGGCGATTTCATTGACCAGAGTAAATCCGAGAATCAGGATGCCGCCCACCATCTGGACCGGCGTCATGGCCTCATGAAGAACCAGCACGGAGAGCGCCACCGCCACCAGCGGGTCCACGTAGCTTAAGATAGCCGCCTCCTGCCCCGGCAGATCCCGCAGGGCCGAGAAGTACATACAATAAGTAATGCCGGTGTGCAGCACGCCAAGGATTATAAGGCATGCCCAGCCCTTTCCATCCATTCCCGCAAAGGTAATCCCGTTCGTTAAGATGACGTAGGGAAGAAGGACCGCCGTTGCTGCCAGGAACTGCAGAAGAGTCCGGTGAATCCCGCTCACATGCCGGATGAACTTATTGGTAATGATGACACAGGCATAGAGAACCGCGGCCCCGAGGCCCAGAAGAATTCCCTTTCCGTGGGTGCCGGTGCCCGACACATCCCCGATTCCCGTGATGAGTACCAGGCCCAGGGTGGACATGAGAAAACAGATGACCTTCAGCCGGGTGAGCTTCTCCCGAAACAGGATGGGGCATACCGCCGTCACAATCACCGGCGCAAAGTAGTAAGACAGCGTCGCCAGGGAAACCGTCGTATACTTATAGGCCTCAAAGAGAAGGATCCAGTTGAATCCCATGGCCACGCCGGAGAGGATCAGGAAGGGAACCTCCTTCCAGATCTGCCGGAAGGGAATCGGATTATTCCGGATGACGAGCCAGCATATCAGCAGTACCGACGCCAGAATCGCCCGGAACAGGGCAATCTCCGACGAGGGAATGGGAATATTCCTCACAAACAGGCCGATGGTGCCGAAGATGGCCATGGACAGGATGATCAGCATCCTGGCTTTCATATGGTGCATGGGATTTTTCCTCCGGATTACATACTTATTAGGAGAGACCCGGGTATGGCAAGGCATCTTACGCCTTCCCGGTCAGCATCCGCACAGTCTCTATCAGGTCGTAGTGAACTGTATCTCTCGGCTCAAAACGCAGCAGATTAAAGACAATCTGCATGGCCGTTCCGCCGAGGCCCGCAGCCATCACCGTACCGATTCCCACCGGTCCTCCCAGGAACCAGCCGATGAAAAGCACGGCCGCCTGAAGAAGAATCTGCACCGCGCCGATGGGAAATGCTCTCAGCCGCTTTCCGATACCGATAAGCATCGCATCCTTTGGCCCGCAGCTCTGTCCCGAGGACATGCAGAAGTAGGTCCCCAGGGAGAGGATGAACAGTCCCGCCGCCATCACGAGAAGGCGCGACGGCAGGGCCTGTGAAACCGGCCCCAGTGCCTCTTCCAGGAGGCGGACCGGATTGAGGTACATCCAGAAGTCGGCAAAAAAGCCGGTAAACACCGCATCAAACAGGGTGCCGAAGCCGATCTTCTCTCCCATCCACAGATCCAGAGCCACCGCCAGGACGCCGGTTGCCAGGGAGATTACGCCGTAGGTTGTGTGAAGCGTGCCGGAGAGTCCCAGATAAAAGACATCCCAGGGGGCAGCGCCAATATCGGCGTGTATTGTGCAATACACGCCGAAGGAATAAATCACCAGGCCGAGATTGTACCTCAGCCAGGCCAGTATAATCTGTTTGCGGGTCATTGGTTCCGATGCCTCGTTTCTCCTGAAATAATTCGCAGATTATGCCTTTCCCGTGATAATCCAGGGAGCCGGCTCCGAGACAAACTCTCTCTTGCTGTTCAGCTTGCTCACCTCAATCTGGATAATCTCACAGTCGCTTATGCCATACCGCTCGAAGACCGCCGGCATTCCGGCCGCGCACTGGAAATCCAGGGTATAAATCATGAATTCCATATGGGGATTCTTCCGGAGCAGACATTCCATCTCCTGCTCCATGCTGGCGGAAGCCACCAGCATCGTAAGGCGCGGTGCCGGAAGGTCTTTCAGCGTCTCATCGTCCACATGGTCGATAATCTCGATATTGTGAAGGCCGAATTCATGGGCATTCTCCTCCAGGGTCCGGCGGTCGTTGCGGTTGTACTCCACCGCGATAACCTCGCCCTCCGGTGCCTGCAGCGCCGCCTCCACGGCGATGGACTCACCGCTGATCACGCAGATGGTATCCGCCTGATCCACATGCATCTTGGAGAGCATCACCGCGCGGATCTCACTGCCCACATACCGCACGGAGCCCCGGCGGAAGTTCATGTTCTTCATGCCGATCTTCGACGTCGAGCGGGCATTGGGGTTGATGATGAGCATGGCCGCAGAGGCATTGATGCCCCGGTTGATCATCTCCCGGATAGGCTTATTCAGAATCTCGCCGGAAGGATCGCTGCCCTCATTGTACCAGACGGTGCAGTCGCCGAGGCCTGCTGCCCACATCCGGTAGAAAATATCCGGGTGGCCGGCCTCCGTGAAAATCAGGGTGGAATTGTGGGATTCCACCGTCGGAATAACATTCTTATTCTTTCTGGTAATATCAAGAATCTTGATGCGGCCCAGATCCACCTGGGTATGCTCGGCGTAATAGGTCAGCCATGCCAGAATGCTGGAATTGGAAAACATCTGCTGTTCCATATGCTACCTCCTGGGTTTCATCGGCATAATTCACTTCAATGCTTTAATCCACTGTCAATTGTACCACAATCCTATTCCCCTGCAAAGGGATTCAGAATCTCATCAAAGAGCGAAGAATTTGCACGGATGACGGAAGCGCCGCCCGCACTGTAGCGGAAGCCGTCCTCCATAACCTTTGCGAACATATCCGCATAGCTCTTCACCTTCTCCGGCGTAAGGGTCTTCATCTGCCGCATGTCGGTCAGCACCTGATCCTCCGGAATTTCGGCCATCCGGTCGCTTATGGCACCCACCGCACCGCCAAGCTGTCCCGGCTCCTGCGCCAGGCCCGCATAGGCGGACATGATATAACCGTCAATATCCTCCTGGGTAAACTCCATGTCCCGGATAAACTCCGGCAGAGCCTCCAGCACCCGGAAGGTTTCCGGGATGTTCGGATCCCGGTAAGCCAGGATATGCACGCCATAGTCATTGAACGAGATATTCGGCGAATATACTCCGTACTGCTCCCGAAGCATCGGAATCAGATAGGTATCACTGATAAGGGAGGCCAGCGCATCCATGTCCGCGGAATACTCTTCCAGTCCGGCGGTCTTATAATCGCAGACCACACCGTTAAACTGCACGGAAAGATCCGCAATCAGGGCCTCCCAGCGGGCCGGCTTCACAAAATCCCAGGAAGCAGGCTCCACCTTCTTATTCTCCAGCTTTCCGAGGAAGGCATCCGCGGCGGCCCGGTTCTCCTTTATGCCATCTGCCGTGCCGGCATAGGAAGAGACAGCGCCGAAGCTGTTCTTAAAGTACTCCTGGATGGCAAGAAGCTTCTCCCGGGCATAGGCCGGATCCTTCTCCATCTCCTCCTCCGTCTGGCAGAGGAAGTGGTAATACCAGATGCCGTCCGCAAAATCCCGGTACGCATACATGGGCACCGAAGAGCCGAAGGCCTGCCTTGCCAGCATGGGATAGGGGGCTTGTGTCACATCCGCACGGAAGCTGTTCTTTTCCTGGCGGACCAGGTCCAGCAGTCTTGCGCTGTCCGTAAACTGCGTGTCATACATGAGCTCTTCGAGCAGGGCATATCCTTCCTCCAGGTCCTCCTCCGCCGTGGTCCAGGACGCATTCAGGTAGGGTTTGAATTCCTCGGTCTTATACTTCGGCACCAGGGCCAATCCGAACTGGAACCCGTTCAGATACCGGTTCTGCAGCTCGGAAAGCTCCTGCCAGCGGTGCTCAGAGGTATCCATCAGGCCGACCAGCTGATTGTAGAGGGCAAACCAGTGGAGATCATCCTTCGTAAGGCCCGAAGCGTCAAACATCAGCGTCGGAGTGCCCACGCCGTCCACCTCCGCCTCGGCGGACATATGCCGGATTCCCTTCTCATCGGTCTCATCTAAAACCTCATAGGTCCGGTACTCCTCCGGCAGAGACTTCACATCCACGCCCTTAAGCTGTGCCACATAGGTCGAGGCGTCCTCCGTCTCCTTCTCCGCATTGCTTCTTGCGATGATATCCTGCAGTTCCTCCTCACTCATGGAGGCCTTCACCTTCTGAAGGCGTGCCGCAAGCTCCCTGTCCTGCTTTTCCTTTGCACCCGGCTCCGGTCTGGTGGTCACAAGGGCCGTCACCGGTTCTTCGGCAAGAAGTCCCGAAAGAACGGTCTGGAACTCTCCCGCCTCATGCCAGCTTCTTATCTGCTCCACCGCTTCCGTATCCTGCAGATACTTCCAGAGACTGCCGGTGCAGGCATACTCATACATAAAGTTTGGAATCAGGTCCGTTCCCAGAGAGGTGTTCTCCCTGGCAAGCTTTGCGGCCAGCTCCGAAGAAGCCGCCTGGGCATCCACAAATCCGTCGGAAAAACCGGTCTCCGAAACCTCAGAGAGAACCCGGTCAATGGTCTCCCTGAACGGTGCCGCATCCTCCGGATTGGCCTCTGATAGGGTAAATACCAGCGCCGACTCCGGCATCTCATTTTCTACATACACATTGTAGGTGGAAGCCGGAAACTGTTCATTCAGCGCCTGTCCGAGAGGAGACGACTCCTGCCCCAGAAGGGCGGTGAGAATCGTGACCTTCGTCAGCCGTTCACTGTCCTTCTTTAAGCCGGGGCAGAGAATCTCATAGTAAATCTCCGACTTGTTTGCCGTATCCGAGGAAGCCTCCGCCGGGAAGGTGAATTCCTTCTCCACCGATTCCGCAATCGGCGTATACCCCGGGTCCTCCAGCACAAAGTCCTGGGGCTCATAAGGGGCAAATGCCTCATTCAGCAGCTTCAGGAAGGCGGTATAATCCTTAAAATCTCCGTACAGTCCTGCCAGGCAGTTGGAGGGATGATAATACTTCTCGTGATAATCCCGGAGCATCTCATAGGTCATGTCCGGAATATACTTCGGGTCGCCGCCGGAGACATTGCCCGCATAGGATCCCGGGCAAATGGTTCTGGCCGCATTGTAGGCCGCCGCCCGGTGCAGATTATAGGCCGCCAGCATCTCCGAATACACCGTGCCCTCGATGGTCATCTCCGAATCCGCATTGGGAAGCCGGTATCTCCAGGCCTCCTCCCGGTATATGCTTTCCTTTTCCAGCACGCAGGGATGCAGACAGCTGTCCGTATAGAAATCCGCATACTTCAGAAGCTGCTCCTCGGACAGGCTCGCGCAGGGATAGGTCGTCATGACCTGGTAGGTCGAGGCGTTCAGATAGGTATTATACGTCTGGTTGATCATGTTGAAGAACAGCGCCGAGGAAGGATACTTCTCGCTTCCGTTCAGGGTCGCATGCTCAAACACATGGGGAAGTCCCGTGTCATCGATGGCCTGGGTCAGAAACGTCAAGTCATAGACCCGGTTGGTATCGTCATTGGCAAAGTAGAGAAGCTTCGCCCCCGTCTTCTGATGCTCAAACAGCACGATATCCGTGGCAATCATGTCAAAAGGCCGGATCTCCTTCACCTCAAAGCCTTCCACCACATCGCCCACGGCGGGAAGACCCACCTTTTCCGATTCCTCGCCGGCCGCTTCTGTACCTTCCTTATCGGCAGCGCCGCTCTCTGCCGTCCCGGCTTCTCCCGTACCGGCGGCACTCTCTTCTGCGCTGCTTCCCGCCTGGGTGCTCTCCGCAGGCGCATTCTGCCCGCCGGCGCAGGCTGCCGCCTGGGCTGCCAGTATAAAAGCCAGCATGAGTGCCAGAGCTCTCCCCTGTTTCTTCATAATCCAAGTCCTCCCTCTGATGCTTCAGTTCCTTTCCCGGAATCCCTTTCTAATACCCCGGATACCACTGTCTTATGACATCCGTCGGTACCTCAAAATGCTGATAGTCCTTCCGGTTCTTCCAGCTTCCGCCCCATATAAAGCCGTGCTCCGCAAACAGCTGCCAGCACAGGTCCCCTTCCGTAATCTTGTAGGGAAAATCCGCCTCCCGGTCAAGATAGGCCTCTCCCGTCGCCGGTTCCACGATCCGCACGCCGTCGGCCATCTTGGTATAGGGATTATACAGGGTGTTGATGTCAACCGCCAGCCCGAGGCCGTGCTTGGACACCCTTGTTGTATGCGAAATAAAGCGGAAGTTGAAACAGGAAGAGTTGTTATCCCGCATCGCTGTCTCATCGTCCGCATCATACTCATCCATCAGGCGCATCCGCTCGATGGGATATCCCGCTTCATACAGTTTCCGGAGAATCTCCAGCACATCCTCCGCGATATGGTAATTCACCACCATCTCGCCCTCGTGCACCTCTCCGGCCCCGTCCACATGCAGAACGTGAAGATACCGCAGATCCTCCCGGGGAAGGGTGCAGTCCGCCTTAAAGGTTTTTCCCTCCATACGGGCAAACAGGGCATCCGAAATCTCCGTCATGTAGAAGGCCTCGTCCGCATCCGGCACTGCCGCTTCACTGTTTGCCGTCGGTCCGGTTTCTTCAGCTTCACTCCCGACTGCAGCGCCCGTTTCTGCTGCCCCGGTCTCCTCTGCCGTCTCCGTCTCTTCCGCCGTTTCCGTATCCGCCGGCACATCCGCCTCTGACGGCGCCTCGGTCCGGGCCGGGGTTTCACTCCCCGCCCCGCTTCCGGCGCATCCCGCAGCAAAGAGCGTCAGAGCAAACAGCGCTGCCGCCCCTGCCGGGAAATGTCTTCGCATCACAGTCCTTTTGCAGCCAGAATCTCCTCCACCGCCCGGACGGCCTCAAAGACCATTCCGTCGCAGTGAGGCTTTCTCGCTCCGCCCTTCTCGGCATTTGCCCGAAGAAGATCCCTGCAGTCCAGCATGCCGTCGTGATTCTCCCGGATCTTCCGGCAGAAGGCCTGGCAGGTGGGCTGGTCGCCGGCACCGGAAAGGCCCAGGGCCATCAGGCCGCCGGTCACCGCGCCGCAGACCGAGCCCATATTCATGCCGCTGCCAAAACAGGCTGCCGTCTTCAGCGCCGTCTCCGTGTCCATGCCTGCCCGCTCCGCGAACGGCACAAAAACCGACTGGGCACAATTATAGTGCGGGTCCGCAGACGCCCTCATTTCTTCTGCTCTCTTCATTACATCACTCATCGTTTTGTCCTACTTTCCGTCCATAAAATTGGTAAATGTGTCCGTCTCCAGCTCCGGCCACCCTTCTTTGTCTGCGGCCTCGCCCAGGGCCCGGATCATGAATGCCATGTTCTTTGCAAGATTCCGCATGGTCTGCAGACCTTCCAGGTCCTTCTTCACATCCTCGGCCGTAAAGCCGTGGACCTGATTCCAGTACGTGCTGGAAGCCACCGGCATGCCCGTGATGGTAAAATACTTATTCAGCACATCAAAAGACGCGGAATTGCCGCCTCTGCGGCAGCTCACCACCGCGCATCCCACCTTGCGGTTCTTCGGGAAATGGGTGCTGTAAAACAGGCGGTCCAGAAAAGACAGCACCGTTCCGTTGGGCGATCCGTAATACACCGGACTGCCTACCACCAGGCCGTCCGCCTTCTCAAACTTGATGGCGGCTTCATTGACCGGATCATCAAACACGCACTTGCCGTTCTTCTCACAGAACCCGCAGGCCACGCATCCCCGGATGCTCTGATTTCCTACCTGAAGGACATCCGTCTCGATTCCTTCCTTCTCAAAAACAGCAATCATCTCATCGAGCGCCGCCTGTGTGCAGCCATTCCCGTGGGGACTTCCATTGATCAAAAGCACCTTTTTCATAGCAGGTCTCCTTTCGGAATTGTCTTTTACTGACCCCTTTATTTTACAACAGCGGGGCCCGTTTTCCAATGAGAAGTTCTGCATACAGAGGGGCATGGCCTCCCTCTTCCTGTTCCGGCATTGCACCGCTCCGCAGATTATCCTTGACGAACCCCCATACTCTTTCGTTATGATAGTCGATAGATACCGAAAAAATACATCAACGGAGGACCATCCTATGAGCAATGTACTTGTCATCACAACCAGCCTGCGCCCGAACAGCAATTCCGATATCCTGACAGAGCGCCTCATCGCCGGGGCAAAAGATGCCGGCCACCAGGTTGAAAAAATCAGCCTCAAGGGCAAAAACCTGAAATTCTGCATCGGCTGCCTGGCCTGTCAGCAGACACAGAAGTGTGTTCTTAACGATGATGCCATAGAGATCGCAGAAAAAATGAAAGAAGCCGACACCCTGGTCTTCTCCACCCCCATCTACTACTACGAGATGAGCGGCCAGATGAAGACCCTTCTGGACCGGATGAATCCGCTCTACACCACCGATTACAAGTTCCGCAGAGTCTACATGCTCTCCGTCGCCTTTGAGGACGAAGACTACGTTCCCCAGAAGGCGGAAAGCGGCCTTGAAGGCTGGGTAGACTGCTTTGAAAACGCAGAATTCATGGATTCCCTCTTCTGCGGCGGCATAGGCGGCCCCGGCGAGGCATCCGCCAAAAAGGAAGCCCTCGACAAAGCCTACGAATTCGGCAGATCCATCGAGTAAATACCATCAGAACCGGTAAACACCGCTTCCCTTCTGCATCTCGCGCTGCAGATACTCATCCTCATAGTCAAAGTGCGTCTTCATGGGCGCAGCCTGGGCATGACTCTGCGGCGCATCCTTCCGGACCGGCACCTTGGCCTCCGCCTCTGCGAGAGAGCTAAGGATCCGGTTCGTCCTGATCCGGATACAGTTCGTCCGCGTCTCCCATCCTCCCCTGTCTGTAAAGCGCACCACAGAGAATTCTCCCTCCCGGCGCACCACTGAAACCTCCCTCACATTCCGATTTGATTCCACAATAAATGGCATGTTCTGCACTCCTTTCTGCGCCTGCCCAAAAAGCAGTCCGCAATACGTCTGTGTAAAACATGCCATATTATCTGTCCCTTCCCGGGGACAATGCCCAAACTCTCCCCGAAAAGTGGTTACTGTTCAGTCCCTTGCCAAAACAGCTAACTCATAACCATTTTTTCACTAATTAACCTCTCAATAAATGGCTTAAAATCGTGGTTTTTTTCCAC
>Ga0256407_10000698_pt1 | contig 76755 bp, 56 predicted proteins | sample RumenRJG_04DNA_FD_193489 | JGI IMG/M metagenome (GOLD analysis project Ga0256407, IMG submission 193489) | Bovine rumen microbial communities from Lethbridge, Alberta, Canada - RJG_04 | ecosystem: Host-associated > Mammals > Digestive system > Stomach > Rumen | place: Canada: Alberta... | reverse complement strand
ACAGTTTTAATGTTATTGATTAATTTTATAGGGTGGACAGCCTACTATTTGGGGTATCAATACGGATGGTTGATAGTGATTAGTCAGTTTATGGCTGTTCCGCTATATTATTTATTCTATGGAATCTGGAAAAGCAATTATCCGATGGTCGGAACGGCTGCGTTGTTTCTCATTTTTCATACAATGAATGGATTTATGAATTTTGTAACTCAATAAATTCCAATTTCGCGAAAATCAGGAAAATGACAGATAAAAGATAATCCTGCTGTAAAACTCATTACGAGCGTGTAAAATCTGCGGAATGTGTGATTTATGAAGTGGGATTTTCCGACGTCCGTGAAGCAAAGAATATTGTATTATAACTATAAACCAAGTTCTGTTAAAATAAACTATTAAAGAGTATGGTACGTTTTTTTTATTTCTGTATGCTCTTCTGCTTCCCTTTTTCATACGTTGTTTCAAAATCATATTTCCATGCTGACACTTTGCGTATGAATAAGAAAACTTATTATACCGTCTCGGAAACGCAAAAGAGTAATCTTGTAAAGTATTATAAAAATAAGGTTGATACCGTTTTTAATTTTTCAGCAGGAATCAAGCGAATGGCAAAGCATGGTGACGAGATCCTAATTTCGACATATTATCCTATTTGGGGTGACTATTTTTGCTTTTATTATTTTAAAGACAGAGTTTCTGTGCCTTGTCTTAGCGATGTGTTTTTGTTGAGGAACGACGAAGTTTCCGTTGTCAAAAATCTTGCAGATGTTTACCCTGTAACGAATAGTGTTTCGGATATTATAATAGAGATGAAAGGTGTTGATTGTGTCAGGACAAGAGATAGGCAAGTCGCAAGATACAAGTGCAAGGACGGTAATTTTGTGATGGAAAAGGTTGAGGCTTCCGGATCTTTTATGGGTGGCAATTCACTTTACAGATTGCCAAATATTATAAAGGGCGATGACGTAAAGATGGTGCTTGATGCTCTCTTTATAACAGAAGGAACGGTTAAGAGTTTTGCGGAGATTGGAATAGGCGAGAAGGACATCAGAGTCTTTAAGGAACGTTTTCTGAAAAATGTCAGAAACCATAATTCTGATGAGTTCAAAATGGTAAGCGATATTAACTATAATGTTAATGTTGACGAGTTGTGTTCTTATGCTGACAGTTTGTCAACGATATCAGCAGACTTCATAAATCTGGCATTGAACCGTGAACTTTATTTTAATACATCGCATAAATCTGTTTCGATTGATTTCGTTTTTTCTGACGGCGAAAAGCTGAGTTTATTCTATAGTGGACGAGAAAATAGTTATATGGACAGTCCTTTCAATGTTTCGTACAAATCGTTGAGTTATGTTGCTAAGTCTTTCGATTTTTACAGAAAACTGCGTGAGGTTACAAACGGCTGTCTGCTAAGCGACGACGAGACACTCGACAAAAACATATTACTTACAAAAGTCCTGCTGAACTATATATGGTATAAGGAACTGAAAGAACAAGTTGTAAGGAAAGAAAAAGAACAGACAAAATAAAAGTGGAACAGCCCGACTTGGCTGTTGTAATCTCAGCATTACGGAGCAGTATGTGTTATTTTTGGTTATGTTTTAGATAAAAGAATTCTATAATATAAATAAACAATCCAAAGGCTATATAGAAAGTGCCATCATAAGGCATCGCCTCATGGACACTAATCCACAAATAAATGTAATATAGTTGAAAAACGACAGATGATATACCGCATAATATCTTTCTGAGTTTTGAACTTTCATACAACATAAATGTAATCCACAATCCCGCAAGAAATATTATACTGCTATAGATGTATAAGATACCGACAGCCACATCGTGCCCGTTTCTATTGTACGATTGTATGATACACACAGTTATGCAATACAAGAGGCTCAACAGAGATAAAGAAATTACTTTTTTCATATACGACTTTCTTGTACTCATTTTTTTCTTAAAACCGAAATTGCTGCTCTAACTCCTTTTGTTTGCTACCGATGATTTCCTCGTTAAGCCGAATTTCCGAATTCGGCTTGGGTAAAATTGGGAATTTGCAATTCCCACCGCTAAAAAAAACTGTATCACGCAAGTACCGCTTCTATGCGTAACCTCTTGTCGCTAAGGGAGTGCCCCAAACTGCAATTCGGCTCCCCCCAAGGAGTTGCTACTCTTTTACATCCTCGAAGATGTGAAGGGTATTCCAGCGGTCATGAACCAAAATTTTACTGTTATTAGGAGAATAATGTAAAGGAGAAAGAGGACTTATTCCCAAACCGTCTTGGGATTGTTCAAGAGTAAACAATCTGTGGGCTAAAACGACCTCCTTTGTTTTATAATTATAAACTGCAAATCCAGAATTATTACAAACATCACTATTATATGTCCCCATCTTAACAGTAATGTAATCTCCATAAAATTCCGAGATTCTAAAACCGTACTCTTCCCCCTCTAAATAGTCAAAATTTATTGTACGTTCATTTTTTTCCACAACTTCAAGAGTTTTTGCGTTTAAAATTATCATATACGGTTTGTGATCTTCACTCGCTGATAGCAAAATCTGGTCGTTTTTACAATTAAGATGCACACCAGAAATCCTGCCCAAATTGCAATGTGGCAAATTTGTATCTTCATCGAAATCAGAAAATGCCTTTACAAGTTCACTTGTCTTCACATCTATGGCAAGTAGAATTTCATGTCTGTCCAGTTCTGATTTTACCCAAAGTTTGCCACCACAAACGCCTTCCATAACGAAACCTAAATTAATCTTGACATTAAAATCTGGCTCGTAGTTATGCTGCCACATAATGCTGCCGTCCCAGTCGTAGCGAATAATCGTATTGTCTCGGTTTGAAAATATCATATCGTTGAACACAAATAGTTCTCTACCATGAACATACTCTTTGAATATAGCCATACCTGTTTCTATATCCACAAGATTATAGCATCCATCATAATCATCTCCCCCAAGCATGAAAACATTCAAATAACGAAGATTCGTGTTATAACTTGAAGGAATCGTATTATTTACCACATTAAGAAGTTTACCTTCTTTTGTATACAACATAGAGTCATACCCCCCCGATCCGTCTCTTACCAGAACAAGTTCTTTGTCACCATAACTCCTAACACTAAGAACCTTATTTAGCGCAATCTCCTTATCGCCAATATAAAGCATGGACTTTCCATCACCCACATTTGTTGCGTACGCTCCAAATCGAGCATCAAAATTGTAATATTCAACGTTCTTAACTACTTTAGTTTCTTTCCACATAGTCTTATATTTTTTCTTCTTGCAAAGCTATCCAAAAATAAAGAGGCGGCAAAGACATTTACATTTCTTAACTTTTGAGGGGCAGAAGTAGGCAGAAAAAGTACGGCATCTTAAACAATACCGAAGTATTGTAAAAGATGCCTACTTGGATTTATATAAGGTAATGTGTCTATTTTGTGTTACTTGAGATTCTTTAGTTTTTACTTATTTGCGTTTTCTGTTTTCTCGGTTTTCTTGCCGTTCTTTTTGCCGTGAGGGACGTTTATCTTTCCCGGGTTCTGTCCGTTTCTGCCAAAGGCAAAGGCGTTGGCGTTTCGGTACATTTTCTCAATCTGCTTCTGGTTCAGAATCTTCGAGAAATCCTTGTAATACTTCTCTTTTATGTCGAGAGCCTTGCGTTCGTTGGCGAAACTCTCCTTGATTCTTTCGGCAATCTGCTCCTCGGTCATCTCTTGCTTTGCCTCCTTAGGATTGTTGCCGTCGCGCTTCATTCGTCTTTCGGGGCGTACAGCCTGTAGTTCAGTAAGATACTGTTTGTAGAGCGGAATGAACTTCTCGCTTGTCTTGTCGTCGAGCAGAAGTGTTTCTGACATCTTCTTGGCTCTTTGTTCAGTCATCTGTTCGGCCGATGGTCTTTCGCGCATCTGTCGTGCGTTGTCGTTCTTCTGTGCGTTTGCTGTGATTACTGTAACGAATGCAGCAGCGAGGAAAAAAAGTCTTGTCTTCATTGTTGTTAAAATTTAGTATTGTAAAAAATGTAGATTTGTTTGCTTTAACTGCTGCAAAGATATAGGGAGAAAAATCCTAAGCAAATGTAAAATCCCTAATTATCAGAAGGAAAATCCCCATTTCTGTTTTTTGATAAAACAGAAACAGGGATTCCTCAAAAGAAAATTGTCAATTGTCAGCTGTCCATTGTCAATTCTGAATTTTCAACTTTCAAGTTTAAATTTTCAATTTACAAGTTCCAACTCATGCCAGCCATAAGGTTGCGCCCGGTTGTAAGCGGAGCGTTGTAATAGTAGTATTTAGGCTTGTAGCCCAGCAGATTGTCGAGCGCGAGGTTGAGGCTGATGCCTTTGGCAAACTGCTGCGACAGACTGATTTTCCAGAGCGAGTAGGCTGGATATTCGATGTTGTACACAACGTATGATGTTATGTCGAGTTCCTTGTTGTTCAGGGCCGACAAGTATCTGCCGCTTAGAGTTGCCGTAAAATCGTATTTCTTGCAGAACTTACGGGTGTAGTTCAGTTTGAAGGTGGCAGAATGTGGTCGCGCCGGCAGATAAGGCGTGAGGCTCGTGCCTTTCGACTCCTCTCTTGAATAGGCATAACTCAACTTTGCGCCCAGTCCGCAAGCCCATTGCGCCTGTGCCGTTAGTTCGCCTCCGTAGATGCTCAGGTTGCTTATGTTCATGTACTTCATGTATTGCTGGTTACTTTCGGCATCGGTTTGTGGCGACGACGTTGTTATGCGGTTGCTCACCTTGTTGTAGAAGCCCGTAACGCTAAGCGTGTAGTGGCTCAGGTAGAACTCTGCCGAGGCGTTGAAGTTGTGGCTCGTCTCGGGCTTCAGGTTCTTGTTTCCGCGGATGTATATGCTGCCTGTGCCGAGCATGTCGAAGTTCATGAAACGCTCTTTCAGGGTAGGCGTGCGGAATCCTTCGCCATACGACACGCGGAATGTCTGACGGCTGCTTGGCTTGTAGCAGATGCCCAGTTTGGTTGTGGCACGACTCGTTTTCCCGTTGCTGAAATAGTCGAATCTTACCGCGCCTATTATTTCCCATTGGCGGTTTATCTCCCAGTCGTCCTGCACAAAGACGTTGGCTGATTTCTGAACCTTCGCCCCGTCGTCGAACTGATAGCTGCTTAGATAGTCGCGCATGAACTCGCCTCCTGCGGTAAGCGTGTTGCTTGTGCCGAACGAATGGTTGTAGAGAGCGCGAACGATGTTCTGCACGTTGCTGTAGTCGCGGATGTCGAGCTTTGCCAGCTTCTGAAAATCGCTCTTGTCGTATTGGTCGAAACTGTAAGAGACCTCGATATCATCGTTATCAGAGATGCGGTATTTGGCGCGCAGACCAGCCGAGTAGTCGCGGTAGCGGTCGGGCAGAAGAGGGTTGAAGAGCCTCTCCCTGAAGAAATATCCGGCTCTTGCTGTTATCTTCAGCCCGTCGCACGGCTTTAAAACGAGATGCTCTTTAAAGTTCCATGTCCTTCCGCCGTAAACGCTGCTCACGATGTTCGACGACAGACCGCCCTCGGCGCTGTGCACATCGTAAGTGTCTATTCTCGTATGCTGAACGCTCAGATTGTTGGTTGCGATACCTTTGCTTATGCCTATGCCTGCGCCATATCGTTGCTCGTTGTGCGCCGCTATTCGCGCGTTGGCGTTTATCTTGAATAGCGATTTCTGTTTGTCCTTAGTAATGATGTTTATAACGCCGCCGTTTGCGCTCGAGCCGTAGAGAGCCGAGGCTGCGCCCTTCACAATCTCTATTTTCTCAACGTTGCTCATGTCTATGCGCTGAAAATCGGTATTGTCCATCGTCTCGCCGGCAAGCCTCTCGCCGTCAATCAGGAACAGCACGCCCTGACCGCTGAAGCCAGCCATGTTCATGTTTACCTGCTGACTCATGGAATAACTGAACTCAACGCCCGGAATCTCCTGCTGAAGAAGGTCGCTTATGTTCGTTGCATCGCTCTCTTTTATGTCCTTTGCCGAGATAAGACGCGTCTGGATAGGCGTCTCGGCAAGAACCTTGAGCGTGCGAGTGCCAGTAACCACAAACTCCTCCATCTGCACGGAGTCGGCATATTCGGTCTGCGCGCCTGCGTTGGCTGCAAATGCAAGCAGACAGGCGAGCGCGATGTATTGTCTTTTATTCATACGGATAAATGTAGTCGATGGTTAGATAGCCCTTCAGATTGTTAGGGCTGATATAGTTGGCAAGATGCAGAGCCGCCATCGTTCCGTCGTGAAGACGCACGATGTAGACCTTTCCCGAAGGATGATATGTTGGCGGCGGAGTGGTGATGTCCATCACCAGCCATCTGCCCAAGACAGGGTTGCTGAGGCTGTTCTGATAGCCTATGTAGTAGGAGAGCATCCCCGAAATGTCGGTCATCACGCTGTTCTCGCTCCACACATCTTCGGTAAAGACAACGTTACTGAATTCCGATGCCGACGGAAGGTCGTCGAGCGATGTGAATTCAGTCTCGTATGCGCCGCCGTTCTTTATTCGGGAGTCGAACTTATGCACGGCAAAGTCCCAGTCCGACGGCTCGGGCATGGCATCGGTCTTGATAAGTTTCTTGAACGTGTAGGTGTCGTTCTTCAAATCTACTTCGTGATACGTTATGCCCGATTTTCCGTCCCATTCGCCCGTTAGCAACGTAGGAACATCCATAGCCGTAACGCTGCGGTCGTGCAGGTTGATGTAATGCCACTTGTCGAATGTCGAAGCATTAACGACGATGCGTCCGCGGCGGGTCGAAGGGTTGTATTCGCCCTCCGAGACGTTGCCCTCCGAAGGCTCGTCGTACACTCCGTCGAACAGTCCGTTGCACGATGATAACAGAAGAAGCGACAATGTTATTGCCGCTCCTTCTATAGTATTTGTTATTTTTTTGTTCCTCATTATTTTGATGTGAAAACGACTGTGATTGCCATCGGCATCTTGCCAGCCTGAACGTTGAGCTTAACGTTTGCCTTGCCGTCTTTTACAGTTCCCGAAACAATCTCGCCTTTTATTTCCATTGTCTCGGTCTTGGCTGTAAACTGCATTGGCTTCATGCTTATTGTGCCGTCCTCGAGTTCCTCAATCTCGATGTTCTCGATTGTGAATGCCGGGATTGTCATCGTGTTGTATGTAACGGCATCGATTGTAGCGTTGATGTGGTTCTTGTCTGCTGCAGTAACGGTGATGTTCTGCTCCTTGCTTCCGAGAGACTGAGTCATCATCATGAGTTCTGCATCGCCCTTGTATGTGCCTGCAATCTTCTCAGCCAGAGTAAGAGGCTCTGAAGCTTTCAATGTGAAAACAATTGTGATAGCCATCGGCATCTTTCCAGCCTTAACGTTGAGTTTTACGTTAGCCTTGCCGTCTTTCAGCGTTCCCGAAACAATCTCGCCGGTAATATCCAAAGTCTCGGTCTTGGCTGTAAACTGCATTGGCTTCATGCTTATTGTGCCGTCCTCAAGTTCCTCAATCTCGATATTCTCGATTGTGAAGGTTGGAATTGCCATCGTGTTGTATGTAACGGCATCGATTGTAGCGTTGATGTGGTTCTTGTCTACGGCAGTAACGGTGATGTTCTGCTCCTTGCTTCCGAGAGACTGAGTCATCATCATGAGTTCTGCATCGCCCTTGTATGTGCCTGCAATCTTCTCAGCCAGAGTAAGAGGCTCTGAAGCTTTCAATGTGAAAACAATTGTGATAGCCATCGGCATCTTTCCAGCCTTAACGTTGAGTTTTACGTTAGCCTTGCCGTCTTTCAGCGTTCCCGAAACAATCTCGCCGGTAATATCCAAAGTCTCGGTCTTGGCTGTAAACTGCATTGGCTTCATGCTTATTGTGCCGTCCTCAAGTTCCTCAATCTCGATATTCTCGATTGTGAAGGTTGGAATTGCCATCGTGTTGTATGTAACGGCATCGATTGTAGCGTTGATGTGGTTCTTGTCTACGGCAGTAACGGTGATGTTCTGCTTCTTGTTACTTCCGATAGGCTGAGTCATCATCATGAATTCTGCATCGCCCTTGTATGTGCCTGCAACCTTCTCAGCCAGAGTAAGAGGTTCTGAAATGTAGTTGAGTGTAAGAACGAATGGCATTGAGCCAACCTTTGTCATCACGATGCTGAATGTAAGAACGCCGTTGTCGATAGAACCGCTGTAAGTACATTCGATGTCGAAAGAACCGCTCTTTGACTTTGTAGTCTCTTCCTGCTCGAAAGTGATTTTGCCGTTAGAGTTGCTTGTAACCTTTGCGCCCTTAACGCTGAAAGCCTCGAAAGTGATGCTATTTCCGCCAGTTGTAGGACTCTCGAATCGGTCTATTTCAATATCGATGGTTTTGTTGTCGTTGTTAGTTGCTGTTGCTCCAACTGCGATAGGGTTGTACTGTATGTCCATTTTGGCAACGCTTGGAGTAATCTTGCCGTTGAACTTTGTAGTTACAACTCCTGCTGCTGGAGTATCGTCGTCATCGTCGCTTCCGCATGAAACGAATGTAGCTGATGTAATGACCATGAATATAGCCATCAGAATGAATTTCAGTTTGCTCATTTTATTATAATGTTTTTTTAAATTGCAGGTGCAAAAGTAAATAGATATATTTATATACACAATCCTTATTTTTAGGGATGTATTGTATAAAAATATTGCTAATTTAATTCTTGTTTATCGGCGTTTTGCCCATCGATGCTGCCTTTTTTAGCATAAGGTCGAGGGCGGCATCGTGCTCGTTCGGAATCTTTCCGTCGAGGATGGCATTCTTTACCGTATCCTTCAGCGTCTTAATCCACGGTCCGGGAGTCTCGCCGAAAATCTCCATAATCTCGTTACCGTCAACCGGCGGCTGGAAGTTGCGGACTCGGTCTTTCTCTTCCAAGTCGACAAGTTTCTGCCTTACAAGCTTGAAGTTATCGAGGAAGTGCTGCTTTCTGGCTTCGTTCTTGCTGGTGATGTCTGCCTCGCAGAGCATCATAAGGTCGTCGATGTCGTCGCCAGCCTCGAACAGAAGTCGGCGTACCGCGCTGTCGGTAACCTCCTCGTCGGCAATGACGATAGGGCGCATGTGCAGACCAACGAGCTTCTTCACATACTTCATCTTCTCGTTCATTGGCAACTTCATGTTCCTGAATATCTCAGGAATCATCTTCTCGCCAATATAGTTATGGTTGTGGAATGTCCAGCCTATGTTGTTCTCCCATCGCTTGCTGCGCGGCTTGCCTATGTCGTGCAGAAGGGCAGCCCATCTAAGCCACAGATTGTCGGTGTGCTTGCTGATGTTGTCGAGCACCTCGAGCGTGTGGTAGAAGTTGTCCTTGTGGGCGCGTCCGTTGCGCACCTCAACGCCCTGAAGTGAAACAAGTTCGGGGAAGATGATGGCAAGCAGTCCGCAGCGGTCAAGCTCAACAAAGCCTTTCGAAGGGATAGGCGAGAGCATAATCTTGTTAAGCTCGTCGATTATGCGCTCTTTTGATATTATGCTTATGCGCTCCTTGTTGCGCTCCAAAGCCTCGAATGTCTCATCTTCAATGAAGAAGTTAAGCTGGGTGGCAAAACGGATGCAACGCATCATGCGCAGCGGATCGTCGCTGAACGTGATGTCGGGGTCGCATGGTGTGCAGATTATCTTGTCTCTGAGGTCGAGAATGCCGTCGAAAGGGTCGACAAGTTCGCCGAATCGCGGTTTGTTAAGGCAGATAGCCAGAGCGTTTATGGTGAAGTCGCGTCGCAGCTGGTCGTCTTCGAGTGTTCCGTCCTCGACGATAGGCTTGCGCGAGTCGTGGCTGTAGCTTTCCTTGCGTGCGCCAACAAATTCGACCTCCGTCTCGTGCCGCTCGCCGTTTATTTTTTCTGAGAACTTAACCTGAGCCGTTCCGAAGTTGCGGAAAACAGACACATGGGCTCTCTTGCCCAGTTTCTTGCCTAACGCTTCGGCAACCTTTATTCCGCTTCCCACCACAACCACGTCGATGTCTTTCGAAGGACGTTCGAGGAAGATGTCGCGCACGTATCCGCCTACGACATAACACTCAACGCCAAGTTCATCGGCAGTCTCGGAAATGGTGTGAAAAATGGGAAGGTCGAGCTTCTTAACAAGTTCTTCTTGAGTGAGTTCTAACATACGTTTTTGTTTTGCGGCTGCAAAAATACAAAAAAATGTGCATATACGACTCACTTTGCCGTTCTTAGCATCATAATTCGCGAAGCATGCTGCGGTCAATCTCCGGTTCTCGCTGCTTTGGCTGAGGTTTTTCGGCTTGCTGAGGCTGCTGCTTTATGCTTCCCGGCGCAACCACCTTGATTTTCTTTGCAGGCGAGGTTATAATCTTCTCCTCGATGCGGTATTTAGGCTGGCTGAAGAAGCCGAACGGGTCGAATGGGTCGACAGTCTGGCTCTCTACCACTCGTACCATAACCTTCAGCTTTATCTGCGGAATGGTAATCTCGCCCTGCTTGTTAGGTGCTTTTATAAGATACTGATACCAGTTTAGCGTTGTGTATTTTCTGCCGTTCACGATGTCCCAGCCCTGTCTGCGCGTCAGTCTGTTTACAGGCTGCTTCAGCCCCTTGTAGCCCTTGAACGTAGGCTCCTGAACGTCGAGAATCTCCTGCAAGTCGTAAGTCGAGTAGATTCGGTAGTTTATAATCATGCTGTCGCCTGCGGCAATCTTGTGACTGTTGTACTGAACATCAACAAAGACCTCATCGTCAGAAACCGTGCTCTTTTCTGTCTCTTTCTGCTTCTCCTGCTTTGGGGCGGGATTTATCTGGATTGCTATCGGATGCGAGAACGACATGGTCGAGTCGGTCTTGAATACAATTGCCGGAATGGTAGTGCTGCCCTTCTGGATGGCTTCGAGAATGTAGGTGTAAATCTGCGAATATTTTTCCACTCTCTTTCCGCCCTGAACGGATATTGAACTTTGGCTGCTATGCATCGGTCCCGAAACAATCTTCATGTTTGGCACGTCGCCATCTTCAAAATCGAACGAAACCTTGTCTTTCGTCTGTACTTCGAATCTAAGGTGAATCTTCTGCCCAACGCAGACAACGCTGTCGCTAACCGAGGCGTTTACGCTGAACGAAACTCTACGAACCGTTGCATCTATCGCCCTAACCGGCAAAATTCCTATCAGAATGACTAAGATTTGGCAAAAAATGTATTTTATCATCGTTGATATATAAAAACGGAGCAAAATTAAACTTTTTTTTATAAAGGCAAATGCTAAGGTTACAGAAAAGAATTTTTTTGTTACATTTGCAATGTTGTTTCTTTAAAAAATGTAATTAAAAATAATGGCAAAGCAAGAAATTATCATTTCAGAGAATCTTGAGCAGAGTATTGCACACGCAGTTGAGAAGTGTCCGCACGACAAGTTGTTCGTCCTTACGGATGTCACCACAAAGGATTTGTGCTGGCCTATGATTGAGAAATTCGAGTGTCTGAAAGATGCAATACACATCGTTATCGGAGCAACCGACGTGCACAAGAATCTCGAAACAATAGCCTCGGTGTGGAAGCAGATGGGCGACAACGGCGGAACACGCCACTCGCTTATGATAAACCTCGGCGGAGGAATGGTTACAGACCTTGGCGGCTTTGCTGCATCGACCTTTAAGCGAGGCATAAATTACATTAACATCCCTACAACGCTGCTGGCTATGGTCGACGCTTCGGTTGGCGGAAAGACTGGCATCAACTTTAACGGGCTGAAGAACGAGATTGGCGTGTTCTGCCCGGCATCGTCGGTTCTTCTCGATACCGAATTTCTGAAGACGCTCGACGCGGCAAACATTGCATCGGGTTATGCCGAGATGCTGAAGCACGGCGTGATAAGCAATACCGAGAACTGGAGTGAACTTCTTAACTTCGACCTTCAGAACGTAGATTACAAGCACTTGCAGCAGATGGTAGCCACAAGTGTTGCCATAAAAGAAAGAATTGTTGAGGAAGACCCGTTCGAGAAGGGCATACGCAAGGCTCTGAACCTTGGCCATACAGCCGGACATGCCTTCGAGAGTCTGGCTCTTGAAGAAAACCGTCCTGTCTTGCACGGATATGCCGTGGCGTGGGGAATGGTGTGCGAACTCTATCTGAGTGCCGTGAAGACCGACTTCCCGAAGGATAAACTCCGACAGACGGTAGACTACATTAAGCAGTACTACGGAACGTTCGCGTTCGACTGCAAACAGTACGACCAGCTCTACGAACTGATGACGCACGACAAGAAGAATACCGCCGGCATCATCAACTTTACGCTGATGGGAGAGATTGGAGACATCCGCATAAATCAGAGCGCAGACAAGAAAGAGATTTTCGAGATGCTCGATTTTTTCAGAGAAACAGTTGGATGACAAGAAAACTTTTCAGAACTCAGCATCAACAACCAGTAAGGTAAAATCATGGAATTAACGATATATCAGTATTCATTCCTATTGTTCGGTCTTTTCAGTCTGGCTCTGGGCTTGACAATGCTTGTGTGTTGGCCTACCGGAAGTTTCAAACTGAGCAAGTACCGCGACTCTAAGATTATGTTTGGCGTAACGTTTACGGCTATAAGCGTCGGAAACTGCTTCAGAATGTACAACTCAGCCTTCGGCGAGACGCCGCAGGTCTATGCCGACTTTCTGTCGCCATACGTTATCTCGCTGATTCTCATGTTTATAATTCTCTTCGGATATTCCATTCTCGCGCTCTATCGCTCCGAGCATATCGGTATAAGGACTGCGCTTGCTGACGTGGGCATTACCGCCGTTGCCATCTTGGTCTACTTTGTTCACGAGCGCAACAACATAATGGAGATTTATGATTTAGACTATTTCCTTACGCATATTGGCGAGTTTGCGATGTACTGGCGAGTGGTGATGCTTGCCGTGGCTGTATTCCTGTTCCTGAAATATGCCATTCTTATCGAGTCTACCCGAAAGAAGTTCAAGGAGATAATCGATATGTTCTTCTCCGAGGCAGAGAGATACAGCCTTCCGTGGGTGCGCTCGGCTTTCTACGGGGCGATTATGGTGGGAATTCTGGCTATCGTGTGCGTGGCGGTAAACTCGCAGACTCTGTTCGTGTTCTTTGTTGTTGTGCTGCTCACATTCATGTTCATCTTCGTGGTTTCGTATCTGATGTATCCGATAACATATTTCGACATCAGTTCGGTAATCGAGGCACCCGAAAGTCTTAGGATGAGACTTGAAGAGGAAATGGGCTCGACCGAGAAGATTGACGAGAAGATTGAGAAGTGGAAGCAGAGACGCGGCTACACTCAGTTTAACATAAACGTGGTGCGCATGAGCGAGGATGTGATTTGCTCGCAGGTTGCCATCCTCAACTACTTGAAGAGAGCCAACATCAGTTTTTACGACTGGATTGGCAAGATGCGTATGCAGGAGGCCAAGAAGCGCATGCTCGAAGAAAAAAAGAATACCGACTTGGGCGACTTGTCGTTCGAACTCGGCTATTCCTCATATCACGTTTTTGTGAGAGAGTTTGTAAAGCGCGAGGGCACAACGCCTTCGCAATGGATTGAAAAGAACACAAAGTGAAACTAAAACATATTATTAATTTCAAATTATTTTTAATTTACAATTTTAATTATGAAAAGGTTTGTTACGTCGTTTTTGCTGATGACCGTAGCGGCTTTTGCCTTCGCGCAGAAGGTGAACGTTACAGGCTCGGTAATCGACAGAGAAACGAAAACGGCTGTGCCTCAGGCTACTGTGCAGTTGCTCAACCCAAAAGACAGTTCGTTTGTGGCTGGTGCGGTGAGCGGAAATGACGGCCGTTTTTCGGTTCAAGGTGTGAGTATTGGTAACTACGTTGCAAAGGTATCCTTCATCGGATATGTTACGCAAACCCGAAACGTTAGTGTAACCGCCGAGAAGCATCACATCGGCAGTTTCAGAATGGCGGTCGATGCCATAATGCTGAAAGAGGCGGTTGTTACGGCACAGGCAGCAAAGGTTCAGGTGGTAGAAGATACGGTTGTGTATAACGCCGCTGCCTTCCGTATTCCCGAAGGCTCAGCCCTCGAGGAACTTGTGAAGAAACTGCCGGGAGCGAAGGTTGCCGAAGACGGCTCTATCACCATCAACGGAAAGAGCGTTTCTAAGATTATGGTCGACGGAAAGGAGTTCTTCAGTAGCGACACAAAGGTGGCAATGAAGAATCTGCCTGTCGAGATGGTAGAGAAAATCAAGGCTTACGAGAAGAAGAGCGACCAAGCGCGAATCACAGGCATCGACGACGGCGAGGAGGAGACGGTTCTCGACCTCACCGTAAAGAAAGACATGAAGAAGGGCTGGTTCGGAAACTTCGACCTCTCTGCCGGAACAAAGCACAGATATTCGGAGAAGCTGATGGTTAACCGATTCCGCGACAATCAGCAGATTTCGGTATTCGGCTCGGCAAACAATACGGGCGACCGCGGTTTCGCTGGCGGCGGATTTGGCGGAAGCAACGGTTTGCAGGCTAACAAGAACATCGGTATAAACTATGCTCAGAGCACTAAGAAACTCGAGGTTGGCGGAAACGTGAGATACTCTCACACCGACGGCGATGTTAAGAGCGACACTTATTCAGAGCGTCTGTCGGCTGGAACAACGTCTTATTCTAAGTCGCTGTCGTCAACGCTCAGTTGCAACGGCTCTTTTGGAGCCGACTTCCGCTTTGAATGGAAGCCAAACGACAACTGGAACATCTTGCTTCGCCCTACATTCTCTTATTCAGAGAGCGAGAGCACAAGACAGTCATCATCGGCTACATTCAAGATTGACCCTTACGAACTGACAAACGACCCTCTGGAGGATGTAACCAACGAGTCTATTGCGTGGGGCGAGACCGACCGTGTGAACCGAAACATAGGCAAGTCGCTTTCTACCGGTAATAACCTGAAGGTTGGAACAGATGCCCAGATTAACCGCAAACTCGGCAAGGAGGGCAGAAACATCACGGCACGAGGCTCAATCTCATACTCAGACAGCGAGTCGGAGCAGTACGACAACTCTCAAATCAACTATTTCCAGCTTCGTAACTTTATGGGACTCGATTCTGTTTATTACAGAAACCAGTACTATAACGCACCAAACAGCCAGTGGACTTATTACGGTCAGATTGGTTACAGCGAGCCTATCTTCAAAGGCGGTTACTTGCAGCTTACATACCGATACACATACAAAACTCAGGACAATAGTAAGAATACCTACGATGTTGCCGGATATACTGGTGAGTTCGGTTCTCTGCCTGCCGGATATGCAAACTCGCTTGTAGATACGCTCAGCAATTCGGCAGAGTATCGCAACTATATCAACGACATCACCATGATGTTGCGCATTGTAAAGAGCAAGTTCAGATTTAACATCGGAGCGGTTCTTCAGCCACAGAGCAGTAACATGCTCTACACAAAGGCAGGAAAGAACTACGACATAAAGCGAAATGTTACGAACTTCTCTCCACGAATGGACTTCAGATACCGATTCACAAAGACGCATCAGCTCAGACTTACTTATCGTGGAAACACAAGTCAGCCGTCAATGACGTATCTGTTGCCTATTACCGACTACAGTAACCCTACAAACATCAAGTTTGGTAACGCAACGCTGCTGCCATCGTTCACAAACAATTTCCGCCTGATGTATAACAACTACAACACGAGCAAGCAGAGCAGTATTGTAGCCTTCATCAACGCAAGCTTCAGCAAGGACGATGTGGCTCGTACAGAACTTTACAACAGCACAAACGGTGTTACTTACACGGGCTACGACAACATTAACGGTAACTGGAACGGAAGCGTGAACCTTAACTACAACGTGGCGTTTCTCGACAACAAACTTACGCTCAACTCAAGTTCTTCGGCAAGATACCAGAACTATGAGTCGTATACAGGCGAGATTTCGGGTGTAGATGTGTCTGACATTGATTTCTACTCAATGGGCAAGTACTGCAAGCAGTATTCAACACAGAACTCAACGCTGGCTGAACGCTTGTCGTTTGGCTACCGAAACAATTGGCTCGATGTAACGGCTAACGGAAGCATCAACTACTCTCACTCGGAGAGCGAGGCGCAGAAGAATAGCAACAACCAGAATATCTACGATTATTCGTATGGACTGAATGCCAACTTCACCTTGCCTTGGTCAATAACCTTGTCGTCGGACATCAACAACAACTTCCGCCGAGGCTATTCGGAGAGCAGCATGAACACCAACGAGCTTGTGTGGAACGCTCAAGTGTCAAAGAATTTCCTGAAGGGTAATGCGGCAACCATCACGTTGCAGGTGTTCGACATCTTGGGCAAGCAGAGCAATCTGTCGCGCTCAATCTCGGCAACAAGCCGTCAGGATTCGCGCTACAACTCGATAAACAGTTATTGTATGCTCCACTTCATCTATCGCCTTAACATCATAGGAAGCAAGGCTGCACGCGACAAGATGCGCGAGCGTTACGGCGACTTCCCAACGGGCGGCAGAGGCGGCGGTCGTCCAATGGGACCTCCTCCGGGTGGCGGACGTTTCTAAGGATATTTAAAGAGGTCGAATCACGCAGATTCGACCTCTGTTTTTTATGTGTTTTGGAAGGGGAGAGCTGAGGTGTTTTTCTTATGCTATGTAAGGCATATTTGGATAAAATCCAAACAAAAAAAACACCGAAAAATGATAAAATCCAAACAAATAAGTTGTTAAAATGTGACAAAATCCAAACAAATAATTTGTTAAAATGTGACAAAATCCAAATATATAATATGAATCTCCCACACAAGCAAGTTTTTTTGTTGGTAGAAGATTAGTAAAAGCCACTTTCTGCGTTTGATAACTTTTGCCCAACCAACGTTGACGGTTCGTCCGATTTTTTGTGGCGTTATGCTGATGCTATTGCAAATATTTCTCTAAAATTTGCTTCTTCCGTTCTGCACAGCCTTCCATAACAGCCTTTGCCTTGGCTATTTCTGCTTCGTAGGATTCGATTTCAGAAACGATGTGTTGCTGCTCAGCGAGCGAAGGAATAGGGATAGAAAAATTCGCGACATCATTAGCATTTAGGTTTGGTTGTACTCCGCCATGTCGCAATGCTTTGAGTGCTTCTGCTTGTGATTGAATGAAAAACCAAACATAATCAGTAACAACATCAATTCTTTTTTTATATAAAACCGCACATGCTTGATTTGTTGCTGATTCAATTCCTAACTTCGCAGAATACCCGACAGTCATTCCATACATTGCAACGACAATTGAATCTTTTGGATAAATCTTCGCACTACTATTTTCTAACCCTTCTTGGGTTATTTTTTCTTTTGTATCAAAAATAATACGATTTTGCAATTCTCCTGTTGTCAACCAATGTATTGTCCCTTTTGTCCAATACTTTGACTCTTTTCTTGAGGGTGTACCACCAGATGATATTTTGTAAAGTTCACCCAATTTTTTCTTTTCGCCTTTCACTCCGTTCATTACTTCTGCAATCTTCTTCTTGTAATCCTCAATGCTTGTTCGGCTGTTGTTATATGCTTCATCAACCTTTTTACATTCGTAAACGATTTTTTGCTGAAGTATTTCGTCAATATCTGGAACTTGTATCATTCTCAAATCGTCAGGATAGACATGTGGTTGTGCAGCCCCTTTCTGTAAAAAGAAAATCTGGTTTTGTATTGAGAGAAGGAAGTTATACAAGAACAAAGTATGTAAATCGTTTTTCCCCCTTATAGTAGTACAATCTGATGCGAAAATGGGCTCATGCCAAAAGTTTACAAATCCAGCATTTGCACCACTTGCACTAATTGTAATTGTATTTGCTGGACGATTTGCTTCATTATGTAGATATGCGTAATCTGTTCCACCTGCAACAACTTTTATATGTCCATCTTTTGCTTGTGCAGATGTAATCGATTTTCCTTTCAAAACTTCGGCGATATTGCCAAGATTTACCAACGGATACTTACTCTTAATCTCAATCTTCTTATCAACAGTTAGTTTGATAGCCTTGTCAAACTCTGTACGGGTGAAATCAACCATATCCGACAAGTTGGCGAATGAAAGCAAGTCACCCATTTCACCGTTGAAATCCGATTTTATTTCCTTCTTGTTTTCGTCGAATGAGAATTTGCGGCATTGATTGTAAATGTGCTTGCGTATGGCAAAGGCAAATTTTGAGTTATCCCACGCGTCGTTAGGATTATAAAGTGGAGTGTCGATATATTTTATTGAGTTGATGGCTGTTGCGATTTCTACGTCGCTTTCATCGCTATCAGCGATGTCTTCGTTATTTTCCTTATGAGTTGTTTCATACTTTATGCCCTCATCGCCTTTACGATTGCTCCAATCGTAGCCCAAGAACTTCACAATCTGAGCCTTATTGCTCTTGTTGCCAACCTTGTCGGGCGGTGATTGAAGAATGGCTACTTGGTTGCTTTCTATCTGAATGAACGTATTGAGTTTGTCGTGTTCAATCTTCTTTGCAAAGGAAATAAACTGTCTTTCTTGTTCTTCCTCTGCCAGCATTTTGTATTCGTCGCTTTTGCAAAAATCGTCAAAGAGCTTCTTAAATGCCTTACTGTTTTCCTTTACCTTATCATCGAAAAAAGATGAAGCCTTGAACCATTCCATTTGAATGGCTTTCTTTATAGGCGATGACTTAAATTTCAGCTTGTAATCGGCAAATATCTCGTGTTGTTTAAGTGCTTCAGACAATTCTTCATCTTGCATAAACTTGAAATACGACGATTTGTCGTAGCCTTGCTTTTGAATATAATTGTTAATTGCTTGATACGTTGTGTATTGGGTGTAATCCTTTTTGGCTTCGAATGTCTCTAAAAGTCCATGCGAATTCTTGTTCTTTACTCTTTGCGCAAAAAGTACAATAGTATTTGTGCCAGTTGAGCCAAAGGTACGGCTATTTAGGTTTACTATTGCCAAGATGTTGAAATTGGCAAACAACAGTTCTCTTGTCTTTATGTAAAGATTGCCGTTTGAAAGAATGGAACTCGGTAACACTATACCAACAAGTCCATTTGAACGCAAAAAATGCTTTGTGCGCTCAATAAAGAAACATTCTATGCTGTTGTTTGCACTGTATGCTTTTTCTTCTATCGAATCTGTAAGGGAAAATTGCTTTCTGTCATCATCCGTCAGAGTATTCAAAAAGCCTTTCACGCTATATGGTGGGTTAGCAATAATGCAGTCGAAGCTTTCATTATCGAACCCTTGAAAACGTACCTCTTGCGTATTTAGGATACTAAGCGAATCTTTGAAAACAATTCGTGCATCTTTGCTACCATTTATGATGGTTGCAATTTTAGCCACTTGGCTGAGTGTCTGGCTCTTCTCTATGCCGTATGCTTTGGCGGCAGGGTAGCTTTTTATAAACTCCGTAAGGAAGTGACCAGCACCACAAGCATAATCAAGCACCTTAACGTTTCCGGAATTAGGGAATTCGGGTAGGCATTTGATGATAAAGTTTACAATGGGAAGTGGAGTGAAAAACTGACCTTCCGTCTGGTGTACGTTCTTAGAGAGCAAACCCTCAAACAAATCGCCGAAGAAGTGGTTCGTTTCGCTGTTGCTTAGGTTTATGTCTTGTATAAGTGCTGCTATCTTGATGAGAATCTGGAAGTTCTTTTCGAAGTCTTCTTTGTTCTCAACATCTATAAAATTGAATTTCTTGATGTTGTAGAATTTGATTTCTTCAAACAACTCTTTGATGCCGGCGAAAAGTCCGTTCGTGACAGAGCGGTTTGTATCCTCGAAAATCTGTTTAATGTCGTTTTCTTCTTTATTCACAACATCGACATTGAATAGTTGCTTTTTACCTTCTTGGTATAGCTTCAACAACCTGTTACAATATTCCTTTGGCGTGTCGCGAGTGATGCCTTTGTAGTAGAATTGCAAATCTTCGGGATTGTTGCGCTCGTCGGTAATCTTGCAGAGAAACAAGTCTATCAGGATGTAGAACGAGTGTTCAAAGTCTGTTATAGCATGGTTGCGCAGTATTGTTGCAAACTCATGATAAATAGGGCGGATTTCGGCATGCGATAGTTCCTTCAAGTCGGCAACAGTATATTTCAGTTTTCCAATGGAATATGCGGCAATATCTTTCTCAAACAATCCTTTTGTCTCGAATGATTTTGCATAGGTCTCACTCCACACATCAAAATATTTGCCTTGAGCGTTGCTGAACGTTTTAGGGTTATTCAGTTCGTCGATGCGCTTTTTATTATCTTTCAGCGTGATAATATGATTTTTCAGAATCAATTTATCCTCAAAATCAGCTGCAAAAAGCACAAGGTTCTCGCAGAACCCAAGTTCGTTGACAAGCGGACCGAGGTAGCTGAATAGCTGTCCGCCATCTTTTTGCATATTGTTCCACTCGTGACTGAATTCACCGCCGTAGGTCTTGTTTTCAATCAGCACAAGTGGTTTATATTCTTTGTCGAAAACAAGAATATCGCCGTATGATGGCTTGTTTACATGTCCAACCTTGAAAGCAGGTTCAAAAACAATGTGTTTTGCTTCATATCCCTTTTCGAGCAGAAGATGAACGCAAACAAGACAGACAAAATTTTCTTTTGCCTTGAAGTCCAAAGTTGTGTCTCTGTGAATTACAAATCCATTGGAAGGCTTTTCTTTGGTGGGATATTCACCGTTCTGAAAATTGTTATCTAATGGCGCGTATGTAATCTTCTGTGTTTTGAGATTAACCTCGATGCCTGCGCCATTGGTATATGTCTTTTTGTAAACTTTATCGCTTTCGGTAAAGCCAAAGTTTGTTAAAAGACTTGTCAGTTTTTCTACTGTTATCATAGTTGAACGTTGTGCTTTTAGCGTTCAGCCACTTATCGATGAATACAGATTCACAAACAAATACCTCTGAGCCGAAATAAAAGAAGCGCGGACTTCCCTTATTGCGCTCTGAGGTATTTGGCGTGACCTGCAATCACAAATAAGTTCCGTCCACGCCAAGGCGCGAACGTTCACTGAACTTATTCGTGTGATTGCATCTTCTAATCGCCAAATTTTCAGAGCATCTCGAATAAATAGCAAACGCTATGATTTAATCAATATGTTAAAAAATCTTTTCTTGTATAATGTTTAAATTTTTGTTGTTTGCAAAATTATGATTTTTTGCGGCATCGACAAAGGTTTGTAAGGAAAATATCAATAGTGAAGAATTGGTGGAATGTCAGAAATAAAAGATGATTTTAATGTTTATTTCTTGATATGGTTAGGTGGTATAAAAAACTCCCTCGGAATTATTCTTCCGAAGGAGTTTGAAAATATAAACTGTTCTTGTTTTATTCTTCGCCTTTGTTCTTAAAGAAAGAGAAGTTTACGCTGCCGTAGTGGCGATGCTCAACAAAGTTGGGATGCTTCGAAAAATCGTAGTCCTTGCCGTGTTCCAATACGAACAGACCGTCGTCTTTTAGCAGATTATGCTCGAATACCAAATCGGGAATCGTGGCAAGTTCTTTAAGCGCGTAGGGTGGGTCGGCAAACACAAAGTCGAACTTCTCGCCGCATCGCGTAATGTACTTGAATACGTCGCCCCTCAGCGGAAGCCATTGTTCTGCCTTCAGTTCCTTTGCAATCTTGTTTATGAAGGTGTAGTGCAGCGGCTCTTTTTCGACCGAAATAACGCGCTTGCAACCGCGTGAGACGAGCTCCAGACTTATGCTTCCCGTTCCCGTAAAGAGGTCGAGTGCCTCGCAGTCGTCTTCGAAGTCGATATATGCGCGCACAACGTTAAACAGATTCTCCTTTGCAAAATCGGTTGTTGGGCGTGCCTTGAACGAGCGCGGAACATCGAAATGACGTCCTTTTAGCGTTCCTGTTATTACTCTCATAAATAAAAAATCGTTATTGTTGTGGTGTGCAGAGCAGCAGAGTCTTTGCGTCGTATGCAACATCCTCTTTCTCCGCTATCTTCTGATTTTCGAACTCCATTGCCGGGTCAATCAGATAAACCTTTCTCACATATTTTCTCAGTTCGGTTAAGAGCCGTTTGCGGTCGCGCAGGTTGCCAACCAAGTGCATCTCGTCGTTCTCTTGGCTCAGCCCGAGCTGCTTCCAGATGTAGAGATAGTAGTAGATGCTGTCGTCGGTCTCGCGGTTTGGAAAAGTGTTGGTAAACTGAAGTTTTCCGCGGTCAAACACAAAGATGTCGCTGCATCTCTCGTGCTGGTAGACGAACATCTTCAGGGTGCTGCCAACGTAGCTTTTCTCGAAGAAGTGCTCGGCAATCGATGTCATCTGATGGTAGAAACGGCAGTTTGGATGATGCTCTCTTATAAGCTGCTCCGTATTCTTGTCTACCGAGAACAGTATTACCGCCTTGTTTTTTGGCAGTACGTTGTGCATCACCATTGTTCCTGTCTCTTCGGGATAGTTGTAGCAGAATATCTCTTCAGCCTTATCCTCGTCGAATTCTTCTACTGGAATGATGGTGTATCTCGAATCGCAGAGGATAATGTTAACCCTCTGGTAGTCGCGTTTCAGCACATCTTCGCTCTGGAAGGCGTTCTTCAGGTTTGCCGTAATCGAGATGGTCGATTTTGTGGCATACTGAATGTGAGTGAACGAATCCTCTTGCGAAGGTGTGTGTAGAAAAAAAGAAAATCCATCCGCTGAAAGGCGGATGGATAGACTATATGCTGTAATGTTATTACTCCCAGTTACCTGCATTGTTATTTGGAGATTCTACGTCACCAACCTTAAGACCTGGGTACTTCATACCCTTCTCAGCCTTGCTCTTCAATGCGTTAAGCTCTGAATCGTTAAGACCGCTCAAGTATGTGTCATAATCGATGTCGCACTGGAACAAGTAAAGAGTAGTCTCAGTCTTTGAGTTGTACTGCTGACCAGTCTTCAAGTTGAACTTCTTGCCGTTTCCGTAAGGAACCTCAGCCAAATTGTCGATGTCTTTAATCTTAAGGTTCTCAGCAACTGAAACGATCATTGTATCACGCTTGATGAGACCCAACTTAACAGCCTTCTCCTCTGTCATTCCTGCCTCAAGCTGCTCATCTGTAAGAACGCCTTCCTTCTTGATTTCCTTAGTCTTAGCGTTCTTTACGAAATCGATTAGTGAGTCGAAATCCGCTGTATAGTGACGGTTGTGAGCCTCGGCCCATGCAACTTCTGCACTACGGATATCAATAAGTTTCTTGATAATCGCTTTCTCTCTCAGATCCTTTGTCTCGCTGAATTCGATAGGAGCCTTGATGCTCTGGTAGCTGACGTATGCTAATCCTGCAACGCAGAGAACCAGAATGACATTAAAAACAGTTTTCATAATGTTATGTTAATTTTATTGTTTATATTCGTACCGCAAAAATAAGATAAATTTATTAAAACACCGATTTTTCGGCTGACTTTTTAATTGTATATGGACAATAATATCCAAATAGCGCTTCAAATTAAAGAAAAATTTTTATACCAGCCAACTTTTCAGCAGGAAAATGTAATAAAAAAGTTGGCCGAATTCCTGCGCAGCGGCGATGACGAGAGTGCGTTCATTCTTAACGGATATGCCGGAACAGGTAAGACAACGCTTATCTCGGCACTCGTAAAGGCACTCGAGGCGATGGGCGTAAAGGTGATGCTCCTTGCCCCTACGGGAAGGGCTGCAAAGGTGTTTGCCCTCCATGCCGAACGCCCGGCTTTCACCATTCACCGCAAGATTTACCGCCAGCAGGTGCTCGATGCCGATGGCGGAAGATTCTCGCTTAACGACAATCTGCACAAGAATACGCTGTTCATCATTGATGAGGCTTCGATGATATCGCGGGCGCAGTCTGCCACGTCGCAGTTCGGCTCGGGCGCGCTTTTAGACGATATGATAAAGTATATCTACAACGGCCAGTCGTGCCGCATGCTTCTGGTGGGCGATACAGCCCAGCTTCCGCCGGTGGGCGAGAGCGAATCGCCTGCGCTCGACGCTCATGTCATAGGCTCGTACGGATTGCAGGTGTACAGCGCAGAACTGAGCGATGTGGTGCGCCAGAAGAACGGCGGCGGAATTTTGTGGAACGCAACGCGCCTTAGGCAGATTGTTGCCGACGGCGGCGGAATGTCGCTTCCGAAGATAAAGTTCGATGGCTTTGCCGACATCGTAAACGTGCGCGGCGACCAGCTTATAGAGAGTCTGGCAGAGAACTATCACAAGTACGGACTCGACGACACCATCGTGATAACGCGTTCAAACAAGCGTGCCAACATCTATAATCAAGGAATAAGAAAGACGGTTCTCGACTACGAGGACGAACTCGCATCGGGCGATATGCTGATGATTGCCAAGAACAACTATTTCTGGACTCAGAAGGATAACTTCATAGCCAACGGCGAGATTGCCATCCTGAGAAGATACCGAAGTGTGAGGGATTTGTACGGCTTCCGCTTTGCCGATGTTGAGATAGAGCTGCCCGACCGCAACAACGAGGAACTGAGTGCCACCGTGCTTCTCGACACGCTTTGCAGCGAATCGCCCTCGCTCACGCCCGACGAGCAGGAAAAACTATTCAATGCTGTGCTCGAGGATTATAACGACATTCCGCTGAAGAGCGACAAACTGAAGGAAATGCGCAAGAGCGAATATTTCAACGCCCTACAGATAAAATATGCCTATGCCGTAACGTGCCACAAGGCGCAGGGCGGACAATGGAGCTGCGTATATGTTGACCAAGGCTATATGACCGAGGAGATGCTTACGCCCGATTATTTCAGATGGCTTTACACCGCGTTTACCCGCGCTACCGAAAAACTATTTCTGGTAAACTGGGCAAAGGAGCAGGTGCTCTGATACGAAATGAGCCGTGACAAACGTTGAAGTCTGCCACGGCTCTTTCTCATTTATGGAAAAAACAAAAGTTACTTAACCAATTCAGCCAGTTTTGTTACAGCGTCCTGCAATCCATCGGCGTTCTTTCCGCCGGCTGTTGCGAAGTGAGGCTGACCGCCACCGCCGCCCTGAATCAACTTGGCTGCTTCGCGAACCATCTGACCAGCGTTCAGACCGTTCTCCTTTACAAGATTGTCGCTGATAGCAACTGTAAGCATTGGCTTGCCGTCAGAAAGGCTACCTACGGCAAATACAGAATTCTCAACCTCGGCACGAATCTGGAAGGCAAGATCCTTCACAGCATCGGCTGGCAATGGAAGAACTGCGCTGATAACCTTGATGCCGTTCTTGTCTACAGCCTTGCTGATGAGTTCCTGCTTTGCTGAAGCGGCTTTCTCCTTTACGAATGTCTCTACCTGCTTCTTCAAGCCTGCGTTCTCGTCGATATACTTCTTGATGGCAACGGTAAGGTCTGGTGCGTTGTTGAACAAAGCACGCAAATCCTTCATCGTGTCCTCAATCTTGTAGAGCAAATCCTCGACCTTGCTGCCTGTGATAGCCTCGATACGGCGCACGCCTGCAGCAACCGAACTTTCGCTTACAATCTTGAACATTCCGATGCGGCCTGTAGCCGATGCGTGAACACCACCGCAGAACTCAACAGAATCGCCGAACTTTACAACGCGGACCTTGTCGCCGTACTTCTCGCCGAAGAGGGCGATTGCGCCGAGCTTCTTAGCCTCCTCGATTGGAGTGTCGCGGAACTCTTCGAGTTTGATGTTCTCTCTGATAGCCTCGTTAACCTTGCGCTCAACCTCGCGAAGCTCTTCGTCTGTAACCTTCTGGAAGTGAGAGAAGTCGAAGCGCAGAGCCTCTGGCGAAACGTATGAACCCTTCTGCTCAACGTGTGTGCCGAGAACCTCGCGCAAAGCCTTGTCGAGAAGGTGAGTAGCTGTGTGGTTTGCCTCGCTAGCATGACGACGGTCAACATCTACACATGCCATGAAAGGTGCGTTAGGGTTAGCCGGCATCTTCTTAACGATATGTATTGGCAGGTTGTTCTCCTTCTTTGTGTCGATAACCTCGATTGTCTCGTCTGCGCTGCAAAGAACACCGCTGTCGCCAACCTGACCACCCATCTCGGCGTAGAAAGGAGTCTTGTCGAGAACAATCTGGAAGAATGTCTGCTTCTTCTGAGTTACCTGACGGTAGCGCAGAATGTTACATTCGTATTCAGTATAGTCGTATCCAACGAATTCAGTTTCGCCTTCTTTCAGAGTAACCCAGTCGCCAGTCTCTACAGATGCTGCGTTGCGGGCGCGCTCCTTCTGCTTCTGCATCTCGGCGTTGAAAGAGTTCTCGTCAACGGTCATTCCGTTCTCGCGGCAGATAAGTTCTGTAAGGTCGAGAGGGAAGCCGAATGTATCGAACAAAGTAAATGCCTGAACACCGTCAATCTCGGTCTTGCCAGCCTTCTTTGTGTCGCTGATAACGCCGTCGAGCAGCTTGATACCAGTCTCAAGAGTACGAAGGAATGATTCTTCCTCCTCCTGCATTACGCGAGAGATAATCTCCTTCTGTGCAGGAAGTTCTGGATAGGCATCGCCCATCTCAGCGATGAGGGTAGGCAGAAGCTTGTACATGAATGCCTTCTTCTGTCCGAGGAATGTGTAGCCGTAGCGAACGGCACGGCGAAGGATTCGGCGGATGACGTAGCCAGCCTTTGCATTGCTTGGAAGCTGCCCGTCGGCAATAGAGAATGCGATGGCGCGAAGGTGGTCGGCAACAACTCGCATTGCGATGTCCTTCTTCTCGTCCTTGCCGTACTCAACGCCTGCCATCTCGGCAATAACCTTGATGATTGGTTGGAATACGTCGGTATCGTAGTTTGATGTCTTGCCCTGAAGAGTGCGCACCAGACGCTCGAATCCCATACCTGTATCGATAACCTTTGCTGGAAGTGGCTCGAGTGAGTGGTCTGCCTTGCGGTTATACTGCATGAACACGAGGTTCCAAATCTCGATAACCTGCGGATGGTCTTTGTTTACCATCTGTGCTCCCGGAACCTTAGCCTTCTCCTCCTCAGAACGTGAGTCGATGTGGATTTCTGAACATGGACCGCAAGGACCTGTGTCGCCCATCTCCCAGAAGTTATCGTGCTTGTTTCCGTTTATGATGTGGTCTTTCGGAAGGAATTTCTCCCAGATAGCAGCGGCTTCGTTGTCGCGCTCCAAGCCTTCCTCGGCAGAGCCTTCAAAAACAGTTGCGTACAAATCCTTTGGGTCGAGTTTCAGTACGTCTACCAAGTACTCCCAAGCCCATTCGATGGCTTCTTTCTTGAAGTAGTCGCCGAAACTCCAGTTGCCCAACATCTCGAACATTGTGTGGTGATAGGTATCGTGTCCTACCTCCTCAAGGTCGTTGTGCTTTCCGCTAACGCGCAGACACTTCTGTGAGTCGGCGCATCGCTTGCTCTTTGCAGGGTGGTTGCCAAGGATGATGTCCTTGAACTGGTTCATACCTGCGTTGGTAAACATAAGGGTTGGGTCATCTTTTATGACCATAGGTGCAGAAGGCACAATCAGGTGCCCCTTACTCTCAAAGAATTTCTTGTATGACTCTCTGATTTCTTTTGCAGTCAACATATTTTATAGTTATGAAGTTAATATTCTTGAATAATCTTTGCAAAGATAACTTGTTTATATTATTTTTGCCTTAAATTTGTTTAAAATATTGTTTTCTCCTGTGTAAAAAACAAAAAAATGTCGCTAAATTCCAATAAAGATCATAAACTCTTTTACTCGATAAAGGAAGTTGCTGAGATGTTTGGTGTTACAGACACTCTTCTGCGCTATTGGGAAAAGGAATTTCCGAATATCGCGCCTAAGAAGGGCAGTCGTAACGTGAGGCAGTATACACGGGAAAACGTTGAACAGATTAAACTCGTATATCATCTTGTAAAGGAGAAGGGCATGACGCTTGAAGGCGCAAAGAAAGCCCTGAAGGGAAACAAGGAGGGCGTTGCAAAGAATACCGAACTTCTTGAACGTCTTAAAAGCATAAAAGCCGAGTTGCTTGTAATAAAAAAACAACTCGGCAATCTTACCTAAACTCTTGCAATTTCTTTTATACTTTCTATCTGCTTCAGGCGGTCTATAACATCGTTAATCTCCTTGGTGTTATGGACGCTTATCTCTACCTTGCAGTCAAAAATTCCGTCGTTGGTCTCAACGTGCAGCATGTTTATGTTCACCTGCATGGTTGTGAGCACGCTTGTTACCGAATTCAGAAGTCCCACAACGTCGATTCCCTGCATCTGTATGGTTGCCGAGAACAGCGAGTTGTTGTTCATCTGCCACATAGCAGCCAGAATGCGGTTTCCGTAGCTTGTCTTTAGCTTGTATGCCACGCTGCATTGGCGTTTGTGGATGTAAACCTTGTTCTTGTCGTTGTAGTAACCAAGCACGTCGTCGCCCGGAATAGGGTGGCAACATTCGGCAATGATGTATCTTGAGCCCACCGTAGCCTCGTTGAGGATTAGCGGTTTGCCTTTCTCTATGGTTACGGCTATGTTTTCGTTCTTAGGTTCTTTGCCTTGCTGAGCCTTCTTGCCGTTGCCTTCTTTCTTCTTTCCGCCGAAGAATGGGATATAGCGCGTCCATTTGCGGTCTTTTTCAGATGGCAGACCGTGAAGTGCGTTCACATCCTCGCTTCCTAGTGTGATGGTTTTCTGTCCAAGTTGATAGTAAAGTTCGTCTACGGTTTCGAGTTTGTGAAGGTCGAGCAGGTTGAGCATGTTTATCTCGGCAATGTTCAGGTCGTTGTCCTGAACAAACTGCTTGAATATTTCCTCACCGTTCTTCTGCGCCTCGTGACGCTCCTTGCGAAGTATTGCCTCAATCTTAGCCTTAGCCTTGGCGGTAGATACGAACGTAATCCACGAAGGCTGAATGTGCTGCGACTTTGATGTGAGAATCTCTACTTGGTCGCCGCTCTGGAGTTTGTGGCTTATTGGCACGAGTTTGTGGTTGACCTTTGCGCCGATGCAATGGCTTCCGAGGAAGGTGTGAATGCTGAATGCGAAGTCGAGCGCGGTACAGTCTGCCGGCATCGTCTTTATCTCGCCTTTCGGAGTGAAGACGAAGATTTCTGAAGCATACAGGTTCAGCTTTATGGTGTCGAGGAAGTCGATGGCGTCGGGCTGTGGATTGTCGAGAATCTCCTTGATGGTGTGCAGCCATTTCTCCAGTTCGCCTTCAGATGTTGTGCCTTCCTTGTACTTCCAGTGTGCGGCAAAACCCTGCTCGGCAATTTCGTCCATCTTCTTGCTTCTGATCTGGCACTCAATCCATGCGCCCTGATGGCTCATAAGAGTAACGTGCAGAGCTTGATATCCGTTTGCCTTCGGACGGCTAATCCAGTCGCGCAGACGGTCGGGATGAGGCTTGTATATCTTGGTTATGGCAACGTAGATGTCGAAACACTCGTTCAGCTCCTGTTCCTCTTTCAGAGGCTCGAAGATGATGCGTACGGCAAGGATGTCGTAAATCTCCTCGAACGAAACATGCTTGTTCTGCATCTTGTTCCAGATGGAGTATGGCGACTTTATTCTTGCCTTGATGGTGTATTTTATTCCCCACTTGTCGAGTGCGGCGCGTATCGGCGCGGTAAATTCCTCGAAGACAGAGTCGCGCTTTGCCTGTGTAGACGCAAGCTTTTCTTCAATCTTCTTGTATTCTTCGGGATATTCAAAGCGGAAGCTCAAGTCCTCGAGTTCCGTCTTTATGGCGTTAAGTCCAAGACGGTTGGCAAGCGGAGCATAGATGTACATCGTCTCGCCTGCAATCTTGTACTGCTTTTCGGGCTTCTGCGAACCGAGTGTGCGCATGTTGTGCAGACGGTCGGCAATCTTTATCAGGATAACGCGTATGTCGTCGTTCATCGTGAGCAGAAGCTTCTTGTAGTTTTCTGCCTGAGCCGACGCATGGTCGCCAAAGATTCCTCCGGCGATTTTTGTCAGACCGTCAACAATCTGAGCTATTTTAGAACCAAAGATGTTTTCGATGTCCTCTACGGTATAGTCGGTGTCTTCGACTACATCGTGCAACAAAGCCGAGCATATTGATGTAGAGCCGAGCCCAATCTCGTTGCAGGCAATTTTTGCAACGGCGATAGGGTGCATGATATAAGGCTCGCCCGACAGTCGTCTCACACCCTTGTGAGCCTGACGCGCGAAGTTAAAAGCCTTAGTGATGATTTCAACCTTCTTTCGGTGAGGCGAAGCAAGATAGTCGTTCAGAAGTTCCTGAAACGCATCGTCAATCATCTTTTCTTCATCAATGACTGCATTTGTATGTAGTTCTTCCATTGTATTATCCTTTTATTTCACAAAGGTAATAAAAAAAAGAAAAGGAGCACCATCGGTACTCCTTTTTTTGTTATTTAACCTTTATCTTTTCGCCCGAGCGAATGTTTGTTCCTTTTATGCCGTTTATCTTTTGCAGATGTTTTACGCTTGTGTGGTATTTCTTGGCTATGCTGCTTAGGGTTTCGCCGCCCGAGATGTTGTGATAGGCTGTGTTTCCTCCGCTACCGCCGCGTCTTTTGCGCTTGCTTGCTGCCGTTGCCGGCTGGTTCTTGTAAGGCACCCAAACTCTTCTGCCGTGGCGGCGTACGTATCTGCCGCGCTTTGGCTGGCTGTTCTGCCATGAACTGATGTCGTTGCTAACCTCAACTATGTTACGCTTTGTAAACAGCTCGTCGGCTTTGTAGGCGTAGATGCTGTCGCCGGCATCGATAAACGAGTTTATGGCATTGTGCGAAAGTCTGAGGATGCAAGGCTTCTGGTTTCCCGGAATTACGTTTGTGCGATACTGTGGATTGAGGTCCTTTATCTCGTCCATGCTGACGTTGCACATGTCTGCTATCTGCTGAAAATGAAGCTGCTTGCTTATTATTACCGTGTCGGTCTCTGCTGGCAACTTTGCCTCCATCGGACAGATGTTGTGCTCGCAGTAGAAGTTCATGACGTAGTTGGCGGCGATGAACGATGGGACATATCCGCGGGTTTCGTTTGGCAGATAGTTGTAAATCTTCCAATAGTCCTTCTCGCCGTTGGCGCGGTGGATAGCCTTGTTTACCGTGCCCGGACCGCAGTTGTAGGCTGCAATAACTAGGGTCCAGTCCTGATAGATGTTGTAAAGGTCTTTCAGGTAGTGGGCTGCTGCGTAACTTGCCTTTATCGGGTCGCGGCGTTCGTCAATCAGACTTGTTGTCTCGAGTCCGTAACGCTTTCCGGTTGTAATCATGAACTGCCAGAGTCCGGCTGCGCCTACGCGCGATGTAGCCTTCGGATTCAGTCCCGATTCGATTATCGGCAGATACTTCAGTTCGAGAGGCAGACCGTAGGCATCGAGAGCCTCTTCGAATATCGGCATGTAGAAGTTTGAACTTCCGAGCATGGCCGAAACAGAGCGGCGCAGTCTGCCTGTGTAAATGTCGATGAACTTGCGCACAACATCGTTGTATGGCATTTCTATGACGTTAGGTATCATGCTTAGACGCTCGGTGTATGTCTCTGGCGTGTACTCGCGGTTCTCGTCCTTCATCTGGCAGTCGCCACTAACCTGAAGGAACTTCTGTGAGTGCCAGTTGCTCAGCAGGCTGTCGATGTTCTCGGTCATTCCCTCTGGAAGTTCGATAACCTCGTTTTCGCCTGTGTTTGTGTCGTATACGGTGATTTCATTTTGTGCCTGCATTTGGGCAGACATCAACATTGTCAAGCAGATAATACCTATTTTTCTCATCATATATTTTTAAAAGTTTAGTGAGCATTGAACGCCGTACGCCTGTCCTTTAAGCGGTACGTTGTGGTTGCCTATCACGGTAGGCTTCACTTTCATGCTCAGGTCCTTTGAAATGTCGAAAGATGACAGTTCGGCATCTACGTAGGCATCGACTACCGACAGAAGATATACTCCGATGACGCAGAACATGCTCATGTCGCGGTATCTTCTGAAATAGTTTTTGCGGCGCTTGAACAAGTCAACGAGTCGTGTCTTATTTTCCTCAACGTAGTTGTCGTCGCTGTATCGGGTTGATAGCAAATTCTTGTAGCTCTGTGTCTTTGGGTCATCGTCTATGAGGTCTACATACGCCTTTGTATAGTCGCGGTACATCATGTTGTTCCACGTCAGGGCGTAGGCGCATCCCATGAATCCGCCGTAGACGAACGGCAGCTTCCAGTATTTGCGGTTATATATCTGTCCGCCGCCGGGAATGACGAGTGCCATCCACAGAGCCTTCTTGGGATTTGGCTGCCAGTTGGCCGCGAAATCTTTCTTTAGTTTCTTTGTCTGTTTTACCAGCGAAACCGTGTCGGCTATGAGCGAATCAGCCTTGATGCGTGCTCGCTTCATGCTTGCCTTTGGCATTGCCGCTATCTCGGCAGACTGCGTTTCTATGGCTGCCACAACCGAGTCGCCTGCGATGTTCTGAACGGCGGTACTGTCGGCCGGATTTGGATTCTGCGCATAAGCACATATCCCGCTCCACATCATCAGATGACAGAGCAGGACAAGTAAGGTACGCTTTATGGTTATGTTAATGCACACCTTGGTATTTTACTGTTTTGATTCAGATTTTAGTGAATCGAAAATGTTCATAATTCGTTCCAGATCCTCTTCGTTGTTGAACGAGATGCTGATTTTGCCTTTTCCCTTGGCTGTACAAGACATCTGAACCTTGCTGTTGAAGAATTCGGACAACTGCTTCTTCAGAATGTTGTATTCCTCGGGGAGTTTTGCACCTTTCGGGGTTATCTTCTTTCCGTCCTTGGTGTTTACGGCAACTCCTTCGCTAAGTCTCTTTGCCAGTTCCTCAACCTTGTGGACCGAGTATCCGTGTGTTATGCACTCGTTAAACAGTTTTATCTGATTCTTTGGGTCTTCTACCGACAGAAGGGCGCGTGCGTGTCCCATCGTTATCTGCTTGCCCTGAAGCGCGAGCTGTATAGGTGCAGGCAGCTTGAGCAGTCGGAGTGAGTTAGCAATGGCTGGACGGCTTTTTCCCACGCGCTCGCTCAGGCGGTCCTGAGTCATATCGTACTGCTCAATCATCTTCTGGTAGGCGAGTGCAACTTCTATCGGGTTCAGGTCCTCGCGCTGAATGTTCTCGACCAAGGCCATCTCCATTACCGACTTGTCGCTTACATCTTCCTTGATGTAGGCCGGAATGGTAGTCTTGCCTGCAATCTGCGATGCTCTCCAACGGCGTTCGCCGGCAATAATCTGGTAGCGGTCGTTGCCCAGTTTTTGCAGCGTGATAGGCGTAACGATGCCAATCTCGCTTATTGAGTTTGCCAGTTCCTGAAGTGCGGTCTCGTCGAACTCGCGTCGCGGCTGGTCTGGGTTTACCTGAATGCTGCTTATTTCAATCTCGTTTATCGAAGACGAGCCTTCAGCCTTGACTGGCTCTTCTGAAATGAGCGCATCAAGACCTCTGCCAAGTGCTGGATATTTCTTGTGAACTGCCATATATTACTTGTTATTCTTCTGAATTATTTCCTGAGCCAACTGAAGATGGCTCTTTGCGCCGGCCGAGTCGGCATCGTAAAGGATTACTGGGATTCCGTGGCTTGGTGCCTCGCTCAACTTAACGTTGCGCTGGATAACTGTCTTGAACACAAGTTCTTGGAAGTGACGTTTAACCTCCTCGTATATCTGGTTTGCCAGACGAAGGCGAGAGTCGTACATCGTAAGCAAGAATCCTTCAATCTCGAGCGATGGGTTTAGTTTGCTCTTGATAATCTTGATTGTGTTGAGCAGTTTGCTGATTCCTTCGAGGGCGAAGTATTCGCATTGCACCGGAATTATTACCGAATTGGCTGCGGTGAGAGAGTTGACGGTTATGAGTCCGAGAGAAGGCGAGCAGTCGATAAGGATGAAGTCGTACTCGTCCTTTACGCTGTCGAGCAGATTCTTCATAATCTTCTCGCGGTTGTCGAGGTTGAGCATCTCGATTTCGGCACCTACAAGGTCGATGTGAGAAGGTACGATGTCGAGGCCTTCGATGTCGGTTGTGTAGATAGCGTCGTGAATGTCAACCTGGTTGATAATGCACTCATATATAGATGTTTCAATCTCCTTAATGTCAACGCCCAAACCTGAAGATGCATTTGCCTGAGGGTCGGCATCAATAACAAGAACCTTCTTCTCGAGAGTTGCAAGAGAAGCAGCAAGGTTAATAGAAGTGGTAGTCTTTCCAACGCCACCCTTTTGGTTTGCCAATGCGATAATTTTTCCCATACATTAAAAATATTTTAACGGTGCGAATTTAAGCAAATTCTTCAATTTGCAATCTTCCGCATACAAAGTTATTTAACAAATTGTTGATAACTTATGTTAATTGTTGAAAACTCTCATTTATGAGCATTTAATTTCGCAAAGATACTCATAAATATTTATTTTTTTTTAATTTTGTCTTTAAAAAATTAATAGAAAGAATGACAAAATTACCACTTATTTTTGTTTCTAACGATGACGGAGTAAATGCAAAAGGCATAAACACGCTTGTTTCGATGCTCCAGGGATTGGGCGAAATTCTGGTCGTAGCACCAAACGGACCGCGCAGCGGCGCATCTTGCTCCATAAATGTCACAGCATCAGCAACGTGCAAACTGATAACCCAGAAGCCGGGACTGGCAATATACGGATTTACCGGAACGCCGGTAGACTGCGTGAAATTCGGCTTGCAGGAACTTACCGACCGCGTTCCTGACCTCGTTGTGGGCGGAATAAACCACGGCGACAATTCATCGATAAATGTTCATTATTCTGGCACGATGGGAATTGCCAAGGAAGGCTGCATGAAGGGCATCCCAAGCATAGGCTTCTCGCTCGACGACTATAGTGCCGATGCCAATTTTGAACCGATGCGCGACTATGTACGCAAAATTGTATCCGTGGTGCTCGAGAAGGGCTTGCCCCGAAACACTTGTCTGAACGTTAATTTCCCGAAGGGAGAATCGTACAAGGGCATTAAGATATGCCGCCAGATGAATGCACAATGGACCAAGGAGTGGGTTAAGATGGAGCATCCGCGAGGCGGACAGGTTTATTGGCTCACGGGCGAGATGACCGACCGCGAACTCGAAGAGGGAACAGACGGATGGGCTTTGGCCAACGGCTATGTTGCCATCACTCCAACAACGGTAGACGCGACGAGTTACTCGCTTCTCGACGAAATGAAAAACTGGAATCTATGAAATATTACTTTGTGGTAGGCGAGGCGAGTGGCGACCTTCACGCCTCGAACCTGATGAAGGCGATAAAGCAACGCGATGCCGATGCCGAATTCCGCTTCTTTGGCGGCGACAACATGAAGGCTGTTGGTGGAACGATGGTGAAGCATTACAAAGAACTTGCATACATGGGCTTCATTCCCGTAATGATGCATCTTCGAACCATTCTCGGCAACATGAAGATGTGCAAGAGTGATATTGTTGGCTGGAAGCCCGATGTGCTTATTCTGGTAGATTATCCGGGCTTCAATCTCGATATCGCAAAATTCATTCATGCCAAAACCAACATTCCGGTTTATTATTACATCGCGCCAAAGATTTGGGCGTGGAAGGAATATCGCATCAAGAACATAAAGCGCGATGTAGACAAACTGTTCTCGATTCTTCCTTTCGAGGTCGATTTCTTCGAGAAGAAGCATAATTATCCAATTCAGTATGTTGGCAATCCTACGCTCGACGAGGTTGAGAAGTTCAAGAGCGAGCACAACGAGAACTTTGCCGGCTTCACAACCCGAACGCATCTCGAAGGAAAGCCGATTATCGCCCTTCTTTCAGGAAGCCGTAAACAGGAGATTGCCGACAACCTTCCGCTGATGGTCGAGGCCGTCCGTCCGCTTATGGACAGATATCAGGTCGTTGTGGCTGGTGCGCCGAGCATCGACATGGCTCTCTACGACAAATATCTTTCGGGAACGGGAGTGAAGGTTGTTCCAAACGAAACGTATAGTCTGCTTATGCAAGCCGAGGCTGCGCTTGTAACATCGGGCACGGCAACCCTCGAGACGGCTCTTTTCGGCGTTCCGCAGGTGGTGTGCTACTATCTGCCGTTCGGAAAGGTTTACAGTTTCCTGCGCCGTTTCTTCCTCAAGATTCCTTACGTCTCGCTCGTTAATCTTGTTCTCGGTCGCGAGGGCGTTAAGGAACTCATTGCCGACGGCATGACCGTCGAGGCTGCCCGAGCCGAACTTCTGAAGGTGCTGAATGGCGGAGAGGCGCGCGACGAAATGCTGGCTTCGTATGCCGAACTGAAACAGAAACTTGGCGAAACAGGCGCGCCAGAACATGCCGCAAAACTCATAATTGAATCATTAAGTTGAATTTTGTAATGGAATAGTCCGTATTTTTTATAATTTTGCAGCAAGAAATACATTTTAGTTAATAAATGGAAGAAAATAGAAACTCATTTAGTGGTTCTTTAGGTTTTGTTCTTGCTGCGGCAGGTAGCGCCGTCGGCCTCGGAAATATATGGCGATTTCCGTATCTTGCAGCCCGAGACGGCGGCGGAATATTCCTCATGACTTACATCGTTCTTGCCATAACGTTCGGCTTCACGCTTCTGATAACCGAGGTGGCTATTGGCCGAAGGTCTCAGCAAGGACCTCTTACAGCCTACAAGTTTTTCAACAAACGGTGGAGTTTCATCGGATACCTGTCGTTTGTTGTTCCGTTTATAATCTATCCCTATTATTGCGTTATTGGCGGATGGGTTCTGAAATATATGTGTACTTATGTTTCGTTCAACAGCAAGGAGGTTGTTGCTGATGGGGCATTCGGCAATTTCATATCAGGACAATGGGCTCCGGTTTTGTATATGGTTATATTTGCGTCGCTCTGTTTCGTTATCGTTTATCGCGGAGTAGAGAAGGGCATCGAGAAGTTCTCGCGCATAATAATGCCGTTGCTCATAGTCCTCGTGCTGTTCATCTGCCTTTATTCGCTCACAATATCGCATACCGATGCTAATGGCGTTACCCGTACGGGAATAGACGGAGCGATAATCTATCTTGTCCCGAATTTCGAGGGCGTTACGTTCAAGTGCTTCCTCATGATTGTTCTCGATGCCACAGGACAGTTGTTCTACTCGCTCTCCATAGCCATGGGCATTATGGTGGCTTACGGCTCGTATATGCGCCGCGATGTGAATCTTGGCAAGGCGGTAGACCGAATTGAGATTTTCGACACGATTATAGCCGTTCTTGCCGGTCTGATGATTATTCCGGCAGTTTATGTGTTTATGGGAACCGAGGGAATGTCGCAAGGCTCTGGACTGATGTTCGTGGTTCTTCCAAAAGTATTCCATTCGCTTGGCGTGTTTGGCGCAATCTTGGGCGCGGCGTTCTTTGTTATGGTTCTTTTTGCAGCCATAACGAGTGCCGTTTCTATTCTCGAGGCATGTGTGTCGAGCCTGATAGACCGTTTTGGGTGGAGCAGAACGAAATCAGTCTTTCTGATAGGCGGCATTGGCATGGTACTCTCGTTTATCGTCTGCAAGGGATACAACGACTTGTATTTCGAGTATGTATTGCCAAATGGAACAAAGGGGCAGATTCTCGACATCTTCGACTATATTAGCAACAACATTCTTATGCCATTCCTTGCCATCTGTACTTGCGTACTTATTGGCTGGATTGTCAAGCCAAATCTGCTTGTCGGCGAGATGCGTCTTAACGGCTATAAATTCCGCCGCAAGACGCTCTATGTTGTAATGCTAAAGTACGTTGTCCCAATCATGCTTATAGTGCTTCTTCTCGGCTGTTTTGGACTGTATTAGACGAAACTTAAAAATAACACAAAGAAGCCATTTCAAATTTCGAAATGGCTTCTTTGGTATTGTGAAGTGACTTTTTATCCCAAATCGGTCATTAGAAAAATAGACATGCCTAATTTCTAACGACCGATTTGGGTTTATTGATATTTACCATGCATTACATGGATCAAACCAATATTCTGAGTTTGGATTAAGTTTCTTTGTCAGTTCAGCTTCTGCTTTGGCATCGTAGATAAGAAAACCGTCTTTATCAATTTGATAAATGTGGGTTTTGTAGCATTGGATAATTGTTTCCAACCAACTTTCGATTGAATCGTATATCTTCGTCGGATCTGGACACTGACAAGCTGGGCTGTAGAAATAAATAGCCTTGAAATCCTTGCTCTTTGGGTTTAGGTTGATTAGAACAGGATCTTCGTAAATTCCATCAGAGATGATTGGAACCAGACAGCTGTCTGTAAACCAGTATTGGTCAAATTGTTGATATCCATTATACATTTTGGCTGATATTGGGTATGCTATAAGATTCCCGAAGCTACAGAGTCTCAACGCTTTGTCAAAGTCTTCAAGATAAAACAGAATCTTCTCGTTGCATCCCGACTTCCACTTGTACAGTTCTAATAGTTCAGGACAGCACTCAAGTCCTAATGCCTTGAATGAATTCTTGATGTCTTCTTCGCTTTTACGGCTTGCTTCTACATCCATACTGTCTAATATTGGGTTCCCGTTTTCAATTAAGATCGTCTCTAATTCTTTAAATAGCTCTTTCATCTTATCGACTTTGCCTTGATTATTACACGTATGACTTTCCGTGTGGGAATTTTGAACTGGTTTCTTTTGCCAGCATATATTCAGCATAAATATCAGTAATAAGAGTATTTTTTTCATCAATATGATATGTCTTTTTGTTTGTAGCATATAATGAGTGTTTTGGCATGTCTTAATTATGTTACACATATATTTTCCAGTATGGAGACTTTGGGTTCATTTCCTTTGACAGAATGTATTCTGCGTCTGCATTAGTAATCAAAGCACCCTTCTCGTCAATGTGATAGATCTTCTGCTTATAGCATAGGATAATAGTTTTCATCCAGCTTTCCAATGAGTCATACATCATAATAGGCTTATCCGACTTTGTGACAGGTGGGCAAAATAGACATAGTGATTTGTAGGTGTCGCTTTGTGGATTCATGTCAAAGAATATTGGATACTCGAAGTTACCATAAAAAATGAAAGGCAGCATATTGTCGCAACATTTTGGATAAAAAACGTTTGAATGTAGATTGTTTATGTACAGACTTGTAGCCGTTATGTATGATGCGTAATTACCAAAAGTTGTAAGTTTGGTGAAAGAATCAGACTCAACAGTCTTTCTGTAATTAAAAAGCAATTCATGGCTGCATCCCGTTTTCCACAGATACAAATCCAGCAATTCTGGGAGACAATTAAAGTCACAATTGTTGAAATACTCAACAATAAGTTCTTTTGTCTTGTAATGCAGGTCTTCATCCATATATTGCAATATAGGATTACCGCTTTCTATTAGAACAGATTCCAGCTCTTCTAATAATTCGTTCATAATTATGTCTAAATATGATGTGTAAAAAAAGATGTCTGCAACCGTGCAGACATCTTTCTTCTGTTATTTTAGTCGTCGAATTGGTCTTTGTCTGGCTCGATGTCAATCCAGTCTTCCTCGCCGTTTCCATCAATATCTTCGAAATCTTCAACGCTTACTACCTTAACCTTGAGTTGGCGGCCTCTCAGACGAAGGATGTAGATGTACTCGTTGCCTTGTTCCCAAGCCAGATACTCTTGTGTCCATCTTTCGCCGTAGGTTTCTTTCAGGTTCTCAGACTCAATGTAGTCGTTGCCGTCAACCAGCGCAAACTTTATTGGTCGCTGCTCGCCGTTAGGAATTGGCACCGTAAGGGCGTAGTAGTGGGTTGTCGGGTCGGTATTTACCTTCTCTGTCGGAATCTCCCAGCGTATAACGTTGTTGTCTGCCGTGCAGTCTGAAATCTCGCCTGTCTTGACATTCATCTTTGCGTTATTGCAGACTTTATTGTCCTCGGTAATTACTTCGAGAAGAGATATTGCGCCCTTGCCCGTATATGTCTCGTCGCGTTGTATGATAACGTGAATCTTAGTCAGAGCGTGCTTCATCGTAAGTCTGACGTGGTTGTCGTTATCGTCTGCCGAAACAGAATATTCCTGAGTAATGGCATTCACGCCCCTGCCATACAGATAGTCAACGGTCTCCGTTTCTTCCGGGTCGAAGCAGCTCTGGCGAGTTACAATCTTTGGAGTCTTGACATCAATCTTGCCGTTCGATGGCAGATCTGTAGGATACCAAGCATAAACGTATGTCGGCTTGTGCGTTAGTCTGAGCTTGTCGGGATTCCACATGTAGTCGTAGCAGGTGAATTCCGATATGTTCTGCCATTTGCTCTCCACCTCTTCGGTCATGACTTTGATGGCCAGCGGAAGAGAAACATTGTCGGGGTCGATAGGCAGGGTATATCCTCCTTCCTCGTCGGTAGGAGTATAGTATTCAACGCCTCTCGTGTTGCCTTTTGCAACGTGTAGTTTGATAGTCGTACCGTCAATCACAAGGTCTGAAGTTGAGCGGCTACCGCTATCCAAGATTTCACACGAGGTGAATGTTGCGGCGGCAAGAGTGCAGAATGCTATGTATTTAAGTGTTTTCAATCTCTTCATAGTTAATTCATTTTAATAGGGCGTATAGGGCGCGCGTATGTTCTTGCTGCGTCGGCGTTGGCGTTGTTGTTGCCCATACTCTTAAGCAGCAAGTAGCGGGCTTTCTGCTGACCATTACCTGTTGTTGAACTGTATAGCGAGCCTCCGGCGTTAGAGTAGTCGATGCTCTGAAGAGTACCGGCTGTTGTTGCTGTTCCGACACCTGTAAGCCATGCTGCTATTGGCACATAGAATTGAGACGTCTTGTATTCGATTACGGTTCTACCTGCATCAGACACGAAAGTATTGTTTTCGAGTACTGCAAGTTCGGCTGCCGTAGGAACTCGGTAGCCGTAAGGACATGGGTCGAATACTGTCTTGCTGCCGCTGTTGTTCCAACTGCTGTTTCCGTCACAGCCTGCCCAGTTCTCAACTTCGTCGGCAGATGTGTTGTAGAAGAATGTCGTTGGGTTCTTTACAGCCTTTGTGCGAGATGCTGTGATATTGGCGTTCACATCAGAGATGCCAAGTTCTGAGAAGTTCTCAATCTTGAATGGATAGTTGCTGAGAACGTAGTTCAGGTTTATGGCGCTTGTGTTGGTCTCGAAATCTGTTCCGAACGGATCTTTTCGACCCCACTGGTAGTACAGTCCAACGCTGTTGTAGAACTCGTATGCACGGCTCACACTTGGTGAGAACTCAACTGCGCCAAGGTTCATCGACATGAATGTGTTTCCGCCAATTGTAAGGTCGTCAACTTTCGGAGTCTGCCAGATGTGCCAGCTCCACAACAGTTCTTCCTTGCTGTTGAACACGCCGATAAGCGCATTTCCGGCAACGGCATTTCCCTCGCTGTCCTTGCGCTTTATGATAACGTGTCCGTCGTTTCCGTGGCATGTTGTACCAACGATTGAAACCCAACTGTTCTGGCGTGCTGCGGCATCCTGTGAGCCTGTACTCCACCAGATAACCTTTGCGTGGTAGATTGTATCGTTTGTAATCAAATGATTCTTGTCGTACAACTTTCTGTACTCGTTAATCTGGCTTACAGGGAAGCGGTAGTACATGGCATCGTTGTCGTCGCTGTCTATGACGTAGCAGTTCTCAGGAGAATCGCCGTGGTCAACGAGTTTACAAGGCGAAGAGTAGATGTACTTGTTGCTGCTCTCGTCGCCAGAGTTGTTAGAGCCTGTAACAGGCGCGTTGATAACGTAGTAGTGGTTGTTCTCAACCTCTCTCCAAGTATCGGAGGTAGATGCACCTTCGCCCTGAAGACGCAGACGGTATGTAACGAACTTACTGTTTGTAACAGCGTTTATATACAAGTATGGGAACTCGCTGTAATCGCTTGCATAGCTTGCAGGAATATAGTAAGTGTACGTATTCTTGCCGCCATTGCTGTTGCTCCATGTCTCAGAAGAGAAATTCTGGCTGTCGCCGCTCTTGATATCGTCCTTGCTGTCGCTGAACAAATAGTAAGACGACTTCGTATTCTGCAACTGAACGTTCAGAATCTCGATGTTGTCAGACGATGTTGTTGGGCTTGATACGTTTACAACGACTTTTGCAACACGACGCTTCAATTGTGCCGAGATGGCATCGCCGTCCTTGAATCCGCTTAGCGAAACGACCGATGACATAGGCAAGCCCTGCTCAATCGTGTTGTAGTCGATGTCCATCGAAGCCTTCTGCAACTCATCCTCAGAAGGAGGCGCGATGCGGCTGAAAGCCTCGTCGTCGTGAGTGTTGGCAATAAGATACAACTTCGTTGTTTCGCCGGTAAGCGTTGTGCGAAGCGTTGTGTTTATCTTGTTGTTTGTAACGGTAACGTATCTTATGGCGCGGTCGGCTTCAATCTCCTTTCCGCTGTTGTTGTAGACGTACTGAACAAGCCACATGTTGCTGATCTTCTTGTCGAGAGCCGAAGTCTCGATAGTCTCGCCGGCACGTGTTGATTTTGGTTCAAGGACATCAAGGCTGATGGTTACATTTCCCATTGCGTTGCCGCTATCCTCTACGTTGTCTTCAGAACAGCCAAAGAACATAGTGGCACACAAAGCCAAAACTGAGTATTTTATTGATGCTATCTTCATAATTGCTTATTCTTTTACAGGGTGAATCTGCATAAGGTTATTACGCGACATATCGTTGTTTACGGCTGTGTAGCCATCGGCAGTCTTCCAATAGTATGCTCTGTTGGCTGACATAGCGTTGGCGCTCCAGTAGTAACCGTACTTGTTGTCGTCCATCTTGTTGCCTGCTGGCAGACGGTAGCCAGACATAGGGAACAGACATGCGCTGCCAAACAAGTGGTAGAAGTAGTTGAAGTCTGTAATCTTCTCGTACAAACCGTTGCTTGTACCTGATGTGGCAGTCTCAAGCGCGCTGATTTCCTCGAATGTAGGAACTCGGTATCCGTAAGGGCATGGGTCGAAAACGGTCTTGCCGTTGTCGTACCAGCTCTTGTTGTCAACGTCTGAGCCGCCGCTTGGATAACTACCTGTCCAACTTGTAGACACGTCTATATAACCTGATGGGTAGTCGATGGCAGCAGTCTTGTCATTGTTTGCAGTCTTCGGGTTGTAAGTGTACACAGGGTCTTTGCATCCCCAAGGATAGTAAAGGCCGTTGATGTTAGAATACTGCAAAGACAAGATGTTGATGTCCTCGATGCTTGGGTCTGTAAGTCGTGCGCCAAGGTTACAGTTCATAAAGGTAACGTCTCTTACGGTTGTGTTTCCCGGAGTAGGGGTTACCCAGATGTGCCATGTCCAAAGCACGTTGTCCTTCATGTCGAGAACGGCAACAATGGCATTACCCGTAATGTTGCTTGCCGACTTCTTGTTGTTTGTCTTAACGATGATGTTTCCTTCGCCCTTGGTGTTGTAGCCCGAGATTGTTATCAGACTGTCGGTTGACTGCCACAGAATCTGAGCCTTCCACTGGGTATCGTGCTTAATGATGCTGTCGCCCTTGAATTGCAGACCGTATCTGTTAAGCTGGGTGATAGGGAAGTAGTAATTCAATCCTGTACCCGATGTAGGGTTGATGATGTAGCAGTTTGCAGGGTGAGAAGGGTTGCGTACGGCACCCAGACGCTCGGTTGTGATAACCACGTTCTGGTCGTTGCTGTTGTTGTTAAGTTTGCCGTATGTGGTTGTTCCAACAACGCCCATGTTCTCTATGGTGCTGTTGAAAGTGTATCTTCTGTTCTTCTCAACATGATAGTTGTCCTTTGCAGCATCCGCATCGTGAATGTAGTATCTCACATTCATAATCTTGTCCTCGCTGCTTGCAACAACGTTTATGTAGTTTGCCTTTCCCTTTGCCGACAGACCGAGGTTGTCGGGGATGTACCACACAAATCGCTTTGTGGTGTATCCTGCCTCTTGGCTGACGGTCTCGGCACTTTCCCAGCCAAGTTCCGAAAGGTCGGTCTTGTCACCAATCTGCAACACGGCATCGCCCTCGTCGAAGTAGCAACGCTTGTTCACGTTCTTCATCTGGGCAGTAAGAACCTTAACCTTGTTAGATACGCGCAGGTTCAGCGTAACCTTAGAGACTGTTCTCTTCAGGTCTATTTTGATAGTATCGTCTGCCTGCAGCTCCTTCAACTTCTTGAAGCATACCATCGGAATACCTTTCTCTGTGTAGAGTGAGTCCTGAACGTATGCTCCCGGAACGGTTGTAGTTGCCTTTGGCAGGTAGATGATTACAGACTTAGCCTGACTCTCCTTCGGACGGTTACCCCATTTGATTGTGTTTGACTGGAAGTAGTTCTCGTCGTGAGTGTTGGCAAAGCAGTAGAAGCGTACCGGAGTCTCGTCGGTGTCGCCGCCAAGATTCTTGTAAGGCTTAACCCACATCTGCAGGTTGTAGTATCTTTTTCCTGTCTTCGGGTCGATTTTCGGTTCAACCTTTGAGAGGTCTTTGTATGTGCAGAGATCAGGAATGTCCTGCTCACCCTGCCCTACATACTGCATAATCCATACGTCCGAAACGAGCGAGTCGAGAGCGTCGTCAGATGCGCCGCCTGCTGCTCTTGTAGCCTTCGAATCGTCAATAAGATCGCTCGCATTCAAACAGAAGTTCACAAGAACCTTGTCCTCTTGATTCTGTGTGTACTCTTCGATGTCGTCGTTCTGACAACTTGTTATGAGAGTACTTGTTGAGATGGCTGTTACGAAAGCCATCAGTATGCTTGATTTAAAGAACTTGTTCATATTCTGTTAATCTCCTAATGAATTATAGTCATTGTTGTTTCCACCATTGCCCCAAGTAGACTCCCAATCGATAATCCAGTCGCTTACGTTGTCTGGAGTCTTTGGAGTTCCGTCATCGTTTGTACCTTCGGAACTGTTGCCGCCGCCTACGGTTGTGTTGCTTGTCTGCTCATCTCCGTCCCAGTCAGAAACATAGAGGAAGAGCTGAGGCTGCGATGCTGCAATCTTCAGGTTGTACGAGTATGCTCTGCCGCTGAATATGTTCAGGGCTGTCTGCTCGTTTGCATCGTCGAGACTGAACAAACCTACGGTGTACGATACGCGTTGAGTATCGGTTGGGTCGGCAGGGTTGATAAGGTGCATGATGAGGTCGGCAGTTACGCTGTGAGTCTCGCTGTACTTGTATGGCACCATAGCCACCTGCACATACTGCGTTGTGCTCGATTGCTTGTTTGTAAAGGCACATTGCGATGTCACGATGAACTTGCCCGAGGTCTCCTCAACCTTGTCTGCCTGATTGCCCTTGTTCTCTCCATCCTTGATGAAGCGCATAACGCCTTCTTTCAGAACGTTGTGCAGCTGGAAGGTATCAATCTTGATGTACCAGCCGTAGAATGGGTTCATTTGCTCGCCGCTGCTGTTGCGCTTGTCCTGCATGCTGATGTTGAAGCCCAGCAATGCAGCCTGATGGCGCATGTTTGGCAAGGCGATTGTCGAGTCGATAATCTGAGTCTTGTCGGTAGGACGAGAGAACTTCACGTCCTTGTACGAGATGGCAACATCCGAAGAGTGTGCAAGATTTACGGCGAATGTAGTGCTGTCGTTCTCCTTCAGGGTGATGATGCTTGCCTGTTGTGGAGTTGCCGCGATGAAGCGGTATTTCAGCACATCCTCGTCGAATGTAATCTTGTATCTTGCAGTATCTTTATTATCCTTCTTGTTATAGTTGCCGAGCGCGCTCCATGTGTTGCCCGTCTTCTTAAAGCCCAAGGCAATCCACGGATCGTTTGTCTCCAGCGCTGCTCTTGTAATCTTCAGATCACTTTCAACAACGGTGTCGACGTCTGGTCCAATCGGCAGGTTATCCTCAGAACAACTTGCAAAGCCTATTCCGAGAGCAACTGCTAACGTTGTTAATAAATTTAGCCTTTTCATTGGTCGTTCTTTTATAGGATGATATCTTTATCGATGGTTACAGGAATCCAGTCCTCAACTTGTGGCTCGCCGAATTGAACTCTGTTTGAAGAGATGTAGACAGTTATTCTGTACTGCTTTCCCTTCTCGTATGCAATCTTAGGCATTGTAGCCGAAGTTGTGTTCTCGCGAAGGCTCCAGATGTCGAACATTACTTTGAAGAAGTCATCGCCGTCGGCAGCTGTAGGAGTAGATATTGGCGCAATGTAGAATGTGAATGCGTCGGATATCTTAGTCTGTGCAGGTATAACCAGCGCAGGCTCTTTGTTGCTTGTGATAGCTCCGAATTCGCCAACTGTGAAACCGCCGTTGGCTATGTCATAGTAACCGCTTGTTGCGATTGTTGTTCCCCAGATTTTTGCGCTGTAGATTGAGTCTTCCTCTGTCTTGTTCTGGTTTACGATATCGAAGATAACCTTTGCGGTAACGTGGTTGAAGCGAAGTTTTGCACGATAGTAATCGCGCTTGTTGTCGTTCTCTATAAAGTCGCTCTCCTGAATCTGGATAGGAGTGGCGTACAGATAGTCGATGTTGAAGTTGTTTACCGGAATCTTCTGGCAAGTAGAAATCTCCTGCCAAGGATAGTATGCAAAAATCTTTGGCAGCTTGTCCTCCTTGCGTCTGAGGGCTACAGAAGCCTTGTCCTTGCTCAGATAAAGCTCCTTGCCTGTGGCTGAAGTCAGATACCAGTTAAGTTCGCTGTTTGTATCTGAAGTATTTGCGCTGATTTTTCTGTATTCGCCGTTAATGTTGTAGTATGACTGGAATCCAGAGTTTCTCCACATTGTCTCGGCCTTTGTGTCGCCAACCTTCCAAGGCACGTAAGAGTTCTCCTCAACAACGCTTCCGTTGGCGCAGTCGTTCTGCATTACGCAGATTCCGAAGTTGTATGTACCCGGCTCGAAGTATGCGTAGTTTGCGTCAAGAGGGTCGGAAAGACGAGTCTTGGCTTTTGACTCTGATGACAACGTAACATCCAACGACGGGCTGAAACTCAAGAATGAACATTCATTCTCCAATGTTTCGATGTTTAAATCTTGGCTTTCAGAAGAGCAAGATGTAAGGCCTGCAATAGCAGCCGCAAGAATGATATATGAATATTTATTTTTCATAATGATATGTATTTCTTAATATTGTAAATGAATGTTCTGTTCTTGTTCAACAGGAATGGTCTCCTCGCCGTCGTTAGGCTTAGGGTCGATGTTAATTTCTTCGTCCCACTTAACAACCTGTGGCTCGCCGAAGTACAAGTAGTTACCGCCGTCAACTCTTCCGTAGAGAACGTAGCGGTAGCCAGCCTTAATCTCCAGTTCCTTGTCGAAAGTGAATTCGAACGGATTGTCCTCGCCGTCGAAGTAAACCTTCAGCGTAGGCTTAATCTTCTTCTGCGGAGCAACGAAGAAATTTACAGAAACACGAGTAACTGTATCGTTTGGCAGAATCACCTCCGGTGTCATGGATGTAAGACTGCTTGTATAGTCAACAGCCTTTACGCGACCAAGGTCGATAGGGGTGTATTCGTCTATGAACTTTCCGTCGTCGTCTCTCAGTCTCTCCTCGAACTGAGGGAGTTTCTTTGTATTTGGCAGATTCTTTACAACCGATTCAAGGTCGCCTCCGCCAACCATGCGGTATCTTTCGGTATCGTTGTAGTCGAACCAAACGGTAAGTATCGCGTTGTTAACGAAACGGTTAGTCTCGTCGGTAATTACGGCACGGTCTATGTGGCCCAGTCCTGAATAGTTGCGTCTTCTTATTCTGAACTCAAACAATCCTAATGCGTGATGCATATAAAGATTCGCGCGCATGTTTCTGTTCGAAAGAATGCCTTCGGTCTCATCGTTTATAAGATCCGAATCGTATGCAATGTTCATTGCGCGGTTCAGATCCGGGTCTTCGCTATGCAGGTTACTGCCGTATATTACGTCGTGCTGCTCTGCAATTCGGATTGGAATTGAGTCTGCCGTAACTTCCTTGTCGGTTGTAGCATAGTTCTTTACGTATGGATAGTATGCAAACATGGCGGCAAGGTAAGGAGAGTTAAGTCTGCGACGGGCTCCTTCGATGTCCCATCCTGCATTTGTAAATGTTGCGATTGTGTTAGAGCAAGCAAGATCTGAGTGAATCTTGAAGTGTGCAAGCTCGGTGTTGATGCACCAGATACCCATCTGGTCACCCTCGCTCCAGCCTGTGTTGCTCTTGCTGCTTGTAAAAGCGTTTCCTGCGCTTCGCGTAGTGTTGCTCTCGCTCGTGTCAACCAATGTGCTGCCAATTGTCAGATAGCTGTCTGATTCAGGGCTGTCTGGCACAACGACGTCGTCGTTTTTGCATGAGCATATTGTCAATACGACAAAGGCTACTGTAAATATCTTTTTAATCATACTGCCTAAATGTTTAATCCAGTTCAAATTCATCTCCTATACCTTCGCCAGAGCCTGTCATTCCGCTGACATCTCCGTTGAGCCACTCGTCAACATACACGTTGTCAATCCAAAGTGCGTTGGCAATTACGCGGATATTGTAGAAATATCTCTTTCCTGCCTCCCATCTTGGAATTTCGTTTGTGTAGACTGTCATCTCCGTGTTATCGCAGAGCAGTTTAATCTTCAGAAGATTGTCGTAAACATTGCCCTTTACAAACTTCTTCGTTCTGGAACTTGACGTGAACAGTTCTTCGTCGCACTCAGCCTTTTTAATTTCGGTTGGAGCGACGAACGCCATGCAGGTAACTATGTTTCCTACCTGATTGTCGAGGGTTAGGATAGGCGAGCCGTCTTCTTTCTGCCATTGCAAGGTCGATTCGAACGTCTTGCCCTTGATGCGGGTGTTGTCGTCGAGGGTAGGGTCGAACTGCATTTCGCCTTCGGTACAGATGAAAGTCTTGTTGTATCCGTTGCTGAGGGTGATGTTCTGAATCTCACCTTTCAGCAGTTTATCGTCACGGTAAGACGAACCGCGGGTGAATCGCAGCACGATGGCAGCCTGAGAGTGCAGCATCATGAAACTTGCCGTATCTTGCCCAAGTGCGCTGTAGGCTGTAGCAATGGTGCGTGTCTTGTCCTGCTTGTATCTGAAATATTCGCAACCGAACAGGTAGTCTGTTCCGTTGTAGAAAGCAGAGTCGAACCTTACGATGTTCGGCTGCTTGTATGTTATCGACTTGTTTTCGTAGTTGATGTTCGTAAAATCGGGCTTGCTTTCCGAGTCTACGGCAGGAGAGTATGCAAACAAATCGGTTCTGTTCTTAGACAGATACACGTTCTTCGTCATTCCCGTTTCCGAAAGAAGGTCGGGATGCAAAGTCCATTTGTTGTTACTCTTGTAGAATACTCCTCGGTCGTTTTTGTCGGGGATGAAGGCATAGCCGTAACCCACGACTCCAATGTAACTGATAGAGGCAGAGTCGATGATGGCGCTGCTTCTTGTGATTTTGGCACAGGAACCTTCTTTAAGTGCCAAAGGTACTGTTCGCTCATTTTCGCTTGGTACAGAACCGTTGATTTCCTCGCTTGAACAGCTGGCCATTGCTGTGATCAGACAAGCTGAAATCAGGGTTCCGTTTAGCGTTCTAATTAACGCGTTCTTCATCAATTTCATTCTTTAGATTACTATTAATGTACATCATAGTTTTTACAAAAGAGCACAATTAGCCCTAATGTAATATGCAAAACAACAAAAAAATATATAAACAGACAAATTTTTAAGCATTATTTAACAAAAATTGTGACGGTTTAGTTTAAGGTTGGTACTTTTACGGTCTAAGTTGCAGAAAAATGAAAAAAGGAACCTGCGAGATGCAGATTCCTTTTTCGTGCGCTTCAAGATGGGCTTGAACCAACGACCCCCTGATTAACAGTCAGGTGCTCTAACCAACTGAGCTATTGAAGCATGTTTGCAACTCTGTTTTTTTTTGTGCGCTTCAAGATGGGCTTGAACCAACGACCCCCTGATTAACAGTCAGGTGCTCTAACCAACTGAGCTATTGAAGCATGTTTGTTTCAGAATTGCGGTGCAAAAGTAATATCAAATTTTTAAATAACCAAACAATTCAGAAAAAAAATACAATTTTGTATCTGATTTTTGTTTTTTGCGCTATATTTGTAACCAAATTAAATAATGTATGAAAAGATATATGTTGATTTTCTTCGGTCTGTGCGTGGTTGCAGGCATGAAGGCACAAAAGCAGAATTTTGAGTTGTCTAAAAATATAGATATATTCAACTCGGTGGTGAAAGAGCTGAATATGCATTATGTTGATACGGTGAAAAACGAAAAGATAATCCACGCCGGTATCAACGGTATGTTGAACGAACTCGACCCTTATACGGTCTACTTCTCGGAAGACGAGTCGAAGGACTTGAAGATGTTCGTTACCGGAAAGTATGCCGGAATGGGCGCGATAATCCGCTATTACAAGGCTGAGGACAGAGCCGTAATCTCAGAACCGTACGAGGATATGCCTGCTCTCGTGGCTGGCGTAAAGGCTGGCGACGTTATTCTGTCGATAGACGGGAAGGATATTCCGAAGAAGGGCGACAAGCCGGTTTCTGACTATATATCTTCGGTAAGTAACCAGCTTAGAGGCGACCCGAACACAAGTTTCATCCTGAAGGTTAAGCGCGCAGGCGTTAACAAGCCTCTCGAATTTAAGATAACTAGAAAGAACATTCAGATTCCGTCGCTCACTTGCTACGACATGGTTGCCGATGGCATCGGCTACATCTGTCTTAACAGTTTTACACAAGAAGGCTTGTCTAAGTTGGTTCGCCGAGCTGTTATCGAACTGAAGAGCCAAGGTGCAAAGAAAATTATCATCGACCTTCGCAACAACGGCGGCGGTCTGGAGTCTGAGGCTGTTGATATTGCAAATCTTTTTGTTCCGAAGGGCAAGATGATTGCGCAGAACAAGGGAAAGGTTAAATCGTCGTGCGTGGTTTACAAGACAACGAAGGACGCGCTCGATACCGAGATTCCTTTGGCCGTGCTTGTGAATAGCGCATCGGCTTCGGCAAGCGAGATTCTCTCGGGTTCGTTACAGGACCTCGACCGCGCCGTGATTATCGGAACACGAACTTACGGAAAGGGCCTTGTGCAGGTGGTGCACGATCTTCCTTACGGCGGCGGTCTGAAGGTTACGACTGCAAAGTATTACATTCCTAGCGGAAGATGTATTCAGGCTATCGACTATGAACACAGAAACGAGGACGGCTCGGTGGGCAGAATCCCAGACAGCCTGACAACCGTATACAAGACAGCGGCTGGTCGTGAGGTGCGCGATGGCGGTGGTATCCTGCCCGACATCGTTGTGGCTGGCGACAGTCTGCCGAACCTCATCTACTACATGGCAAACGACGACATCCTGTTCGATTATGCCAACGAGTATGTGGCATCTCATCCAAAGCCTGCATCGGCAAAGGAGATAAACTATACCGATGCCGATTATGAGGTGTTCAAGAAGAAGGTGATTGACGGAGATTTCAAATACGACCGCCAGAGCGAGAAGACGCTGAAGGTTCTGAAGGATATTGCCAAGTTTGAGGGATATTCGGAGGATATTAAGGACGAACTTGCTTCGCTCGAGAAAAAACTGACACACAATACTGAGCACGACCTCAACCACTTCAAGAAGAACATCTGCGAGCTTATTACTCAGGAACTTGCTTTGAGATGGTTCTATCAGAAGGGTGGCGTTCTTGAGCGCAACCAGCACGACAAAGTGATAGACGAGGCTATAAGAGTCTTGAACTCAGACGAGTACACAAAGATTCTTTCGGCTCCTGCTCCTGTAAAGAAAGAAAAGAAAAAGTGATATGATACAAAACAAGGCATCAAGGTTTAACCGTTCGTTCATGTGGGGAGTGGCTTTCATGGCTGTTGCCGTGTTTGGTGTAGTGTTCATCTTTATGAACATGTGCCTCGAAAGAATGGCGGTAAAACAATATCAGGAGTCGTACGGAATTGAACTGCAAAGCGGTTTCGTGGGCGACTCGATAAAGGTTTATGTAAACGACAGTCTGCTGTACAATAAGGTGGTGCAGCGCGATAGCGTTAAGATTCCGATTCGCCGTTTCGAGGACAACTCGATGCTGATGGTTGTCGATGCCCGAACCGATTTGACGGGAAGTTTCAACCTTGGCAAACAGAGCGAGAATATAATTGTCAGGCGAAACGCCGACAAGAAGTTTGCTTTCGAGGCGAAAGAGAAGAAATAACGTAAAAGCGTAAAATACTTCACGAAAATGAGTGTTTTACGCTTTTTTTGTCGTTTCTCGAAACTTACTTGTTATCATGTGCGAGTTCGGGATTACATTCAATATTTTTTGGCGGTTTGTTGAAACAAATTAACCGCTTGATTGTGTTTCTTACAGCCGTTTCGTCCCGAACGCATCCCGAAGGAATCCCGAAGAAATCCCGGGGATAACGAATACAGCCTCTATGGGCTGTAAGTATCTTTCGATATTCCGCTTTTGCACCAATATGCAATAGCATAAACCTTCTGCATGTCTTTTGTAAAAGCCGAATATGATATTTGTTGTGGCTTTGCTTTACTGGTTGTAAATCAGACAGATGGGTTTTAGCCGGATAAATGTCAGACAAATGTCAGGAAGTTTTTTAGACTTGTTCGAGCTCTTGCTGTTAGCTTTGTCGGAAAAACGAACGAGGTATGATAAAGCAAACAACATTTTCGAAAATCAACACCTGCATGGCGTGGCTCGTTTTTGCCATAGCATCTGTTGTCTATTGCCTGACCGTTGAGCCGACGGCAAGCTTATGGGACTGTCCTGAATTTATTGCGTGCGGATATAAGTTGGAAATCGGGCATCCGCCGGGCGCGCCGGTTTTTATGTTGGCGGCAAATATCTTCTCGCAGTTTGCCAAAGACCCTTCGCAGGTTGCTCTTATGGTGAATAGACTGTCTGCTCTTCTGAGTGCGGGCTGTATATTCTTCTTGTTTCTCACAATCACGCATCTTGTCAGAAGGCTGGTATGCCATTCTGGCGACAGCCCTACTATCGCAAAGGTCGTCAATATCGAGGCGTGCGGCGTGGTGGGAGCGTTGGCTTACACCTTTAGCGATACGTTCTGGTTCTCGGCTGTTGAGGCCGAAGTCTATGCCTTCTCCAGTTTCCTGACGGCCCTGATGTTCTGGCTAATACTGAAATGGGAGGACGAAGCCGACATTCCGCAGAGCGACCGATGGATTATTCTTATTGCCTACATCACAGGACTTTCTATAGGCGTGCATCTGCTTTGCTTGCTCTGTCTGCCGGCGATGTCGTTCGTAGTCTATTTCCGAAAAGCCGAGCGTGTCACAAAATTCGGAATTATAAAGACGCTCGTGGCAGGCGGATTGTTGGTGGGCATCATTCTCTATTGTCTCATTCCCGGAGTGGTGAAGATTGGCGGATGGTTCGAACTGCTGTTTACAAATGTGATAGGCTGTCCGTACAACACGGGGCTTATCTTCTATATTATCCTGCTGACGGGAACGCTCATCTTTGCATATTATAGATCTCGGCGGAGGATTCTGAGGCTGTCGCTGGCTTGCCTTCTGATGATATTGGCAGGCTACAGCAGTTACGGAGTCATCTTCATTCGGGCTAATGCCAATACGCCGATGTGCGAGAATGCGCCCGGAAATATCTTTTCGTTGGGAAGTTACCTGAATCGTGAGCAGTACGGAGACACTCCGCTTTTATATGGCCCGGCTTATTGTAGCGAGATTGACTATGAGGCTGAGAACGAAGAGGGCAGAGCCATCTACCGACCGACTGCCGATTCTTCGAAGTATCGGTATGACGTTATTCGCCACGACACGCAGGTGGTTTACAAGAATAGCATGAAATTTCCACGAATGTATTCTGCCCGTCATGCCAAGGCTTACGAAGAGTGGATGAACGGAGTAGAGAAGCAGAACGGCATGCCAACAATGGGCGAGAACCTGCGCTTCTTTCTGACTTATCAGGTGAATTTCATGTATTGGCGCTACTTCCTCTGGAATTTTGTCGGACGGCAGAACAATATTCAGGGACACGGCGAGGTTGAGCATGGCAACTGGATAACGGGCTTCGGGTGGATTGACGACTGGCTGCTTGATTGCGACACGTCGGAACTTCCTTCGGATTTGGCGCAGAACAAGGGGCGCAACGTGTTCTACGCTTTGCCGCTCATTCTTGGCTTGGCAGGAATAGTCTGGCAATGGCGCAGGCGGAGCGAGGGCAGGCATCAACTTCTTATTGTCGCGTTGTTGTTTGTGATGACGGGACTCGCCATTGTCGTCTATCTGAATCAGACGCCGCTTCAGGCGCGCGAACGCGACTATGCCTATGCTGGCTCTTTCTACGCCTTTGCAATCTGGATTGGCGTGGGAGTGGGAGGCGTCATAGCATTCCTTCAGAAATTGCTTAAAAACAAGGCTCTGACGGCTGTGGTTGCTGGCGCAATAATCTGTCTGCTTGTGCCGTTGCAGATGGTCGGTCAGACTTGGGACGACCATGACCGCTCAGACCGTTATATGTGTCGCGATTTCGGGGCAAACTATCTCGAAAGTATGCAGCGCAAAGGAAATCCAATCATCTTTACAAGCGGCGACAACGAGACATTTCCGCTTTGGTATAATCAAGAGGTCGAGGGCTTCAGAACCGACACGCGAGTCTGCAATCTGGAATATCTCCAGACAGATTGGTATATAGACCAGATGAAACGGCCTGCCTACGATTCTCCAGCCTTGCCAATAAGTTGGCATCATGAAGATTATCAGGAAGGAAAGCGCGAATATGCGTGTGTTCGTCCTGAATGGGAAAACGAGGTGAAGGAATATATGAGGCTTCATCCCGGCGAAGCCGTTGAGGCTTTTGGCAAAGAACCGTTCGAACTCAAGAACATCATCGGCAAATGGATACTAAACGATGAGGCTGAGATGCAATGTGTTCCGACCGATAGCGTAACCATCACTTCCGGCTCGGGCACGATGGCTCTTTCTCTGAAGAATAAGAAAGTCTTGTACAAAAGCGACTTGATGGTGCTTGAAATGCTGTCGAAAGCCGACTGGAGTCGCCCTGTCTACATATCCGTCGGTTTGGGCTCTGACTACGTACCTTTCCTTCGCGACCATCTTGTGCTCGAGGGGCTGGCTTATCGCGTCTCTCCAGCATCTGCCTACCAGCAGGTTGATGTTGAGAAGCTTTACGAAAACATAATGCATCGCTTCCGCTTTGGCGGTCTTAAAACAAAAGGAATCTATGTTGATGAAGACGTTAGGCGCATGGCAGATATGCATCAGTTTGTTATGGGAGTGCTCATAGACTCGCTCATGAATCAGGGAGACACCAGACGGGCTGTTGCCGTGTGCCGCAAATGGCAGCATGAGATGCCGCCGGAAAATGTACCTTATACCGAATCGGCGCTTTCTATGGCTCGATGTTTCTACGCTACCAGTCAGACCGAGCGGGGAGATGAGATTGTAGGAAATCTGTTGTGCCGTTCCGACGAGTGGCTCACGTGGATTGAGACGATTGCTCCTTCGCGTCGTCGCGGCTCTTTCCATACATGGTATTCATGGGCGCAGACTATGGGCTGGTCACTTGCTGTTGCAAAGCAATTCGACAGAACAATAATCTATCATCAATACAGTAAACAATATGAATCTCACATCAAGCAATTTCAGAAAGGTTGAGGCTCGTTTCCTCGACAAACTAACCAGAAGGCGAATCGTCATGGCATCGTGTCTTGTAATCCTTGCAGGCTACATTCTGATGCTTTGCTCAGGAAGTACCGAACAGTCTTTTACCCCCGAAATCTTCTCGTTCCGCATAATTGTCGTTGCCCCAATTCTATGTCTGACAGGTTATCTTATGATAATTGTTGGTATTCTTTGGAGAAGGTAATCCGAAAAAAACATCGTGGACCAGCTTGGGTTTGAACCAAGGACCTCCAGATTAGACAGGCTAAAAAAGAATAAGTAAGCAAAAATGTGACTTTAAAAACAGAATAAGTGGCTATATTTGCAATTAGAAAAACGGAATAAGTTGGTAAAAATAGCGCTAAAAATATGGAATAAGTGGATTTTCTCTTGGTTGAATGAGAAAAATCTCCCCTATTCAGATAGATAAAACCACACTGTAAATTTGGGATATTGAAGTCTAAGATGTGAATTGTACAAGACAAAATGCACGAAATTCATATTTTGTCTTTTATAAAAGATAAAATTATTGCCTCTGCAACAAATTTTATCTATAAAAGATTTTTCCGTTAAGGTCAGAAATTGAATAAAAGAACGCTTGCTAGATATATTTATTCCGCTAAAAGTTGCAAATGACAGCTATTTTAGCGAAATAAACATGATTTTATTCAAGATTTAACATTTGAATGGCTGTAATGTGAGAAATAATCATTAACTTTGCACCATCATCATAAAATAGTAAGGAGTATGTGTCAGATAATTGGTCGAAAACAAGAAATTGCTGAGTTGAATCGAGCTTTCGAAAGTGGCAGAGCCGAATTTGTGGCTGTGTATGGTCGCCGTCGTGTAGGTAAAACATTTCTTATCAATGAGATGTTTCGTGACAATATGACCTTTCACCACACAGGACTTTCACCTTATGACCGCACACGAAAGGTGACGCTTCGTGACCAGCTCCAGAACTTCCATTTCTCTTTAATCCGTCATGGTATGGAGGGAGGGGAGGCTCCGCGTTCATGGATGGAAGCCTTCTTCAGATTGGAACAATTCCTGGAACGGCAGGACAATGGGACACGTCAGGTAGTATTCATTGATGAATTACCATGGATGGACACTCCTCGCTCAGGCTTCCTTACTGCTCTTGAAGCATTTTGGAATGGTTGGGCATGCAGTCGTCATAATATATGTTTTGTTGTTTGTGGATCGGCAACCTCCTGGATGCTTGACAATCTCATCAATAACAAGGGTGGTTTGTATGGCAGATTGACCTGCGAGGTTCATCTGTATCCTTTCAATTTGCATGAGTGCGAAGAGTTCTTCCTCAGTCGTAACATTAAAATGTCTCGTTACAATATTGCGCAGGCTTATATGATCTTAGGAGGAATTCCTTATTATCTCGACTTCTTTAATCCGTCAATGAGTCTGGCCCAGAACATTGATGCATTGTTTTTTTCTCGCAGAGCAAAGCTTGGTGACGAGTTCGACCGTCTGTTCAATTCCGTCTTTGACCATGCAGATATATGTATGAGCATTGTCCGCTATTTGGGAAAACGACATGGAGGTTTTACCCGCGATGAGATTGCTGAACATATCGGCAAAAATGCGAATGGAGACTTTACAAAAATACTTAAAGCTCTTATTGGTAGTGGCATTGTTTCCACCTACACGCCCTTTGGCAGCGATCAAAGAGATATTCTGCGCTATAAATTATCGGATTGTTTCTGCTGGTTCTGGATCCATTTCAAGGAGCTTCGTCATATAGACGAAACAGACTATTGGATGCATCATCTTAAAGAGTCAGAGATTACATCATGGCGTGGAATAGCTTTTGAGGAGGTTTGTTTGCAGCATATAGAGCAAATTAAACACACATTGCAGATTGCTGGAGTTTCATCTCGTGAATCATCATTTATTCTTCGAGGCGATGATGGACAGGAGGGTGTACAGATAGACTTGATTATCGATCGAGCAGATGATGTAGTAAATGTCTGTGAGATGAAATTCTGCAAGTCTGAATATGTTGTTACGAAAGCGTATGCAGAAAAAATAACCCATCGCATAGAGGTATTAGAAAAAATGTCACCATCAAAGACATTCCACCCAACCCTCGTCAGCGTCGCACCAGTGCGCCGTAATGAATACTCTGACACATTCCTCTCTCAAATAACCATTGACGATCTTTTTAATGGATAAGATAGCGCTATTAGAATGGAAAGAAGCCCACGCAGATGTCTATTCCAAGTTTAAGCAAGACTTGGAATAGCAGTTGCTGAAGCCGTACCATCAGACTATATTAGACCTTGGTGACGGCAATGCAGAATCGTTGCAATCGATCATCGCCAATCTTTATGCCGTGTCGTCTAAGGATGGTTTCGATATAGAAAAGCTCTAAGAGGGTGTCAAAGTCATACTTGTGGCGGAAGTCACTAAAACACCTGTCTAAGATTTGGTATCTGAATTGTGCATTCTTGTTTACTGGCATACAAAAGAAATGCTATTTATTTGGTTACCTGAATATACATAACATCACTTTTGCTGGAGTTGATGAGTTCTTTTACATCCACTTCCAGACATTTCTGCTATTTGAAGCAAAGTTTCAAGTCCAGGCTGGGCAGAGTTTGTGCACCACTTAGAAACAGTGGCGGGATCTTTACCTAATGTCTCAGCCAGCCATTTGTTTGTCCGCTTCTTCTCTGCCAAAACTACCTTAATGCGATTAATGTCTCTAGTCATTACTACGTCTATTATTGATTGTGGGTACAAAGGTAACAAATAAATCTCAGGAATTATTCATGTAGGGCAAAAACAAGGCAAAAATAACATTATTGTTTGCGTTTTATGCAAATTTTAAGTAAAATACCCTCATCAAGTGCTATTATCCATTCAACAAATAACAGAAAAGATTTCGTGAACTCTCATAAAATGTTCTTATATAACAGAAGGTCACCCCAAGGTCACTTTGAGCGCTCTATGTTCACCTCATGTTCACCAGTAAAAGAAAAAGGAGTTATGCGATTTGCATAACTCCTTGATTTTTAGTGTGGACCAGCCTGGGCTTGAACCAGGGACCTCCAGATTATGAGTCTGTTGCTCTAACCAACTGAGCTACAAGTCCGATTTGCGTTTGCAAATATAGGGCAAAATATTGGAATGACAAAGAAGATTGGCAAAATTTTAAATCTTTTTGCTATTTTTGCAACCTAATTACTCGTAAAGAAAGATGATTGACAGAAAGATAAAGAATCTCGTTTTCGACTTCGGCGGAGTGCTCGTGCAACTCAACATGAAAAGATGCGTTGAACACTTCGCTGCACTCGGATTCACCGATGTAGAGAAATATGTGAATGCTTATTCAAAAGAAGGGCTCTTTCAGGAGCTCGAACTCGGTAACGTGTCCGTGCCGGAGTTTTGCTCCGAAGTGGCAAAGCATTGTTCCGACGGCGTTTCTGATAGCCAGATTCTGGATGCGTGGAACAGTTTTCTCAACGGAGTGCCGGTTCATCTGATGAATGCCCTCATTGATTTGCAAAAAGATTATCGCGTCATCTTGCTGAGCAACACCAACAAACCGCATTGGGATTTCTCGTGCCGAGAATATTTCAGTCACGACGGACATTCGGTCGAGGACCACTTCGAGAAGATGTTTCTTTCGTTCGAGATGCACGTCACAAAGCCCGATGCGCAAATCTTTGAGCAGATGTGCACGCAGGCTGACATCCTTCCCCAAGAAACTCTCTTTCTCGATGATGCCAAGGCAAACTGCGCTGCTGCCGAAAAACTCGGAGTCAACACGCAATTGATTACGGCAGGCGAGGATTGGCGTAATTTGTTCAAATAGTACATTCTATGTATATATATAAGGTAAATGATTGTTCGGGGATAGCACCGTCGGTTGCCACAATCGGCTTTTTTGACGGAGTGCATAGGGGGCATCAGTTCTTGCTTAATGGTGTGAGAGAACTGGCGCGCCAGCGTGGACTCGCGTCTATGGCGATAACATTTTCCGTGCATCCGCGCAAGGTCCTGCACGAATCGTATATGCCGCAACTGCTAACAACGTGTGACGAGAAACTTACGCTCCTCGAGAAAATCGGGCTCGACCAGACAGCGTTGCTCGACTTCTCGCAATCGCTCTCGCAGATGACGGCTCGCGAGTTTATGCAGAAAGTCATTTCCGAACTCCTTAACGTCAAGGTTCTCGTCATCGGCTACGACCATCGCTTTGGGCACAATCGCGAGGAAGGATTCGAACAATATGTTCAGTACGGAAAGGAGATGGGGCTCGAAGTCGTTCAGGCTCAAGTCTGTTCCATCGAGCATGTAAACGTAAGTTCGTCGGTTGTCCGCAGTTTTCTTGGCGAGGGCTATGTTGATATGGCAAACCGATGCCTCGGTTACGAGTACGCCATAGAGGGCAGGGTGGTGCACGGCTTCCAAGTAGGAAGAAAACTCGGCTTTCCTACGGCCAACATTCAGCCAGAGGATGCCGACAAGATGCTACCTGCCAACGGTGTTTATGCCGTTAAGGTCGATGTACAAGGCCGAAAATGCTTCGGAATGCTGAATATCGGCTGCCGCCCTACGCTAAACAATGGCGAGAATGTCAGTATCGAAGTCCATATTATCGACTGGAATTCTGAAATATATGGCGAGAAAATTAAGGTTGGATTCGTAAAGAAAATCAGAGACGAACAGCCTTTCGATAATCTCATTCAACTCGAATCGCAGTTGAAAAAAGACGCCGAATATGTAAGATTTTTGTTCTATTCGTAAACTTAATGTTAAAAAAACTATAAAAAAATAGTTGTTTCGTATTTATTTGCGAAAAAATTTGGTGGAAATAAAAATCTGCCATAATTTTGCACAAGAAACGATATAGTGCGTTTCAATGAAGTTCGAAGAAGAAAATAATTAGAATTGATATGAAGAAAATTTTTATCATTATTTTTAGCCTTTTAGCTTTTATGCCTGATGCTCTTGCACACGGAATCGGTGCAGGTGAGATAGCATTGGCAAGAAAGAAATTTGCTTCTCCTATCAAAGCAACTGACATTTTTGTTGGTGAAAAGAAGATGGCATGCTACAGCGTTGACAGTGAGTTGGCAAACAAATATCTTAAAGAACAGATAAATAACGATATGGCAACTGCCGCAGAGGCTTGGGTGCCATTGGCATATATGTGTGTCGAGGACTTCAATAAACTGATTCTTGCAAATCAGGATTTGAACGACGAGACAGCAGTAGCACAGGTAAGTGCTGCAATGGATCTGAAGACAAAGTTCCAGGCAGAAATCGACAAGTTCGAGGCTTGGTCTGAGGCTCAGGCAAAGGCAATTCAGACAGCAAGAGCAAACAGACTTGCGAAAGAGGCTGCTGCAAACGCTGCTTACCTAAGTTCTCTTACTCCAGAGCAGAGAGCACAGAACGAGAAGGCCGTTGAAAGATGGAAGACTCTTCTGAATCCGGAAACTCTTATCGTTGGTGTTGGCCTTCAGACAAAGGAGGACTTGCAGGACGAGATTGGAAAATACTTCTCAAGCGCAGAGGGCGATTTCGAGGACTATAAGTTCGGTCAGCACGAGGTTAAGATGATGTTTGCTGGCGACGATAAGGTTCTCAGCAAGATTATCTTCCGCATCTCTGGTGAGGATGGCGAGAAATACGCCGCAAACTTGGCTAACGTCTCATCTTTGAAGTTTGACCGTAGCTACAAGGTTAAGAGCCACACTACAAACGCTCTTATTGCTGATATTCCAGACCTTGATGTTGTAAAGGTTTACAAGTGTAAGGATACAACTTGTGAGGTTTACACAGGCGAAGGTTTTGTAGAGGTTTCATTCTCTAATTTCAAGCGATAAAATTTTCTTCTTCATAAATACATTTTTTTAACCCCGGGGCTGTTGACAGTCTCGGGGTTTTTTATAGCTCTTTTTTGAAGGTTGATTTTATTCGAATTCCTCGCCGGCTTCGACGCCTACGTCGTTGACGTATTTGCGGATGCTTGCATCGCCTCGCTTGCAGATAAGCAGAAGGTTGTCGTGCTCAACAACCGTATAGCCTTCCAATCCCTGAATAACGGCGAGTTTGTTCTCTGGAAGGATGATGAGGTTGTTGTTGCTGTTGTAGTTCAGGATCTTTCCGCCCTTGAATACATTGTTCTGCTCGTCTTTTGTAGAAACTTCGTGGTATGTCTCCCACGAACCGAGGTCGGCCCATCCGAAGTCGCAGTGCATTACATATACGTTTGACGAACGCTCAAGGATTCCGTAGTCGATAGAGAGGTTAGGGCAGGTAGAGTAGTGCTCCTCGATAAACTTTCGGATGTTGTCTGGTCCTTGTAGTTTCGCTGCCTCGTCGAGAATCGTTGCAATGTCGGGAATCAGCGTGTTGAAGGCATTGATAATTACCTTTACGCTCCACATGAATATACCTGTGTTCCAATAGAACTCATCGCTCTCTACAAACATCTTGGCGAATGAAATCTCGGGTTTCTCGGTAAACGATTTCACTTTGTGAAAGTTGTTTTCCGATTCTTCGAATTGGATGTATCCGTAACGAGTGTCGGGGCGTGTTGGCTTAATTCCGAAGGTGAGGAGCACGTCGTTCTGCGTTATGAACTCGAATCCGCGCTGCACATCTTTGCAAAACTCAGTTTCGTTGAGGATTATCTGGTCTGACGGAACAATTATCATGTTTGCATTAGGGTCGTTGTCATAAATGCGGTGTGCAACCCATGCAACGCAAGGCGCGGTGTTTCGTCCCAATGGCTCATAAACGATGTGCTTGTCATCCATTTCAGGAAGTTGCTCGTTAAGCAAGTCGCGAAATCGCTCTTGTGTGCAGACGTAGATATTCTCTTTTGGAATGATATTGCAGAAACGGTCGTATGTCTGTTGCAGCATACTTCTTCCCGTTCCAAAGAAATCAATAAACTGTTTAGGCTTGTCTTTCCGACTGCATGGCCACAAACGCTTGCCAAGTCCTCCTGCCAATATAACGCAATAGTTATGATTCATCATAGTCGTCTTGTTTGTAATTGTTACTCTGGCTAAGTTAGTGTTTTATTTTGTATTCTCAAAGTAAAGGAATAAAATTTGCTAAAAAGTTGCCGAAAAGTTTGCTGGTTCAATATTTTGTTGTATCTTTGCACCGCATTTAGCAAATTGAGTTGTTGCCCAGATGGCGGAATCGGTAGACGCGCTGGTCTCAAACACCAGTGAGGCAACTCATCCCGGTTCGATCCCGGGTCTGGGTACAAAGAAAGGCTGATAATCGTTCTGATTTTCAGCCTTTTTGTTTACTTGTATTTTGCATACAGATGATATTTTTAATTAAGTGGGTTGCATCACGAAAACGATTGGATATTTCTAACTAAATAATACAAATAAATGAGACGATTAACTATTACTATTCTTTCTTTGTTTCTTGCTCTAAATATCTTTGCTGAGCGCATAGACATGGGCGTGTGCAAGAGTAAGAGCGCGAAGGACAATACAAAGTTTATTGCGCAGAAAATCGCCTATCTGGCAGACAAATGCGGCGGTGGAACATTGTATTTCCCTGCCGGAGTATATAATGTGGGTCCGATAGAACTGAAAAGCAACACAACGCTCGAACTTGAGGCTGGCGCGTTGCTGAAGTTCTCTAACGATATGGATCTTTACACTCCGTTTGTTGAGGTCCGTTATGAGGGCGTTGTTATGAAGACTTTCAAGCCGCTGATTTATGCCGTAGACTGTGAAAACATCACGATAAAGGGCGAGGGTACTATCGACGGACAAGGAAAGGCTTGGTGGAACGAGAAATTCAAGGTTGACCTTGATGTTCGCGACAGAAACATCATGACTACAAACAAATATCAGCAGATGTGGGAAGATGCCAACGATGTTGAGGCTATAAAGGCTGAGACAAACGTTGATTGGGCGCAGAACATAAAGAATCGCTTCTTCAGACCGCCTTTCATCCAGCCTGTGCGATGCAAGAACGTGAAGATTGAGGGCATCCATATCCAGAATTCGCCTTTCTGGACTGTGAATCCTGAATTCTGCGACAATGTAACGGTTCACGGAATTACAATCAACAATCCGCTGTCGCCAAATACCGACGGAATCAACCCTGAGAGTTGCAAGAACGTTCATATAAGCGACTGCCACATCTCGGTTGGCGACGACTGTATCACAATCAAGGCTGGCCGCGACTATCAGGCAAGAAAGATTGGCGTTCCTTGCGAGAACATCACGATTACAAATTGCACGATGCTTTCGGGACACGGCGGTGTGGTTATCGGAAGCGAGATGAGCGGCGGCGTTAAGAAGGTTACCATCAGTAACTGTGTTTTCGACGGAACAGACCGAGGCATCCGCATCAAGAGTACTCGCGGTCGCGGCGGTGTGGTTGAGGATATTCGCGTAAGCAACATCGTGATGAGCAACATAAAGCAGGAGGCTGTTGTCTTCAATCTGAAATACAGCAAGATGCAGAAGGAAGAGAAGACTGAGCGCACTCCGACATTCAGAAACATTCACATTTCTGATATGATATGCCGAGGCGTTAAGACTCCAATCAAGATTGTTGGTCTTGAAGAGGCTCCAATCTCGAACATATCACTCAAAAACATAAACATCACCGAAGCCAAGGACAAGTGCATCTTTGAAGATTGCAACAATATCCTTATGGACAAGGTTATTGTAAACGGCGAAGAGGTGAAACTTGACCTCTAAACCATAGGAAGGCTGTTGCCGTTTATCTTTCGGTAGAGGTCGAGTGCAAAGACATCTGTCATGCCCGAAATGTAGTCGAGAACAGTCATAATCTTATCGTAGACATTATCGCTATCAATACTGTATTGCTCGGATATTCGTCCGAGCAATATTTTTGAATATGCCTTGTCGGGATGCATCTCGGCTTCTATCAGGAGTTGAATGAGCGTACTTATAATCTTGAAACCGGCAAGTTCGATGTCTACCACGTCTTTGCAACTGTAAATCTTTGCAAATGCCACCTTCTGGCATTGTTCATAAGCCTGTCGCGGTCTTTCGGGAATATGTTTTAGCAGACAGCCCTCGAATGTTCCTGAAAGAATCTTTTCCTCGTTGTTGACAAAGACATCGGTGCATGCGCTTGTGAGCAGGCTTATTACGCAGGCGCGCAGATAGACAATCTGTTCGTTAGTGTCTGTCACCTCCTCGAATCTCTCTCTTATTTTCGCCTTTTCTTCCTCGTCGAAGAAGTTGAACAGAAGTTCCTGAGTCTCTTCGGTTGAGAGAAGTTTCAGTTTGTGCGCATCTTCCAAGTCCATAATCTCGTAGCAGATGTCGTCGGCTGCCTCTACAAGATAAACCAGCGGATGACGGGCGAATTTCAGAGGTTCGCCTTCCTTGCTTATCTTTATTATTCCGAGTTCTTCGGCAATCTTTACATAATCGTCCTTCTCGCTTTCGAAAAAGCCGAATTTGCCGTTTTTAGTGGTTGCCGATGATGAGAATGGATACTTTACAATCGAGGCGAGGGTAGAGTATGTCATGACGAAACCGCCGGGGCGGCGACCCTTGAACTGGTGTGTGAGAAGTCTGAACGCGTTGGCATTTCCCTCATAGTGTATGAGGTCGTTCCATTGTTCGTCGGTGAGTTCGGCTTTCAGAGCCTTTCCTTCGCGTTCGCTGAAGTATGTGCTTATGGCTCTCTCGCCCGAATGGCCGAAAGGCGGATTGCCCATGTCGTGAGCCAGACAGGCTGCCGTTACGATGTATGATATTTCTGAAAAATGACTGTCTTTCAGTTCTGGGTGCTTTTGCAGAAGCCGTTCGGCGCAGTTATTCCCCAGCGAACGTCCAACGCTTGCCACTTCGAGGCTGTGAGTCAGACGGTTATGAACGAAGACACTTCCCGGCAGCGGAAAAACCTGAGTCTTGTTTTGCAGCCTTCTGAATGGCGCAGAAAAAATCAGACGGTCGTAATCGCGATGAAATTCGTTACGGTCGTCTTTTCTCTCTTCGTGTCTGCTTTCCTGTCCGAAACGTTTGTTTGTTATAAGTTGTTTCCAGTTCATCATAATAGGCAAATTTTCTTGCAAAAGTAACTCTTTTTTTTTACTTTTGCACCTAATTATTAACATTATAATGAAAGTTCAGATAATAAATAAATCGCATCACGCGCTGCCTGCGTATGCTACCGGATTGTCGGCGGGCATGGATTTGCGTGCCAACATAACCGAACCAATCGTATTGAAACCATTGCAGAGATGTCTTGTACCGACAGGCTTGAGCATTGCCCTTCCCGAAGGATACGAGGCTCAGGTGAGACCGCGCAGCGGCTTGGCTCTGAAGAAGGGCATCACCGTACTAAATTCGCCCGGCACAATCGATGCCGACTATCGTGGCGAGATTGGCGTTATTCTTGTTAATCTTTCTGATACCGATTTTGTAATCGAGGATGGCGAGCGCATTGCGCAGATGGTTGTGGCACGCTACGAACAGGTAGAGTGGGAGGCAGTTGAAACTCTCTCGGAAACAGAGAGAGGAGAAGGTGGTTTTGGCCATAGTGGAAGAAAATAATGAGAATTAGTCGATTATACATTGGGATACTTCTTTTGTGCGGAGTGGGCTGCGGATTTATTTCATGCGGCTCGCAGAAGCAGGCCGTGCAGAAAAAGCACAGCGTTGCAAAGGCAAAGAGCAAGAACGCAGTAAAAATCCCTCAACTATCATACGAACAGCAGCGACAGTTTGACTATTGTTTCTCCGAAGCCCTCAGAATGAGAAGGCTGGGCGAACATTCTGCCGCATTCGAGATGTATAAGCATTGTCTGGAGATTCAGCCAATGGACGGCAGAACACTCTTCGACCTTGCTTCTTATTACATGTCGCTTAACCTAAAAGACAAAGCCGAAGAATACTACAAGAAAGCCGTCGAGTGCGACCCCGACAATTTCTGGTACAAGCAGATTCTTGCAAATCTTTACGAATACGACAAGTCGAAGTACGACGAGGCTATTGCCGTATACGAAGATTTGTACAAGAATTTTCCGCAGCGCAACGATGTGCTTTTCTCCCTTTTGTCGCTCTACAAGAAGGTGAATGATGTTCCGAACTCAATCAGAATACTGAACGAGGTCGAGGCAATAGAGGGTAAATCGGAGGAATTGGTTATGGAGAAGATGCTTCTGCTGATGAAACTTGGCGAGAAGCAGAAAGCCATCGATGAGGTTAAGTCTCTTCAGGACGAATATCCTAACGATTCGCGCTACAAGGTTATTCTTGCCGAAACGTACAATAGCGCAGGAGAGCCTGATAAGGCATACGACTTGTATCGCGAGGTTCTTGCCGAAGATGGTTCTAACGCCTTGGCGCGCCTGTCTCTGGCAAACTTCTACGATGCTGCCGGAAAAGATTCGCTTTACGAGCAGCAGGTCGATACGATTCTGTCGCTCCGCAGCGTAGAATCTGATGCAAAGGTCGTTCTTCTGCGTCAAATCGTGATAAAGAACGAGAATGCAACGCCCGACACGGCATACGTCATGAGCAAGTTCCGCAAGGCACTTGAGAATACCAACCTCGACAATGCCGGAATTCCGATGCTTGCTGTGGATTATATGCAGATGAAGAACATGCAGGAATCCGAGGTTAAGCCAATCGTGAACAAGATTCTCGATATTGAGCCCGACAACTCGCTTGCTCGCCTTCAACTTCTTAGTTATGCCGTTCAGAAGGGCGACTACAAGGAGGTGGCTGCCATCTGTGAACTCGGAATTGAGTACGACCCCGACAATCTGACATTCTACATGTACGGCGGTCTTGCCTACGACCAGATGAAGCAGCACGAAAAAGCGCTTGCTGTTCTGAAGCAGGGCGTTGAGCATATCGACGACAGCAGCGATGCCAATATAGCATCTGACTTGTATTCGATTCTTGCCGATGTGTATCACGACAAGAACATGCTGAAGGAATGTTTCGAGGCTTACGACGCATCGCTTAAATATAACAGCGACAACATCGGAACGCTCAACAACTACGCCTACTATCTGTCGTTGCAGAATCAGCAGCTCGACAAGGCTGAGGAGATGAGTTACAAAACGATAAAGAAAGAGCCCGAAAGTTCAACATTCCTCGATACTTACGCATGGGTTCTGTTTATGAAGGCACGATATACCGAGGCTAAGATTTACATAGACCAAGCCATCAAATACGGTGGCGATGATAGTTCTGGAATCATTGAGCATCAGGGAGATATCTACTACAAATGCGGCGAGACAGCCAAGGCGCTTCAGCTTTGGAAGAAAGCCGACTCGATGGGATGCGATTCAAAGACATTAAAGAAAAAAATCAGGTTAAAGAAATATATTCAGTAATGAAAAGAAGATTTATTCTGGCTGCCGTTGCCTTGGCCGCAATGCAGACGGCTGGTGCACAGGTTGAGGCTGATTCGATTGTTGCAGATTCATTGAAGAATGATTCTCTGAAACTTGATTCGATGGCTGTTGATACGCTCTTTGTTGACAGCGTAGAGGTGGCAAGGAAGAATGCCGTGGCGAAGAAGAAAGCGAAGGCAACCGAAAATCTGAAAAAACTTAAACTTGTCCTTTCTAACATTGTGGACAAGGGCGCGATAACTGCCAAAGCAAGATTGAATCTGACGCTTGGCGACCACAGTCAGAAGGTGAACGCAACCCTTCGGATGAAGCGCGACGAGAGCATTCAGCTTATGATTCTTGCCCCTTTCATCGGTACGGAGATTGGACGATTGGAGTTTACACCCGATTACATGATGGTTGTAGACCGCTTTCATGCTCAGTATGTACAGATAGCATACGATGAAATCGACTTTTTGAAAGAGGCAAAGATTGATTTCTACTCAATTCAGGCGATGTTCTGGGCCGATTTGTATTCGCCCGGCGTGAAGAAAACCACCGCATCCACTCCATTTGGAATAGGAACGGCAAACAACAATCAGATATATCTGAAGCCTCTCGGAACAGGACGAATGCAGTTCGGATTCTGGGCAAACCCAACCGATGGAACCATCGGGCAGGCAAAGGTTTCGCGCGTCGGAACAAAATATCAGGTAAACTGCAAGTATCAGGCTTATCGTAAACTTCAGTCGGGCAAGAATTTCCCAACATCGGTTCTCATCTCAATCATAGCCGACCATAATCTCTCGCTCGACATGAGTCTGAGTGGTTTTGGCGACAGCAGCGACTGGGAGACCAGAACAACTCTTTCTTCAAAATACACAAAGTTGTCATCTGTCGAAGAATTGTTCTCTTCGTTTTAGTAGCCTATGAGGAAGGTCCTTTTAATATTCTGCATGTTGTGCCTTGCGTCGTCGCATCCAGCGATGTCGCAGAATTCGCCTGCGCCAACGTCTAAATCAGCCACAGCAACAAAGTCGGCAAAGAAGATAAAGGAGTTGCAGGAGAAGCGCGACGGCTTGCAGCAGAAAATCTCCCAGCAGGAAGCGTTGCTTCGCTCTACAAAGAAAGATGTGAGAAGTCAGCTCAACGACCTTGCGCTTATCACCGGGCAGATTGACGAGCGCAAGAACTACATTCATACCATCGAGGGCGACGTGAATATCCTTACTGCTGATATTGCCGACCTTCAGAAGCAGCTTGACATTCTCGAAGAAAAACTGAAGGAACGAAAGCATCGGTACGAGCAGTCGGTTAAATATATGTACCGAAACCGTACGGTTCAGGACAAACTGATGTTTATCTTCTCTGCCAAGTCATTCTCGCAGTTGTATCGCCGTATGAGATATGTTCGCGAATATGCCGTTTATCAGCGCGCGCAGGGCGAGATTATTGCCGAGAAAGAACGTCAGATTCTTGAAAAACGTAGCGAACTCCTTAATGTGAAGGGCGCGAAGGACAATCTTCTTCAGCAAGGTGTTCACGAACAGAAAGTGCTCGAAGGCAAGCAGATGGAGCAGCGCAAAATTGTAGACGACCTGAAGAAAAAGCAAAAGAGTCTTCAGAAAGAACTGAATAACCAGAAGAAAGATGCCACCGCCCTCGATGCTCAGATTGAGAAACTCATCGAGAAGGCGATAACGAACAGTTCGAATTCAGAAAAAATTGCCGCAGTAAAGAAGAAAGGAAAGGCAAAGACAGCCGCAGCCAAGGCTAAAGTAACGGAAAAAGAGAAGAAAGTTGCCGCTGCCAAGAAAGCCGAGGCAACCGCCAAGGCAAAGGTTCAGGCTGCGGCCAAGAAGTCGGCAACCGAACGTGCCGCCGCTGCAAAAGAGGCTAAGAAAGCCGCTGCCGAGAAGAAGAAAGCCGAAGAAGAGGCTCTGGCAGCCGAGGAAGAGGCAAAGAAAGCCGCCGAAGAGGCAAAACGACTTCTCGACGAGGCGGTAGACAAGGATAATGCCGAGTTCAACGCCAAGTTTGAGCGATGCAAAGGCTCTCTGCCAATGCCAATCACCGGAACTTACGTTATTGTGAGTCATTTCGGTCAGTACAAGGTCGAGGGCTTGAAGGACGTTGTGCTCGATAGCAAGGGCATCGGCATCAAGGGCGCGGCAGGAGCCAGCGTACGCTGCGTGTACGACGGCGAGGTAACAGCCGTGTTCACCTTCAACGGAACGATAAGCGTTCTGGTGCGCCACGGAAGTTACATTTCGTTCTACAATAACCTTGCTTCGGTTAGCGTGAGCCGAGGCACGAAGATAAAAGCACGTGAAATAATAGGAAAAGTTGGCTCTGACGGCGACGGAAATTCATTTCTTAATTTCCAGCTCCGAAAAGAAACGACGAAACTGAATCCCGAACAATGGCTTGCACGATGATATCTGAAAATCCCGATTATTTCGGGATTTTTTCGTTTCTGATGATTCGTTTTTCGCATCGTGTGATTGTTTTGTAACAATGGTGAAATCGATGCAGGGTTCAAAAATCCTATCGAATGACTGTAAAACAACAACTAATGAAAAGAATTTCCTAACGACTTTCTTCCAAATCGCATACCTTTGCAAACAGAACAACGAAACAGTGATGCTTCGCTGTTCAGAGTTAAAAGCTTTTTTGCATTTTAGACATAAGTTAGTTGTTATATCAGTTTTTGCACGATACTTATTAATTTTGGATTTTAATCTATGGTGTTTACCTGTTTTAGTTTTAATGGTTTTAGATTTGTTTTAGGAAAACGACGGAGAGCTTGCTGTAAAAGTAATTGGAAAATTAAAATGAGAGAGAACTTTTTTACTTCTAAAAATTTTAACAAACCTTGTTTTTCCAAAGTGGTTTAATTACACTTAGATACTCTAATTCACACCTATTCGTAAAATTCAGTTAAACAAATACAGCAGGCTCTCCTTTTTATTTACAAATTTTCTTATATTTGCAAAACCATTGTTTTTAATAAAAATTGAAACTATGAAGTTTTTTTTGCGTTTAACCTTTATAAAGATGCTCTCTATATCTTTGTTGATAACAGGATGTAGGGAGTTTCCCAATGCTACAAAGAATACTCTTAGCAAGACACAGCGCGATTCTATTATGGCTAAGGCCGAGAATCTGCGTGTAAGAGGCAAGGCGCTGCGCGAAGACTCGCGTTTTGCCGAGGCAATGGATTTTCAGCAAAAGGCGCTCGAACTGTCGCTTGATGCAAAGGACACGCTTAATATCGTCTACGATTACAATCAGTTGGCCACTACGCTGCGCCGTCTTGGACGCCTCGAAGAGGCTATGCACCAGCATTACAGCGCACTTCAGTATGCCGAGGAATACAGCGATAGCGCGGCAATGTTCAAGAGCCTGACGGCTGCCGTAAACGGATTGGGCAACGTATTCTATTCGCTCGGCGACCTTGACGAGGCCGAGAAATACTTCCGCCGTTCACTAAGCGGCGAGAAGGCTCTGAAGAGCGATGTCGGACTCGCCATAAACTATGCGAATCTCGGTTCTGTATTCTTGGACCGCAATCAGATAGATTCGGCAAGGGTGTACTTCGAAATGTCCATGAAGAGGAATGTCGAGATTAACAATCTGCGTGGACAGTCGCTTTGCCATGTCCATTTCGGCGATTTGTTGTCTAAAGAGAAGAAGTATGAGGAGGCGATGGAAGAATACCGTAAGGCTGCAAACATGATGCGTGGCATCGGCGATGTGTGGCATACCATACAGCCGCTTCTGTCGCTTGGAAACCTGCTTGTAGAGAACGGCTCTTCGGTCGAGGCAAACGCCGTTTCGGACAGATGTCTTGAACTCTCCGAGATGACTAAATCCTTCGAACTGATGAAGGAGACATACACGCTCAAGGCAAAGCTGAAAGAGAAGGACGGCGATGCGGTTCATGCGCTCGAATACTACAAACTGGCAAATGCCATGCGCGACAGCATTATGAACCGCAAGGAAAACGAGGACATCAGAGACGTGTGCATAAACTACGAGCACGAGAAGAGCGAAAGGAAAATAGAGGTTATGCGTCTGGTGTACGAGAGCAAGCAGGAACTTCACATGATGTTCATCTGGCTTGGCGGCATCTTGGTGTTTGTTATGCTTGTTGTTATCTTTGCCGTGAGTTATGCCCTGAAGGCGCGTTCAAAGGGCTTGGAGGCTCTGCGCTCGGTAGACAGCATGCGAACAACATTCCTTACCAACATAACACATGAGTTCAGAACTCCGCTTACGGTTATGATTGGTCTGGCCGACCAACTTAAGACGCCCGATTTGGACGAGAAAATGCGATATCATTATCTCGACTCTATAAAGAAGCAGGGCGACAAACTGCTCGACTTGGTAAACGAACTCCTGAGCATCTCTAAACTCATGGCTGGTCATGGTCAGGTTGAGTGGCGGCGCGGCGATATCATTTCGTGCATAAAGATGGCTGTTGTTGGATATGCCGACTATGCAAAGGTGAAGCACATCGACCTCAAGACCGTTTCGAGCGAAGACCGCATAGAAATGGATTTCGTTCCGGAGTATATCGACCGAATTATCCGTAATCTGCTCTCAAACTCGTTCAAGTTTACGCCGGCACTTGGCTCGATAACGCTCACGATGGAGCGTCACGAAACAAATCTGATTCTCGAGATTTCGGATACCGGCAGCGGAATTCCAGATGTCGACTTGCCGCACGTCTTCGAACTGTTCTATCAGGGCGGCTCGCAACGCAAGCAGGGTAGTACGGGCATCGGACTGCCTTTCGTGCGCCAGATGGTTGAGTTTATGGGCGGAACGGTAGATGCCTACAATCGCGAATCGGGAACAACGATGCGCATAGTCCTGCCGTTGCAGCAGACATCGCTCGAGAATGAGCCGAAGCCTTGGACGGTGGGAGACAACTATACGGTAAGCGGTTCTGTTATCGATGCGGCTGCCTTGAACATGGAAAACGAGGCTGCCGCGGCAAAGACACAGCCAGAACCATCTGGCTCAGACCTTCCGCTTGTAATGATTGTTGAGGACAACGATGATGTGGCTGACTATATAACGCTTCTGCTTCATCTGCATTACAGGGTAGTGCGCGCCTGCGACGGCTACGAGGCTCTGCACAAACTCGAGAAAGAGTTGCCAGACCTTATCCTTACCGACCTTATGATGCCGGGAATGGACGGCTACGAATTGTGTAGCGTAATCCGTCAGTCTGAGATGCTTGGCGGCGTTCCAATCGTAATAGTTTCGGCGCGCAGTTCGGACGAGGACCGAGTGCGCGGATTCGAAGTTGGAGCCGACGGATATCTTACAAAGCCGTTCAATGCCGACGAGTTGCAGGCTATCGTCTCGCGCCTTATCTCGCAGACGCAGAAGAGGCGCAAGGAGTTGCAGATGTCGCTTGCTACATCAACCCTAACATATACGGTCGGAAACGGCGTGCCAACAAATGCTGAGGAAGGCGCTCCGGTTGACGGAACTCCGTTCCCAACAACAGAGGAGGAGAAGAACGTACGCGTGGTTTCGGAAGAAGATGCCAAGTTTATGGAAAACCTTCAGGAGGTTGTTGACAAGCAGATGCTAAAGGGGCAGTTGGTGCTCGACACTATCGCGCCGATGCTGTGTGCAAGTAAATCTACTCTTAACAGAAGGATAAAGGCTATTACGGGCTATAGTGCGTCGGTTTACATATTGCAGTTGAGATTGCAGAAGGCATGCAGGCTTCTTTCTGAGACGAACACGCCTATCGGCGAGGTATCGCTTGCTTGCGGCTTTGACGATATGAGTTATTTCAGCCGAGTGTTCAGACAGAATTTCGAGGTAACGCCGTCGGTTTACCGTCAGCAACATTCGCAGAAGAAATAAAAACAACAGAGCGGAAAACCGAAAGAGTTGATTCTTCGTTTTTCCGCTCTGTTGATTATATTGCAAGGCTATGTCTTGTTGGCTTTACAAAACGCTTTGTCTGAAGTCCCCTAACCTTTACGAAATTCTACTGCATTGCTGTTTGTATGGGGATTACAAATTCCACAAGTGAAAAGAGCTATATATCCCCATGTGTCAGTCTGTTATTTTTTCATTTCGTCGAGTACATATTGCCTGTATGCATCTGCAGCAAGTCTAAATACTGTATTTTTATTGAAATACTTTTCATCTTTTTGAACATATTCAGCAGCAGTAAACCAAATCAAAGGAATACCATCTTTCTCTTTTTCTGGAACAAAATGTGTCTTAATTATAGGCACTCCGTTCTTTACTAGCTTTCTGACTTTCGTTGTTAAGTCTTGCTGATGTTTAGCCTCTTTATTTGTAATGATTCGTTTTCTTAAGTCAAAATTACTTATAAGTCGAGGCTCTGTTAGCAGAACAGCATCCTTGAATGATTCGATAGAATTGGCATCATCACTATGCCACCAAAAATACTCTGAAAACGCACCAATACTACAATATTTATTTAATTCCTCTTTTGAAAGTAATTGCCAAGACCTCAAATAAGCATCTCTAATCCCGTCATATAATAAGGCATAAGTTAGAGATTGTCCCATATAATAGTTACAATCAAATGCATTTTCATATAGATTACTTGTGTCTATTCCTATACATAGATATATCTTTTCATCGATTTTCTTAACAAATAGACCATTAGCAGCAGAGATAGTATCTTTGAAATATGTATATCCCATTTCCTCAAAAAATGGAATAAGCTTCTTAAACAACTGTTTTCTTGTTACTTTCATGTCTGTAAAAAAACTTTATATTTTTTTATAATCACAAAAATATAAATATTACAATAATCCACAAAAACAAATATTATTTTTGGGGTCCAATGTATGTAGGAGACCCAGGCAACCATTTCGGATCAGCAGGGTCATAAAAAAACTTTCAGGTTTATAGCCATTATTCTCCATCAAATTAGCTCTTTTTTGAGCCGCCCGCTGTTCTGATTTAGTGTTAGGCTTAATAATGTAAACGGTTTTACCATCTGCACCAACAACATCTTTACGTACTTTTTGTCCACTCTCTAATTCTATAGTTTTTTCTTTAATGGCACCTGGATTATTTTGTACAATTTCTCTTTCAATCTGCCGATGCGCTTCCTGACCTATTTCTGCCTTTTTGTGTAGTTTTGCCATTTTATTGCCATCAGAAGCCGTATCAACAACCGTATCAACAATTTTACCTGCATCTTTTATATCCCCTACACTTACAGGAAGAAATTCAGAAGCAAGACTTACACCAGCAAATATTTTTTCGCCAACAGACGATTCTGATGACGTAAGAGTCTGAACATCATCAACCACGCCAGCAAACGCATCTGCGTATGTAGCAGCATTCGTTAATGATTTTCCTCCATGTTTTACTGCAGTTTTACCAATTTTGTAAGCAGCCTTTAATAACACTTTAACGCCACTTCTTCCATCAGGGTCAAAAGCATTTATAGGGTCATTCTCGCAATAAACATATGGAGAAACATTATAGTATTTCTCGCACATAGGGTCGAGACTTGTGAATCCCGGAACAAAAGGGTCATACTGGCGTGCGCCATAGTCGTACCAATCGAGTCCGTGGGTGCGGTCGAGTTCCTTGCCGTTATACTTGTATGGCTGCAAGTCATCGCCGCTGTTGTATGCCGTGGTGCTGAACACTCCGCCAAATGGATAGTAGTTCGTTACCTGTGCCACATTACCATATTCGCCTATTACGGCGCGGTTGTTGCTATTGTAAAGCCTGTTTTTCACAATTTTAATTGTTGGTATTTTACGGCGGTAAATGTACAAAATTGTTTTTGATTGCAGTCTTTTTTGCACGCATTTTGAAAAACGAGAGCGGAAAAACGAAAGAGTTTTGATTCTTCTTTTTCCGCTCTGTTGCTTATTTTGCAAGGCTATGCCTTGGGGGCGTTGCAAATGGCTCTGGATAAATTAAAATTACCGATGTTGTTCTTTTCTGTATATTTTGAAAAATCTTCCATCTTTCATACTATAGCACAACAATCCAGAATTCATATCCCAAACAATTTCAGAAAAGCCTATATATGGGAGAAGTCCTGTCTGCCCAAATTCGTGAAATTCAGAATTTTCTTTATTCAACACGATACAATTGTTATAGACGCAATTATCCATTTCGTATTTTCTTAGAGCAGGAATAGAATCGAAGTGCACAGAACATTCACCAATATCAAAAGATATAGCCAATACTTTATTATCGGTTTTGTACATGTCAAAGCGAAACGAAGTGTCGCGAATCCCATCATGTATAAAACAACTCTTATAAAATCCGCTACCTCCATATATTTGACTTACTTCAATCCAATTGTGTTTTTTCAGATTAAAGTGGTCGAAGAATGTGTAGTCGTCGCCTTTATTCAGATAAACTTCATTGACAATCATTGTGTCAATATCGTTTTCACATCTGAAAAGAACAGTATCTTTTTCTTCGTAAACCGACATCCACTTCATTTCTGTATCATTAAATGGACATACTTCTACACATGATGCTAATGAAAAAAAACATAATAATAAAAACAAAAATTTTATCATATACTTTTCACACAGAGAATCCATTCTATCCCACATAGGAAGAGTGGCATCATAGTTTCGTGCACCATAGTCGTACCAGTCCAAGCCGTGGGTGCGGTCGAGTTCCTTGCCGTTAATTGTCAATATAATTTTCTCAGGTTTCACGACAATTCCGAAAATAGCTAACGCTAATTTTAATTCATACCTAATATCCGCAGATAATTTTTCGATTGTCTGATTTAGTCCTTGCTTATGACGATTCTGTCTGACTCTGGGCTTAGAAACGCTTGACATTACTTGTATGCAGACACCTTCCCCTTACCCCGTAAGGTCGAGAGGCTTTGACCTAAGCATCACCGAAGAGTGTTAATCTATCCGT
>Ga0256407_10000696_pt1 | contig 76815 bp, 58 predicted proteins | sample RumenRJG_04DNA_FD_193489 | JGI IMG/M metagenome (GOLD analysis project Ga0256407, IMG submission 193489) | Bovine rumen microbial communities from Lethbridge, Alberta, Canada - RJG_04 | ecosystem: Host-associated > Mammals > Digestive system > Stomach > Rumen | place: Canada: Alberta... | reverse complement strand
AATCATCTCAAATTGCTCTCTTGTTATATCGTTCGGATATGCTTTCCTCATTTTGTGTACCACCTGTTTTTTTCTTTAATTATAGTTCCTTTTTCTCATTTGTAAAGATACTGAACAGGCTCTTAGATGTTACAGTAAAGTATTTTACTGCTGTCTTGCCTTCCATGTCTGAAACAGTTACTCTTACCTGATATGTACCCTTTGATGGGAACTTAACTGTTACAGTTGATACGGAAGCGAAATCTTTTACCAGAGTCCAGCTTGAATCGCCTGTTACCATCTTTTCTACCTTGTAGTAGTAAGGTGATGTACCCTTTGATGCTGCACATGTAACTTTGAGTGAACCGCCGGCTGTTACTGATGTTGCACTGATTGTGCATTCGTTTGTAAGTGCGTTAGGATCTGTTACTTTAACTTTAAGATCCTTGCTCTTGACTGTACCTGCACCATCCTTTACCTTTACACGGATTGTATACTCTTCTGCATACTTAGGCTTTACAGTAACGGATGTTGTTGTGCTGTAATCCTGAGCTGTTGTCCAGCTTGATGCTGATGCCTTTTTGTAGTAAACAGCATACTTCTTTGTACCTGTGCCGCCTGTTGACGCACATGTTACCTTTACGCTGCTGCCCTTTGTTATTGATGTTGCGGAAACCTTTGAAGTATTTGTAAGTGCTGTACTTACTGTGAGAGTAAGTGCTTTCTTGACGATAGTGCCTGAACCGTCCTTTACCTTTACGCTTACATCATACTTACCTGAATGCTTAGGTGTGAAGGAAACGGTAGTAGTTGTCTTGTAATCCTGAGCCTGTGTCCAGCTTGATGCTGATGCCTGCTTGTACCATACAGCATACTTCTTGGTACCTGTACCGCCTGTTGATGCACATGTTACCTTTGCTGCACTGCCGAGTACAACTGTAGATGATGCAAGCTTTGAAGTATTTGCAAGCTTTGCATTTACTGTAAGAGTAAGTGCCTTCTTGACGATCTTGCCTGAGCCGTCCTTTACCTTTACGCTTACATCATACTTACCTGTGTGTTTCGGAGTAAATGTAACGTATGTATTTGACTTGTAATCCTGAGCCTGTGTCCAGCTTGATGCTGATGCCTGCTTGTACCATACAGCGTACTTCTTGGTACCTGTACCGCCTGTTGATGAGAATGTTACCTTTGCTGCGCTGCCGAGTGCAACAGAAGATGATGAAAGCTTTGAAGTATTTGTAAGTTCTGCACTTACTGTTACTTTAAGATCCTTTGTCTTTACAGTACCGCTGCCGTCCTTTGCCTTTACACGGATAGTATATACTTCTGCGTATTTAGGTGTGATAGTAACGGTCTTTGTTGTGCTGTAGCTCTGAGCTGTTGTCCAGTCAGAAGCAGAAGCCTTCTTGTAATATACAGCATATTTTACTGTACCTGAACCGCCTGTTGATGCGCATGTTACCTTAACGCTGCTGCCCTTTGCTATTGATGTTGCGGAAACCTTTGAGGTATTTGTGAAATCTGCTATTACTGTAACCTTGAGATCCTTTGACTTGACAGTACCGTCGCCGTCCTTAACCTTTACACGGATAGTATATACTTCTGCATACTTAGGTGTGATATTAACGGATGTTGTTGTGCTGTAGTTCTGAGCTGTTGTCCAGTCGGAAGCTGATGCCTTCTTGTAGTAAACAGCATACTTCTTTGTACCTGTGCCGCCTGTTGATGCACATGTTACCTTTACGCTGCTGCCCTTTGCTATTGATGATGCAGAAACCTTTGAGGTATTTGTAAGCTCATCAGGCTTAACCTTAGTTACGGTTATTTTAGCTGTTGCTGTCTTGCCGTTTGATGATTTTGCTGTTATTGTTGCTGTACCTTCCGAAACACCCTTTACTATACCGTTTGAAACTGTTGCAACGGATGTATCGCTTGAAGACCATGTTATTGTCTTGTCGGTTGCTGTTGAAGGTGAAACTGATGCTGTAAGTGTTACTGTTGAATCAACATTTACGGTTGCTGTTGCCGGATTTACAGATACAGATGTTACTTCTTCAACGGAAGGTTTCTCAACTGTCTTCTGCCAGCCCTTTTCTGTATAGTAGCCGCAGTCCTTGTAATCAAATCCGGGAGCCTGTGACTGCGGAGCCTGATTTGAACCGTCATTGAATATTACTTTAAGATTTGAATTTGTTGAAGAGAATTCAAGGTAATATGTACCGTCGGAATTTCCCTTCATTGCCTGACCGGGCCATGCAGGACCTACACCTTCCGGACTGTTTGTAGTACCGTCATAGATATAAGCCTTTATGCTTGTACCCCAGCCTGAAGGCTTCTCAAAGTAAATGCCGTGATCTACATAGTGAAGTGCAGGACCTTCAACTGTTATAGTTGCTGTAGCTGTTTTGCCGTTGGATGTTTTTGCCGTGATAGTTGCTGTACCTGTACCTTTTGCTGTTACAGTACCGTCTGATACAGTTGCTACACTATCATTGCTTGATGTCCATGTAACACTTTTATCTGTTGCATTTGAAGGTGTTACTGTTGCTGTAAGTGTTCCTGTTTCGCCTGTTGAAAGTTTGAGAGATGAAGGTGAAACAGATATTCCTGTCGGATCTATTATGCTGTCGTTCTTTTCAACAGTTACCTTTACAGTATCCTTTTTGCCGTTCTTTGTCGTTGCAGTGATCGTTGCAGTACCTACAGATATACCCTTTATTGTACCGCCGCTTACTGTTGCAACTGATTCATTGCTTGATGACCATGTTACACTCTGGTATGTTGCGTTTGAAGGTTCAACAGTAGCTTTTACTGTAGCTGTTTCAGCTTTCTTTACAGTAACTGTCTTGGGGCTTACTGTAACGCCTGTTTCTTCTATAATTTCACCAGGATGTATATCGCCCTTGCCGTAAGAAATTATCTCTGCTGAGCCGCCGTCTGTCATGAATGAACCGTTGGAAACTACTCTGCCGGGAGCGGGAGTTTTTGCAGTGCTGAGAACGTATACTCTGAGGTTGCCCTGACCGGAACATGCGATAGACAATGTGCCGTTGGAAACTGTCTTTGTGTCGCCTGTTACTGCGTCAACGTATGTCCCGTTAGGAATACCGCTGAATGTTGCGCCGCCTGAAATTGTTACACATGCAAAGCTGTCTGTGCTAGCGTCTGTATATCTTCTCTTGAATGCAAGACCGCCGTCAACGCCCTCTACGGAGTACTGTCCTTTACGGAGAGCAGGGATTGCCTGACGGAGTCTGTTAAGACGCATAAGGTGCTGTGAAAGCGGAGATTCAAGGGTAGTTTTTGCAGCGCCGTCTGCATAGAAAACAGTAGGATCGCCTGTAAGGATTTCTCCCTCGATGTTGTCACCGAAGTAAGCACGTCCTGTCTCGCTGAGAGGACAGTTAGGTCCCTTATCTATAACCGCACCTGCCTGGAACCGTACCTCAGTACCATAGTAAATACAGGGAATACCACGGAAAGTAAAGAGGAGGTCAAGATCCTCAGCCCATGTCGGTGCATCGAAATCGGGAACTATAGTCTGTCTGTTGTTAGGAGAATAGTCGTGGGAGTTGATATAAGTAACGTTCCATGTAGAATCGCTGAAGTATGGGTCTTCTGCTTTAGCCATGCCGAATGCTGCGCCTGCGGAATCGAACTGCCAGTGCATCTGGAAGTCGATTGAATCAAGACCGGAACGCTGTGACCAGTCCGGTGTATGGTAGTCATTGCCATGAAGCAAAGCGTTATCAGAAGTAGGCTGGTTTGAAGTGCTGCTGTGAGCATTATAATGCTCTTCTGTCAGCTTAACGTTTGCATCGGGATCTGTAGACCATTTATCGAGCCATGTATCGTCATCTTTCCATGTATAGAAGCAGGTTGAGATAGGAGGCTGATCACGGTACCAAACGCTTTCACCCTTTGTACAAACCTCACCGAACATATAGAAATCATCATATCCGGTGCCCGTATGTACTTTTTTGTACTCTGCCTGAAGTGCAGGGATAAGTGTTTTGTTAAGTGTAAGACGTGACATATGCTTAACGGTATCAACACGGAAAGCATCAACGCCCATGTCAACGAATTTCTTGTAGCAGTCGATCAGATAATTATAAACCTTCGGGTTTTCTGTATTAAGGTCGAAACAGTCATCTGCAAGTGTAGTGATCTGAACATTGTAGTTATCCCAGTCACCGCCGCCTGCCCATCCGAAATGATGGTAGATCTTATCAGGATCCATAGATTCTCCGGCAGGCATCGGCATTGCACTTCGTCCGGGAGACCATGTATCAATTTCGATAGGACAGAGATTTTTCTCACCCCAGTTACATGAATGGTTGAAAACAACGTCCTGTATTACCTTCATACCCTTGGCATGACATGCATCTATAAGATCCTGATATGTAATGCCGTTGGATTCATATCTGTTATCTACTGCGGTAAAATCATATGCATGGTAACCATGATAGTCATAACCTGATCTGTTCTCAACAACAGGAGTTATCCAGATAGCTGTAAATCCAAGAGCCTTGATATAGTCAAGCTTGTCAATAAGTCCCTTGAAATCACCTCTCCATGACGGATCGTTTTCAGGGTTCTTAGCCTTATCGTCTTCAGAGCTGCGGTAGTTGTTGCTGGGATCGCCGTCATAAAAACGTGTAGTAATAAGGAAGTAGATGGACTCATCACGGAAGTCTGAACGGGAAGATGCGTAGATAACACCTCTCTCGGCATCGGAAAGCACTCCCGCTGCTGCGTTAACCTTTGTTGACATCACCGAAGGCAAAGAACCAAAACATGTGATTGCAGTCATAGCTGCAAGTGACCATGCAGCTGCCTTTTTTGCTGCTTTCCCGAATTTCTGTGAGAATGCACTCATGATTATCAATCCTTTCTGTTATTTTGTTGAATTTGTTTATCTGTTACGGCATACGGAGTGATTTTGTCCGACTCTCACGAAAGCCATATCATCCTGTTTAAATTGTATTACAAACAATGATTTTTGTAAAGTTGTCATTTTGTTCATAATTTTCTAATATTTTCTTAAAATTTATTAACAATTAGAAACTTCCAACAATATATTCAGAAAGACATTGTGATTTTTGCAATATAATTTTTTTCGTGATTATTCATTTTTAATAAATATGACAGTCAATTTTCGTCAGTTATTACAGGATTATCCTCTGATATCTTTATACCGACACCGTTCACCTCTACTCCCTCTTCTGCACGTACAAGTACATATTTCACACCCTCGATTATCCTTGTTTCAAGAAGATAGCTCTTTTCGGGCTTTACCTTTATAGTAACATCGGGAGTTTTCACCTCAAAATGTCCCTTGTCGATTATGTTCATAGGGCTTATCTCAGTGTTTTCACCGAAAGCCATATCATATTTTTCATCAAAAGAAGAAATATTTTCCTCCGAAGCTCCGCAGTCCTCAAGTACACGCTTTACCTCTTTTTTGCCGAGCATGAGCGGTTCTTCCTGCTTGCTTGTTTTATGCTCCTCTATCATGTCTGAGATATGGTCATGTACAGACTGAACAAATTCATAGCTGCAATCTTTATCCGCAGTTTCGGCTATAAGTGTGCGGAAATTTTCCTTCTGCTCCTGTGCAGGCATAGGAAATTCCGTATTGAACAGCATCTCTGCCGTTTCCTTATAGTCATCTCCCGTACTCTTTGTATAGTAGAGTGCATTGTAAATATTCGTGCTTCTGTCATCAAATGACGGGAACATGAAACCTATCTCCGGCGCAGATACAGCCATATCTGCACCTATGTTCCTGAACGTATTGTCAACAGCCGAAAATCCTATACCAGCCTTTGTAAGCTTTACGGGACAAACACTGCAAAGGATATATCTGAACATCTCATCCGAGCTGTCCTCCATTTCCTCATCATTCTTTGAACGGTTCGGAACATCATATTTATCGCAGCCGAGAAATATTATATAGCTCTCGTCACATGCAAATGAATTTATTATCTTTTCATATATCGCATGACGTGCTTCTGCATCTTCAAGGTCGGATTCTCTCAGCTTCATAAGAAGCTTATGTTCTTCAGAATCACTTACCTGCTCTGTTGTGAATGATATATCAACAAGATTTTTTCCGAGTGAGCCTGAAAGCGTTTTTTTCAGTATCTTGAAAAGAGTTTCGCTCTGTTCAAGCGAAAGCAGTCCGACAGTCTGTATGAACTCCGTCTTTATCTCCTTTTTGTCGCTTACATAACAGCCGTAAAGCTTTGTTATATTGTTCTTGTCATAGTTTATACGGCGCTTTATCTCCGATATTTCTTTTTCTGTCATTTCTTCCACCTTGTCCTTTCTTTAATTAAGCGGTAAAAAATATTATAGCAAATTTTTATCCCTTCATCAACTTTTATTTCATTCATCATTGAAAATATTTTTCTTTTGTGTTAACATTGATGATATACGATCTTAAATTGGCAGGAGGTGCATTATGAAGCTTGCAGTAGTCTATGATAGTGAAAGCGGTAATATATGCGATAATTTCGAGGATGCAAAAGTACTGAAAATATACGATGTTGAGGACAGGGAGATATTCCACACCGAAAATATAGGTACAATGGCTGAATCTACCGAAGATATACTTAGTCTTATAACAATGATGGAGGCTGACTGTGTTCTGTGCGACAACATAACGCCCGAATCTATCGAACTTCTCAAAGAAGAAGGAATACTTCTTTACAGTAATCTTGACGGTGATGCTGATGACATAGTATTCGCATTCATCAACGGATATCTTATATTCGGTCCCGATGACTGAACCGCATACACATAAAAACATTTATGAGAGGAGATTTTTATGAAAGCAGAAAGGACACCCGACAAAACCTTTGAAGATTACCTTGAAGCAATGCTTATTATAAAGGAAAGAAAGGGATTTATACGCTCTATTGACATTGCCGCCGAGCTTGATGTAACAAAGCCCAGCGTCACATACACGACAAAACGTCTTAAAGAACGTGGTTATATAACAATGGATTCCGACAACTTTATCAATATAACCGATGAAGGCATGAAGATAGCCGAAAAAACATATGAACGTCACAAAACACTCGGCAAATTATTCATACAGCTTGGTGTTGATGAAAAAACAGCATTCGAGGATGCCTGCAAGGTTGAGCATGACATAAGCGAGAAAACATTCAACGCCCTTTGCAGACACCTTGAAAAATACAGTAATTAAAAATAATGTGGAATTTGGAAAGTGGAAAGTGGAATTACACTAAAATTTCACGATTTCATAATTCCGTATTATTGGTTTAAAAAACGGGTACGATCAGAACTGACCGTACCCGTTTTTTTATTGTCTGAACATTGCACATTGTACATTGCACATTGCACATTGTACATTGTACATTGGGTTAGATTTTCATAACGGAAAGCATGGAATTGAACATCTCGTTTGAAACAGCAACCGCATCTTCCTGAGTTTTTCCGACAGATGTTGCATATATCTTTATTTTCGGCTCTGTACCGGAAGGTCTTACGATAATTCCGCTGCCGCCTTCAAGTGAATATGAAAGCACGTTGGATTTCGGAAGATCTATTACAACAGTTTCGCCTGTTACTGTATTCTTTGAGTATGATTCAAGATAATCAGCAAGCTCTGTTACCTTCATGCCTGCTATCTCTGCGGGATGTGATGCTCTGAGATTTGTCATTATCTCAGCCATCTTTTTCATTCCTGCTTCGCCTTCAAACTCAAAGCTTCTTGTCTTGTTGAAATAATAGCCGTATTCATTATATATTGAAGTCATTACTTCATCAAGGCTCTTACCCTGCTTGTTATAGTATGCTGCCATCTCACAGATGAGCATTGAGGCTACTACTGCGTCCTTATCTCTTACATATGTGCCTGCAAGATAACCGTAGCTCTCCTCAAAGCCAAATACATAGCGGTTCTCCTCGTTCTTCTGCTCAAGAAGAAGTATCTGCTCGCCGATATATTTAAAGCCTGTAAGTACGTTTTTAAGCTCACAGCCGTATTTGTCACAAATTCTGTTGATAAGCTTGCTTGTAACGATAGTCTTTACTGCAACAGGATTTTCGGGAAGTGTGCCCTTTTCCTTGCGGCAGGAAAGAATATAGTTCATAAGAAGTATGCCTGTTTCGTTTCCTGTCATAAGACGGTAGCCGTCCTTTGTCTTTACAGCTATACCTACACGGTCACTGTCCGGATCGGTTGCAAGAAGAAGATCTGCGCCCTCTTTTTTGAAAAGCTCAAGACCGACTTCAAGTGCTGCTTCTTCCTCAGGATTCGGATAAGGACAAGTAGTAAAATTGCCGTCAGGCATCTCCTGTTCGGGAACTACTGTTACATTTTCTACTCCGATACGTGAAAGTATCTTTCTTACAAGCTTGTTTCCTGCACCGTTGAGTGGTGTATATACTACCTTGAGATCAGAACCTTTACAAGCATCGGGATTTATTCTCTGCTCGCTTACTCTGTCAAGATATGTTTCATACAGGTCATCGCCTATCCACTCTATCAGACCGCTTTTAAGACCTTCTTCAAAATCAACAAGCTTTATATCTCCGTTGAAATAATCAACGTTCTGTATTTCTTCGTAAACGGCATCCGCATTCACATCGGTCATCTGACAGCCGTCACTGCCGTAGCATTTATATCCGTTATACTTTGCACGGTTATGACTTGCTGTTACCATTATACCCGCACTTGTTTTAAGCTCTCTTACAGCAAACGAAACAACAGGTGTCGGCTGAAGCTCTTTCGAGATATATGCCTTTACGCCGTTTGCAGCAAGTACTCTTGCAGCCTCTCTTGCAAAAAGATCAGCTTTTATGCGTGAGTCATGTGATATGGCAACCGAAGGAGATTCATATTTCTTGTTCAAGAAGTTAGCAAGTCCCTGTGTTGCCTTGCGGACAGTATAAACATTCATTCTGTTTGTACCCGCTCCGATTATTCCTCTCAGACCTGCAGTACCGAATTTCAGTTCACGATAAAATCTATCGCTCACCTCATTATCATCATCTGAAATGCTCTTAAGCTCTGCTACAAGGTCACTGTCATCCACAGCATTTTTAAGCCACATTTCGTAAAGTTCTCTTATTTCCATCTCAATGCTCCCCCTTAGCGAAAATAACTGTCACATACACTCATTTCCTACCATTTTTATTATTATATAATAACATATTTTCCATCATCTTTCAACAGGATTTTCAAATATTCTCAATTATTTTTTCCTGTTTTTTCGCTGAAAGAACGCAAAAAAGACGTTCTTATTGTATCAGATCTAAAAAAATACGTCAATATGCCGTCAGATGTTTATTATAAATATATTTTACATAAAATTATATTAAAATTGTACATATTTAATGCTTGTATTGCAGAATAAGATAAGTTAAAATATAAGTATGAATAACTTAAAATGACGGAGGATATAAAAATGACGGCAGACGAAAACACCAAAGCACTGTCAGAGCTTGAAAACGATGAAGCATCTGACGTTAATACTCCCGAAGAAACAGAAAAAACAGTTAACGAAGAAACGGAAACAAAAGAAGAAAACGAAAAGGTATCAAATGAAGATACCGATACTGAAGACGATAATGATGAAGACAGCAAACAAACTCACAGGGTACGTGCACCTATAATAATCGCCGCATGTCTTGTATTTGCATCAATAATATTCTTTGTTCTCTGGGGATTTTTCTTCTCTCAGAACAGCAAGATAGGTATATGGCAGTACAGTGTAAGCGTTGGCGAGGGTGACAACAAGTCTGTATATACATACACTCTCAGCCTTGAAAATAACAATGTATGCAGATACAATATGGGCGGCACTACATACACAGGTCACTATACATCGAGAACTTCACCTAACGGAACAAAGTCACTCAACCTTGTGTTCACAAGACTCGGACGTGAAGCTTACAACAATAACTTCAATTATACAGTAACAGGCTCTCTGTTTACGGGCGGAAAACTTATCCTTACAGATATCGACGGACTTATCCTCACTCCCGATGCAATAGACTCCGAGGATTCCGAATCCGTAGAAACCAAAAAGAAAATAGCTGACAGCACTGTTATAAACGGTGTAAGATACTACAAAATACCTTTCGAGCCTGTAAGTGCTATCAAGCCGCAGCTAAAGGCTTATGATGATGTAAAGACAGATGATCTTCTCACAGGTATATGGTACGAAGAAAACGAAAAGCCGAGTCTCGGCTATACATTCACCTTCAACAAGGACGGCACATACGAGATAATATATGATGATATAACTTATGTCGGCTGCTATTCCGCCGATGACGGTATATGCAGATATAATCTTGTTTCCGTAAACGGAAGTGTCGTTGAAGATACTATCAAGTATTCTTTTGATGAGGATTCAAACCTCATTCTTGTTATAAACGATCAGGAAAGCAAGCTTGTAAAGACAAACGACAAGTATGCTTTCAAAAACAGTAAAGATAACAAGAAGTCTGACAAGGAAGCAAGCTCTGAATCAAGTGCAAAAGAAAGCAAAGAATCAAGTGCTGAGTCAAGTACAGAAGAAAGCACAGAATCAAGCGCTGAGTCAAGTACAGAAGAAAGCACAGAATCAAGTGCTGAGTCAAGTACAGAAGAAAGCACAGAATCAAGTGCTGAGTCAAGCACAGAAGAAAGCACAGAATCAAGTACTGAGTCAAGCACAGAAGAAAGCACAGAATCAAGTACTGAGTCAAGCACAGAAGAAAGCGTTGAATCAAGTACAGAAGAAAGCGAAACCGCATAAAAATTTCATACTGTCTGCGGCGGCAGTATCACCAAGTTATCAACACGCAGAAAGCATGAAGCTTTCTGCGATTGATTATACACATTAATTTTGAAAAGGAGAGTAACACATATGTTAAACGAATTCTGGGGTTCCTTTAAAAGCGGCACAGATATAAGAGGTGTTGCAGTTGAGGGCGCAGGCTATGACGTTAATATTACGGATGAAACCGTTGCTGCTATGACAAACGGCTTTATCCTCTGGCTTTCAAAGAAAACAGGCAGACCCGGTGAGGAGCTTAAAATTTCGGTAGGCCGTGATTCAAGAATATCAGGTCCGCAGATAGCAGCAGTCGTTAAAAAGACTCTTGTTGATGCAGGCGTTCTTGTTGTTGACTGCGACCTTGCATCAACTCCTGCTATGTTCATGACTACAGTAGAGCTTGCATGTGACGGCGCTGTTCAGATCACCGCAAGCCATCACCCATATTACAGAAACGGCCTTAAATTCTTCACTCGTGAGGGCGGTCTTGAGGGCAGCGATATCACGGCTATACTTGAATATGCTCAGAAGGGCAGCAAGCCTGAAATGAGCGACAACGGCTCGATTATAGAGTCTGACTATATGACATATTATGCCGGAAATCTCCGTGAGCTTATCAAGGAAAAAGTAAACTCAAAGGACGATTATCATCATCCGCTCAAAGGTTTCCACATTGTTGTTGATGCAGGAAACGGCGTAGGCGGTTTCTATGCTGCCGATGTTCTCGAAGCTCTCGGCGCAGATGTAAGAGGAAGCCAGTTCCTCGATCCCGACGGTATGTTCCCGAACCATATCCCGAATCCTGAGGATAAGGACGCTATGGCTGCTATCAGCGAAGCTGTAAAGAAGTGGGATGCAGATCTCGGCGTTATCTTCGATACAGATGTTGACCGCTGCGGCGCTGTTGATTCAGAGGGTAAGGAAATAAACCGCAACCGTCTTATCGCACTTGCTGCTGCTATAGTTCTTGAAGAAAATGAGGGCGGTCTTATCGTTACCGATTCTACAACTTCAAGCGGTCTTAAAGAATTCATAGAGAAGAATCTCGGCGGAAAGCACCTCAGATTCAAGAGAGGCTATAAGAACGTTATTGACGAAGCTATAAAGCAGAATGAAAATGATGTAAACTGCCCGCTTGCAATAGAAACATCAGGCCATGCAGCTATGAAGGAGAATTATTTCCTTGATGACGGCGCATATCTTGTAACAAAGATAATCATCAAAATGGCACAGCTCCGCAGCGAAGGCAAGAAGCTCGACAGCCTTATTGCCGACCTCAAAGAGCCTGTTGAAACCAAAGAGGTAAGAATAAAGATAACAGAGAAGAACTTCCGTGCTTACGGCGAAAAGGTTATCACAGAGCTTACAAAGTATGCAAAGACACAGAAAACATTCAAGCTTGCAGATGATAACTATGAAGGTGTAAGAGTTTCATTTGACAAGGATAACGGAAACGGCTGGTTCCTGCTCAGACTCAGCGTACATGATCCTATCATGCCGCTGAATATAGAAAGTGATGTTAAGGGCGGCGTTGAGAAGATATACAAAAAACTTCTCCCCTTCCTCGAGGACTGCGAAGGTCTTGATACATATGTAAAGAAAGCTGCTCCTAAGAAGCCTGCTGCTAAAGCAGACGCAAAGAAAACGGCCGCACCTGCTGCAAAAGCTGATGCAAAGAAAGCTGCTGAGCCGGTTGCTGCTAAGGCTGACGAAAAGAAAACCGCTGCTCCTGTTGCTGCTAAGGCTGACGAAAAGAAAACTGCTGCTCCTGTTGCTGCTAAGGCTGACGAAAAGAAAACTGCTGCTCCTGTTGCTGCTAAGGCTGACGAAAAGAAAGCCGCTGAGCCGGTTGCTGCTAAGGCTGACGAAAAGAAAGCTGCTGAGCCGGCTGCTGCTAAGGCTGACGACAAGAAAGATGCTGCTCCTGTCGATGTTAAGGCTGATGACAAGAAAGCTGCTGAACCGGCTGCTGCTAAGGCTGACGACAAGAAAGATGCTGAACCTGTTGCCGCAAAAGCTGAAGTAAAAGCCGCTGAACCTGCTGCAAAACCGGAAGAAAAAACAACTGCAAAGCCTGCAGCCAAGAAAGGCAAAAAATCAAACAAATCCAAGAAATAATAAATATCCGTGATTTATCGGAACGGCACAAAAATCCTGTGCCGTTCCGTTTTTTTATACCAATTTATTTTATAAGATATCTTATAAAAATTGAAATTTCTTATTGAAATTTTTATGAAAAAATATTATAATAATTTCGATGGGGTTGTATATGCCCCGGAAAACTTATAGTTTTCTTACAGTTTATAAAATCTGTTTTTTTAACAGATTAACGAAAGGAGATTACAATGATCTACACAAAAGAGGTTGAAATGATGTGCCCTGTAGCAAAGGGCGCAAAGCATGAGCCTGCTCCGATACCTGAAGAAGGTAAGTGGGTCAATGCAAAACAAATCGGGGACATTTCCGGCTTTACACACGGTATTGGCTGGTGTGCTCCGCAGCAGGGTGCCTGTAAGCTCTCTCTTAACGTTAAAAACGGCGTTATCGAAGAGGCTCTTATTGAGACTATCGGCTGTTCAGGTATGACACATTCCGCTGCTATGGCAGCAGAAATACTTCAGGGTAAAACTATCCTTGAGGCTCTTAATACCGACCTCGTATGCGATGCTATCAACACCGCTATGCGTGAACTGTTCCTCCAGATCGTTTACGGCAGAAGCCAGAGTGCTTTCTCAGATGACGGTCTTGCTGTAGGTGCAGGTCTTGAGGATCTCGGCAAAGGTCTGAGATCTCAGGTAGGTACAATGTATGCAACAAAAGAAAAAGGCGTTCGTTATCTCGAAATGGCTGAGGGTTATGTAACAGGTATCGCTCTTGATGAAAACAATGAGGTTATCGGCTATCAGTTTGTAAGTCTCGGAAAGATGACAGATTTCATAAAGAAGGGCGACAGCCCAACAGACGCTTGGGAAAAAGCTAAGGGTCAGTACGGCCGTGTTGCAGACGCTGTAAAGATCATAGATCCGAGAAAGGAGTAAGAAGATGGCTCTGTTTGAATCATACGAAAGAAGAATCGACCAGATCAATGCCGTTCTCAATAGCTACGGCATCGCTTCCATCGAGGAGGCTGAAAAAATTACAAAGGACGCAGGTCTTGATGTATATGCTCAGGTAAAGAAGATACAGCCTATATGCTTTGAAAATGCTTGCTGGGCTTACACTGTAGGTGCAGCTATAGCTATAAAGAAGGGCTGCCGCCGTGCTGCTGACGCTGCTGCTGCTATCGGTGAGGGACTTCAGGCTTTCTGTATCCCCGGCTCTGTTGCCGACCACAGAAAAGTTGGTCTCGGTCACGGTAATCTCGGCAAAATGCTCCTTGAAGAAGAAACAGAATGCTTCTGCTTCCTCGCAGGTCACGAGTCATTCGCTGCTGCTGAAGGCGCTATAGGTATCGCTGAAAAGGCTAACAAGGTTCGCCAGAAGCCTCTCCGTGTTATCCTCAACGGTCTCGGCAAGGATGCTGCTCAGATCATTTCAAGAATCAACGGCTTTACATTCGTTGAAACAAAATATGACTACAAGACTGCTGAACTTAAAGTAGTTTATGAGAAGCCTTATTCAACAGGTCTCAGAGCTACAGTTAAGTGCTACGGCGCTGACGATGTTCAGGAAGGCGTTGCTATCATGCACCATGAGCATGTAGGCGTTTCTATCACAGGTAACTCAACCAACCCGACACGTTTCCAGCATCCTGTTGCAGGTACATACAAGAAGGAATGTGTTGAGCAGGGCAAGAAGTACTTCTCCGTTGCATCAGGCGGCGGCACAGGACGTACACTTCACCCCGACAATATGGCTGCAGGTCCTGCTTCCTACGGTATGACAGATACTATGGGACGTATGCACTCTGACGCTCAGTTCGCAGGCTCAAGCTCTGTTCCTGCACACGTTGAGATGATGGGACTTATCGGCATGGGTAACAACCCGATGGTCGGCGCTACAGTTGCTGTTGCAGTAAGTGTTGAAGAAGCTGCTAAAGCCGGCAAATTCTGATTTTTGTAACCTTCATATTTTCAGATAAAAATACAGCAGGGATATCATATGATGTCCCTGCTGATTTTTTGTGTCTGTTATTTTGCAAACGCTTTGCTTTTCAGAATCCTGTCTGCAATAAAACCATTGAATGCGCCTGCGGCTATGCCTCCTAAAATAAGATACGGCAAAAGCATTATAAATGATGTGCCGAGGATTACAGACGCTGCCGTAAGCTGCCCTATATTATGAAAAACTCCTCCCGTTATACTGACATAAACAATATGCCTGCCGAAAAGCCTTCTGCACAATACCATTACCGCAAAACTGAGTATTCCTCCCGATGCGCCGATGATAAGTGAAGATACATTCCCGAAAAGAAGTGCGCTTAAAATCAAACGTCCGACAAGCACGACAAATGCATCCGTATTGCCGCAATAGTACATTGTAAAAAGTATAGCAAGATTTGCAAGCCCTATCTTTACACCCGGTACGGCAACCGGCAGCGATATTATCATCTCTATCCAGCTAAGTATAAATGCTGTAGTGAGAAGAAGTGCATCAGCAGTCAGCCTTTTTGTCCGTGTCATTCCTCTTTTCATGTGTTCCTCCGGTATATGAGAACAGGCCGGCTTTCTACCGACCTGTTTGTATCAATTATTTTTTTTGTTTCCGTCAGAATGCTTTGAATGTTTCTCCTTTTCCGGTGCTCTCTTACGCACTTCCTTTGAAAACGTATTTGTATCTTTTTTGTTTACATTTTGTCTTGGCGGCGCATAAATTATTGTTTCCTCCGGACTTATCTCGACAAACTTTTCATGCCGTCTGAATTTTTTCTCTTTTACAGCCTTGCTCCTGACATTATTATCAGCCATTCCCTCTGCAAGAGCTTTTTGTCGTTTTGCCGACTTTCTTTTTTTCCTCTTGGGCTGTATAAACAGTATATAAATGCTGAACAGTACAACAAGACCGACATCAACAATTATTATTACTATCATAATGAACATATAAGAACCTGAAAATCCGGAATTATCTTTCGGAGGTTCGGGCTCCATAATGCCCTGATCCACATACGGCTTTAAAGCTCTTATATTTTCGCTGAAAAGCTTACTCTTTTTGGCAAACTCTTCAACATACGCATCATTGTCGCTGTACAGAGTAAGCTGTGGACTTCCGCTGAACGCCATATCATATATATTTGTCATATTCTTGTAGAATACGATCTCCTGAATATTCGGACATTCTGAAAATGCACCTACGAATATCTCTGTATCGCCGTTGAACTCCACCCTTGTAAGACTGCTGCACTTGTCAAATGCACATGTTGAAAGTTCTTTCAGTGTTTCCGGAAAGGATATCTTTCCGAGTGAAGTGCAGGCATTGAATGCAAAAGGTCCTATTTCGGCAAGTCCTTCCTGAAGCTTTACACTTTTAAGAGATTCACAGCTGTCAAAAGTATCCTGATCAACTTTTTCTACTCCTGCCGGAATATTTATCTGACTAATAGATTTGCAGCTCATAAAAGCACCCTTACCGAGTGTTCTGAGCGATTCCGGAAGGGTTACGCTGTCAAGCTGATCACAGTTTCCGAAAGCATAATCACCTATCTTGACCATACCCTTTGAAGGAAGTCCTATGGTTTTAAGTCCCTTGCAGTTATAGAAGGCTTTCTTGCCTATTTCGGTTACAGTATCTGACATAAGGATAGTATCTATCTCGTTGTTCTCTGCAAAGGCATAGTCACCTATACTTTTTATTTTTGAAGGAAGGCTTTTTGACTTTTCCTTGCCGTTGTACTTTATCAGTACGCCGTCGCCTACTATAACAAATTCATCCTTCTGCTCCGACATCCATTTAGTACCTTCAAGTACATATCCTCCGACCTCTGAAACAGATCTGGGTATATCTATTTTTTCAAGTGAACGACAATTAAAGAACGCAAAATCGTCCACAATGTCTATACTTCCCGGAAGAACAAGTTCTGTAAGGGATGTACAGTCAGAAAAGGCAAAACGTCCGATATTTTTTGTACCGTCGTGTATAGTAACGGATTCAAGAGATGTACATTCCGAAAAAGCACATTCCTCTATATCCTGTACATTCCCAGGTATAACAAGCTTCTGCAGAGCATCACACTTACAGAATGCATTTGACTCTATCTTTGTGACCTTATTGGAGATATTAAGCTCCTTTATAGTCGTATTCTCCATGAATGCCGATGCTCCTACAACAGTTACAATGTAGTCCTCAACACCCAACGGCAAAGAAACATAAAGGCTTTGTCCCTTATATTGCAGTATCTTCACACTCTTTCCGTCCTCAAGCACCTGAAAAACATAGTCACCCATATCTATGATATCTGACGCTCTGACACTTACCGGTGATATAAACAGAACGGCGGTTATCATAATAAGCGACAAAACAAACGCTGTCAGACTTCTGAAAACCGTTTTTATTTTCAACATGTGATTCATACTCCTTGCTCACTTTCCTGATTGATATACTGCTTTAATATCCATAAGATTAATATTAACATATCTCACCGTTTTTTTCAATAGTATAAATGAGCATGAAAATTCAGTTTTTTTCGCTGTTTATCCTGTCCATAAGCTGATCAAATGTAACGCCGTATTTCTTTGCTATATCCTGAGCATAGCTGACACCTTCAGGCGGCGCTATGAATATCTTATATGACCTCTTGCCCTCATGTATTCCGGTTATAAGACTTGCTACATTACTGTCGCCCTCTATCTGTGTATTGACTTCATCAAGATTCATAGCAAGCTCATGCATATGTGTGTTGAAAACTGTCCTTGCACCAAGATATTTCAGTGCCTTTACAACATCCTTTGCAATATAAAGACCTTCGGCAAATGATGTTGTTGCAAGCGACTCATTGAACAAAAGCAGACTTTCGTTTGTTGCTTTTGCAAATATCTCACTCATTCTCTTTGACTCCTCACCAAGTCTGCCAAGATCGACAGTCTTATTTTCATCTGCCGGAAAATGTGTATAAATGCAGTCAACAGGGCTCAACGACATTTTTTCCGCAGGTGCATAAAGACCGTTCTGTGCAAAAAGGAATGCATGACCGACAGCCTGTGTGAGAGTAGTCTTTCCGCCCCTGTTAGGACCTGTCATTATGTATATTCTATGTTCGGAGGTAAATTCTATATCGTTTCTGATTATATCCATTTTATCTCCGCTTACACATTTTACCGCAAGCTTGAAATTATATATTCCATCTGCAAAAAGCTCTCTTTTGGAATTATCAATAAGTTCAGGCTTGCAAAGCGGTATTCCCGCAGCCTTTACCTTTTCAAGATAATCAGCCCAGCGGATATAGAATATAAATTCGGGTATGAGCCTTGTAAGGCTGTAGCCGCTGATATTCGTATATCTCGAAAGCTTGCTTTTAAGCTGTTTTACCGTAGAATCAAGCATTTCCGTTATTACACGGCTAAGATTTGACATAAGGGGATCATCACCGCTGACCTTGCCTACAGTATGTATTTTCGTCATGCCGCCGAAGCTCGTACCGCCGTGTATCTCGCTCTTTCTGGAATAAAAATCAAGAAAATTGCTGAGAAGTCCCGGTTTTGTAAACGGAGTATCATTTATAGATACTATTCCAACTTCAACAGGGACAAGTCTGCTGTCAAGATTTACGCCGAGAGATATACTCTTTATACGTCCTATTTCACTTACAAGATTTTTTATATCCTCATTAAGATGTTCAAATCCGCTTTCCGAATATACGGCATTTACGAAATCCTTAAGCTTTTTCAGTCCCTCTGAATGTATATCATGCTCTGTAAGCGACTGATTTATTCCCGAAATACAGTTTACATATATATCAAGCTCCTGTAATCTGTTGATAAGCTGCCATACGGGTGAAGCAGTAGCATCCTTTACGGACCTTTCAAGCTCTTTAAGATATGCAAGCTCATCTAAAAGCTCCTTTATACGCTCACGAAGCTTTGGATAATGGTACATATCGTCAAATACATCACGCCTGTAGCGTATTATCTCAGGATCATGCTCTAACTTTATCATTATGTTCCTGATTATATTCTGTTCATATGTGTCACCGGATATCTTTTCACATATGTGTTCTATTGAAAGATCGTTGCACGTTTCTTCTCCAAGCGTAAGAGCCGATGATTTTTTCCCCTCCGGATAAAGCAAGCTCAATTCCTGCATATTACAAATATCTCCTTTATTATAGAATTTCCGTCATTTATATAAAACAGATTATAGCACAGATTCCCGTCATTCTCAATATTTTTTTCCTGACAAAGCTATATTATTTATTAAATTCAGTATATAGTGCTTGATTTTCATATAAGAATGCGTTAAAATAAGAATGATATTTTTAGGAGGATGTATATGAGAAAAATTATATCTATCTGCATTGTATTAACAATATGCCTTACGGCAATATGTATAAGCGGCTGTTCCGACTTCGCATTCAACCCCATAGGAAGATGGAATTTTATTGAGGATGTATATTACTCAAATGATAAGCCGTATTCAAAGGTAACTGACAAAGACGATCCGAGCATGAAAAATGTAGCTATTGTATTTGAAAAATCCGGCACAGGCTATATCGACAGCGGCACAAAAACACCTATCCGCTTTACATATGAATATGACGAAAAAGAAATAAAAATAAATATAACCGACAGCCGTCATCAGAATAATGAACTTTCATTAAATAATAATATCGTATATATTGTTTCAGATGATAAACAAACTATAAAGCTCGCTACAAAAAATGAAAAAGTAACAGATGAAAACGGCAACAGCGTGGATTTCCACGAGGAAAGAATTTTCAAAAGGTAAAAATTACCGGCAGACTTTACGGTCTGCCATTTTTTATGCCCAAAAAAGGTGTTGTCGCTGTTCCTTTTGTACTCTGCGTTTTCTATCATTGACAATATCACCATATTTTGTGGATCATCTCGAAAGCGGCGGAGTCGATAAAGTTATCGTAATGAGTCTGAACGACTATCTTCCGGAAAAAAGGAAAAGTTTCTTTATTGATACCTCCGAAATGCCTAAGAACCGGTATGAACAATGAAAAACTGTTTGTTGTGATCCTTCACGGCGAACATTTTTTTGTGGTAATTTCGTACTTATTGACGTTATGGTAGTCTTATGGTATTATTTAATGTAAATAATTATGAAAGGATAATATATTATGTATATTAATGTTTTTGGCGAGCTTCAGGATCCTGTTATTGTCCTGATTCACCCGACTATGCTCACCGGTGAGCAGCTTTACCAGCTCTTTTTGCCGTATTTTACCGGAAAATATTGTTTTATTGCACCAGATCAGGGCGGTCACGGAAAAGCCGGAAACTATATCAGTGCCGATGACGAATACGCCGGATTGAAACAGTTTCTGATAGAAAACAATGTTACAAAGGTAAAATTGGTATATGGTGCTTCTCTCGGCGTCACGGTTGCCTACAGACTGTTTTTGGATCCGTCCATTGAAACCGAATATGGGTGGTTTGACGGTGCAGCTTTCAGCAACGGTGCTCCCCTTTGGGAGTGGCTGGCAATGAGTCTCTTTCGCAGGGAGAAAAAAAAGCAGTTAAAAAAACATACCGATGCCTTGAGTATGCTGAAAAAAATGTACGGTCCCGAAGGTGCGGTTACAATGACTAAGAATTTCGATCGTCTCACCTTGGAGGATTTAGAAAAAATCTGCCATAACTACTGCAGCTATCGACTCAGAAAACTAACGGCAGATGAACAAAGCAGGCTGCATATTGATTTCGGTGAAAAGGATTTCGGATTGAAACGCTCAAAGAAATCGCTTCCTATCTATATGCCGGATGCTGATATCAAAATCCGAAAAGGCTATGCTCATTGTGGATATATGTCAGTACATACCGAGGATTACATTCGGGAAATAGAGTCGTTTATCAAAAGTACAACTTTGCGGCAGCAGAAAGCTGATCATGGCACTTAATGCAACTATCAAGGAACTAAGGGAACAACTCAAAGCTACCGTCAAGTGATTCTGCATTTGTATTTTCTGCTATTTCAAACAGTGGGGCTGTCGCTTTATTTGTGCGACAGCCCCTTTTGAATTATTTATTACTTTTTTCTTCGTCAGAATCCGTCTTTTCGGGAACGATTTCTTCATCGGAGGTTTTTTCATCATCTTTCTCAGGAATGCTTTTCTGATCTGATGGTGTTTCTTCCACTGCGACAACTTCATTGCTCATGGCTTCAATAGTGCCTTCAAGCTCATTATCATCGTCCTCCTCATCGAATATCTGCGGATGGTCCTCAGGATCATCATCATATTCGTTGGTATCCTCATCGTAATCATCGTCAGACTCATCTGTTGCCATGACTTCAATAAATTCTGCTGAATCATAGCTTTCTCTTTCTTCATCTGCCATATCATCAATAAGGAAAAGCTGATCTTTCCTGCGTCTTGACGGTACCTTCCAGATAAACATATATGCTACAAATACTACTATCGTTATACCAGATACTATAGCACCAAGTTTCAGTCCCGGAGTTTCATATGTGAAAACTATCTTTGACTCTGTACCTTCGGGTACTTCGACAGCCATAAAGCCTACATTTACCTTTTCTATCTTTGCAGGCTTGCCGTTTACAGTTGCACTCCAGCCCTTTTCATACGGAATACTGAAAAATACAAGTTCCGGAGAATCCCCTGTGGTTATCTTTGCTGTAAAGCTGCTTTGATCAAATTTTACAGATGAACATACAAGCTTGTTTCTTTCTTCACAGTCTTTATAGTACTCCGAATTTGTATATTTATAGTTTTTAAGATCTTCATCATGTTTCAGGCAGTCCTTATATTTTTCAGCCTGTTCGTCAGTAAGAACCATTGATTTGAGAAGAAGAAGATGTCTCTTGCTCTCGGTGCATTCATCATATTCCGACTTTGTAACATAGGTATCATAGGTAAAGCCATACGGGATATAATAATCATTCTCATAAACATTATATCCGTTTTTGTTTTCAATGAAGCTCCAGCCCGGCATCTGCATATTTGTGTCTGACATAGCGAACTTTTTGCCTTCCTTTGCATTATCAAAAAGATATTTGCATGAAAGGAAACTTCTTATGCCGTAAACATCTGCTTTCGGACGTGAGCCGACACTTCTTTCAACACCTATTGATTTGTAGAAATCCATTACAGAACCCGGAACTATACTCTGGAATGCCTGTATAGTAGGTACCTGCCAGTACATGCCCATATTATCCATTTCGTCATAGAAATCCGAGCGTACATTTTTCAGATCATCAAGCTCTTTGAAAGCATCCCTGTTGCCTATGGCATAGCCTTCTATATAGTCCTTTCTGTAGCTTGCATTAAGAACACCTATACCTAAAAGTGCAGTACCGTAACCAACAATAACAACAGAAAGGGTTATGCTCGTTGCAATAATGAAAACTTTTTGTTTTTTACGGAAATTCATAAGTACTGCAACTGCCGCAAGGCATATTCCGGCTATACCCACACACATCCAGAATCTGTCGGGATATTTTGCAAGGCCGTATGTTGTTGTAGAAACGCCCTTTGAGTCTGTTGAAGTAGTCGGCATAGCTCCTATAAAGAATGCTATCATACCGGTTATTATGAATGAAAGCGTAAGTCCGGGGCTGAAATCGGTTTCATAACGATCAAGTGATATTGACGTTGCAAGGGCAAGCATAAGCGTAAGCATATAGAACCATCTTGCATAATATGATGCATTAAGAAGCTGGAAAAAGCTGTTGAACAGAGGTATAAATGCCATTACAAAAAGCACCGGTATGAATATTCTCAGCCATTTATGCGTTTTAAGCTTATAGAACGAGAATACGCCTACCATTCCGAACAATGGCAGCCAGCCCGCAACAGATGCCCATTTTGCATTTGAATCCGGTGTGAAATTAGCATAAGCCGGCATATCGGGCGGGAAGAAGAAAGTTTCTATTATATGGACATATCTCTGTTCGTTTGAATATACTATCGCATTCCAACCGCTCAGATAGCTGTTTACTCTTGAATTTTGCAGTACTGCAAGTATTGACGGGAAAAGTATAACGGAAGCAGCCGCAAATCCCAGTATTATCTCAACCGCAAAACGAAGGAACGCCTTTATAGACATTCTGAAGCTGCCTGTCTTCATACGAAGTACCCAGTATATGAATACAAAAACAGCCTGACCTGCAAAGAAATAGTAATTTATGAAGCTTGAGGCAAAAACCGCATAAGCCATTACACCCTTACGCTTTTCATAAATAAACTCATCAACTGCCGCAAGCATAAACGGGAATGTTATCATCGCCTCATGGAAGTGGTTAAAGAAGATATCATATACACTGAATCCCGAAAAAGCATAGAGCAATGCTCCGAATACGGCATAATTCTGATTTTTCACATATCTTCTCAAAAATGTATAAGCTCCTAAAGCACAAAGCGCTATCTTCAGAATAAGCAGCGGCGCTACAAGATAAGGCACTACATTACTTGGGAAAATGAAGGTGAACCAGAAGAAAGGGCTTCCCATCATGTAGAAGCTGTATGAGCCTATTATGTTTGCACCAAGGTCTGTTGTATAGCTCCAGCCTATATTTCCGCCTACTGTTGAATCGTGGATCATCTGATAGAATGGTATTTGCTGTACGTTATAATCTCCGTAAAAAAAGAAATATCCGTCGTTATAAATGATCCAGGGTAAAAACATAATCGTCGCCAGACCAAGCGCCCAAAGGAACGTTCTTAAAAAATAATTTTTCCGGACACTTAATAAAGTCCGTCTGTTTGCCATTTTATCTCCTCCTTATATCCAAAGTACATTAAGCATTACCCGTTCATAATGACTTACCTATTGATTGTACCACATTATTTCCCAAAAATCCACTGTTACAAAAACTTTATATTATATAAATATCTTTGATTTTCGTTGACATAAACATAAAAATGTTATAAAATACCTTCTAAAGAAAAATGTGAAAAATAAAAGGAGGAAGAAAAATGGATGGGTATCACTTTTTTGCTATAATGTCAAGAATGAAATATATCAACAGATGGTCGCTTATGAACAACACAAGATATGAAAACATCAGCGAGCACAGTCTGACAGTTGCCATGCTTGCACATGCCCTTGTCGTAATAAGCAATAAAAAGCTGGGCAATAATTATGATCCCGAACACGCCGCCGCTATAGCTCTTTTCCATGACTGCACAGAAATAATAACAGGTGATCTTCCGACACCAATAAAATATTCCAGCAAGTCACTCAGAAATGCCTACAGGTCTATTGAATCTGAAGCCGCCGAACAGCTTCTCTCTTCCCTGCCTGAATACATGCGTGATGAATACAGATTTCTGCTCATTCCTTCGGATACCGATCCCTATCTTCTCAGACTTGTCAAGGCTGCCGACAGACTTTCAGCTTTGATAAAATGTATAGAAGAAGAACAGATGGGCAATAAAGAATTTATAAAAGCAAAAGCAGAAATAACAGATTCTCTCGTAAAAACAGACCTTGAAGAAGTCAGCATTTTCATGAAGGATTTCCTTCCGTCATACAGTCTTTCTCTTGATGAACAAAATATTTCACTTTAAAATAACGATATTATTTTTATTATTGATAATAATATACAACAAATTCATTTTATATGACAAAAAAATATAAATCACGACATTTTTTTATTTTTTATTTGCCAATACGATGAATTTAATATATAATAAGTTAATTGACAGAAAACAACTTTAGCCGGGCATAAAAAACATTTGATATTTTTGCTCAATAAGGAGATTTTGATATGTCACCAAACGATAACAGTCCAAGAAAAGATCAGCAGAATGATCAGCAAAAAAACAAACCTGTAAAATCATTGGGAAGTGTCAATGACAGCTATAATATAGTTTTCTACAGCAATAAAAAAAATACGGAAAAAAATAAAAAAAATATTCCTCAGACATCCACTGATAATACAGATATAAATAATTATAAAAAGACAGTTAAGGCTGTGCCGCCAAAATCCGGACCTAAAAAGGCTGCGCCTAAAAAAACTGTCAGCAAAAAGAAAAAAAAGCTGTCCGGAAAACACTTTGCAATAAATATTGTAGCTATTGTATTAAGTGTAATAATGATACTTGCCGGTTCGGGATTTCTCGTTGCATACACCTATTTCCACAGAATAAATTATCAGGCTATAAACGATGTAAACCAAACTTCAGAAAATCTGCCTCTCAAACCTTCGGATAAAAATAAAAAAACAAATGTAAATCCTTATAGCGGCGATCTTCTTGATGCTCCCGATGTTCTAAATATAATGCTCTTCGGTGAAGACACAAGAAAAAACTCTGATACCGGAAACTCCGACACAATGGTGCTTTTCTCCATCGACACAAGACACCGTAAAATGAAAATGCTTTCATTCCTGCGTGATACCTATGTCGATATTCCCGGACATGAGAGCAACAGAATAAACGCTTCCTATACATTGGGCGGAGCTGCTCTTACTGTAAGCACTATACAGAAAAATTACGGTATTAAAATAGACAGATATGCTGTAGTTGATTTTACAAGCTTCAAGAATATTATTGATACTCTCAACGGAATAGACATTGAACTTACTTCTGATGAGGTCGATTATATCAACTGGCAGTTCTGGATAAATCAGCAGGATGAATATAAAAATGCCGAAGGTGATTACAAGGAAGAAGTCCGTGAGTCATTAAAATATGTATGGCAGACTTCTGTTCCCGAAAATCTGAAGCCTATCAACAAAAACGGCCTCAGATTCACGGTCAAAAAAAATGGTGAAGAACCAACAGCTAAGGTACACCTTAACGGCAGAGAAGCTCTCTGGCATGCAAGAAACAGAGGCGAGGACGGTATATGCAGCGGTTCTGACTTTACAAGAACAGAACGTCAGAGAAATGTTATAAGCGTAATAATAAACGACATGAAAAAAGCGGATATCCCGACTGTATTATCTGTCATTTACGAAATAGGCCCGCTCATAACAACAAACCTCAAAACCTCCGAAATAACCTCTCTTGCTTCCAATATCTCAACCTATCTGACATATGATATAGTTTCTTCATCCGCACCTATCGTCAACGATCTCGGTGTGACTTATTCGTTCTCTGATCCATATAACAATCCCATTTATATAAGCGGCGTACTTTCTTCCGTCATAATAATAAACGACTGGAACGACTTCCGTAAATCAGTAGCACAATTCATATATGAAGATCAGGTAGTAGTCCGCAATCAGTAATAATTCACCTCAATATATGCACATCAAACTGTATGCCATAGTCTGATGTGCATTTTTTGTATATACTCCCCTGTTATTATAAATTTGATATTGAAAAATTTTACAGTTAGGAGTAAAATAGTACATGTCATATTGTAAACGGAGAAATGATCATGAATAAAATTAAAAGAGGCAAGTTTATCGTATTTGAGGGTATCGACGGTTCGGGAAAGGGTACTCAGATTGACCTGCTTGTAAAAGAAATCAAAAGACAGGGCGGTAATGTCGTACAGACCGCCGAACCCACAAATACTTCAACAGGCGGTATGCTCAGAGATGCTCTCGGCGGATTTGTGCGCCGTGACGCTTATGAACTTTCGGCTATGTTCCTCACCGACAGGATATTCCATAACGTCAACCCGATAAACGGTATAATGCAGTATCTTGAACAGGGACTTGATGTCATATGCGACAGATATTACTATTCCTCATTCGCATATCAGGGTACAGATGCCGATCTTGAATGGGTAATGAGAATGAACCTTGACTGTAAGGAAATCCTGCGCCCCGATCTCTGCATCTTCCTTGATATTGACACTGATACAGGCGATAAACGTATCGCAGATAACCGTCAGCAGCGTGAAATATACGAGAACAAGGAAAAACAGCAGGCAATAAGAAACCGATTTTTTGATGTCTTCAGACTTCTTGAAGATACAGAAAATATAAAGATCGTCGATGCTTCAAGAACTATCCCTGAGGTATCGGCTGATATTATAAAAATCTATAATGAGATAAAGGAGAAATGAAAAAATGGCATACCATATTGACACAAAATGTGTACAGGCAGGATATGATCCAAAAAATGGGGAGGCAAGAGTTGTACCTATTGTTCAGAGTACTACATTCAAATATGACTCAGCAGCAACACTTGGCAAACTCTTCGATCTTGAGGAGGACGGCTTTTTCTATACCCGTCTTGCAAACCCCACACTCAGCACAGTTGCAGCTAAAATAGCAGCACTTGAAGGCGGCGTAGGTGCAATGCTTACAGCTTCAGGTCAGGCTGCATCAATGCTCTCAGTAACAAATATCTGTCATGCTGGCGAGCATGTTGTATGCGCAAGCGCAGTATACGGCGGAACTTTCAATCTTTTCAACAAATCTCTCCGTGAGCTTGGAATCGACTTCACATTCGTTAAGCCGGATGCTACAGAAGATGAGATAAATGCAGCTTTTAAAGAAAATACAAAGGCTGTTTTCGTTGAAAGTGTTTCTAACCCGTCGCTTGACGTTGCAGATGTAGAGCTTTATGCAAAGCTTGCACACGCTCACGGCGTACCGCTCATCGTTGACAACACCTTCCCCACACCTGTTAATTTCAGACCTTTTGAATGGGGCGCTGATATCGTTACACACTCAACATCAAAATATATGGACGGGCATGCTGTAGCACTCGGCGGCGTTATAGTTGACAGCGGAAACTTTGACTGGACAAACGGCAAGTTCCCTACATTCACTGAGCCTGATGAATCATATCACGGTGTTATCTACAGTGAAAAATTCGGTAAGGCTGCATATATCACAAAGGCTGTTACACATCTTATGAGAGATTACGGCCCTCAGCAAAGCCCTCAGAATGCTTTCCTGCTCAACCTCGGACTTGATACACTTTCTCTCCGCATGGAACGTCACTGCTCAAATGCTCTTACAGTAGCTAAATATCTTGAAGCCAATGACAAGATAGAATGGGTAAACTATCCCGGACTTGAAAGCAACAAATATTACAAGCTCTGTCAGAAGCTTATGCCCAAAGGCTCATGCGGCGTTATTTCATTCGGCGTAAAGGGCGGAAGAGAAAAGGCTATGAAGTTCATGGACAGCCTCAAGCTCATAAAGCTTGTTATTCACGTTGCAGACGTACGCACATGCGCTCTCCATCCGGCAAGCACAACTCACAGACAAATGAACGATGAACAGCTTGAAGCTTGCGGCGTTAAGCCCAATCTTATAAGAATGTCTGTAGGCATAGAATATGTGGATGATATAATCGCAGATATCGAGCAGGCTCTCGGTAATATATGATATTAATAACACAACACCGCTGTACAATTTAAAGTACAGCGGTGCTTTTTACAGTCTGCTGCAATTTATTTTTATAATTATTCATTTTATACGATTTTTTATGTTTTAAAATGTAATTATCGTTATTTATTGCAGGAATTTATAAAAATATTGCAAAAAGGTATTGACAAAACATATACGATAGTGTATACTTGCATTGTCGATACAACAAAAGGCGTTGTAAGCATTAATTTGCTTACAGCGCCTTTTTTTATTTTTATTATTTCTTTTCCTTTATTGCCTTGTTTGCCATGTACTGCTCTTTAAGAAGCTTTACTATCTCGGCAGGCTTTGGCGGATTGCCGTACAGCAGAACGCCTATCCTGTATATAGCTGATGCAAGCATTCCTAAAAGATATACAGATATAAGCTGTACAAGAATTGAAAGTATTATCTCAATAAAACTTACATTTACCAGTGCAATTCTTGCAAACATCGCTACGGGTGCTGTAAACGGTATGTATGAGCATACTATCATCAACGTTCCGTTAAGCGAACCTGAACTCATTGACATAATAACTATCATAAATGCTGCAACATAGACAAGCATGATCGGTGAAGTAAGTGTGTTGAGATCTTCGCTTCTTGATGCAAGCGAGGAAAATGCACCTAAAAGGAACGCATATATGAAATATCCGAGAATAAAGAACAGCACCGCATACAATACTATCGGTATCGGGAAATTGATAAATTCAAGTATCTCCTTGGGTATAGAGTTTGAACCTATAGTAGATACCGAACCTACAGCCGTAAGAAGAATAAGACAAAGCTGTGTAAGTCCTGCAAGTCCAGAACCTATGATCTTTCCGAACATAAGATGCGACGGCTTTGCACAGGTTATAAGCATTTCCATAGCTCTTGTATTTTTCTCCGATACAACACTCTGGGACACCATCTGTCCGTACATTACGGTTGCCATATAAAGCATCATTATAAGTATGTATGTTGACCAGTAATTCTTTGTCTGATCAACGCCTGTCGTTATTGTATTTACCGTCATAGGCGTATTGAGTATCTTTCCGGCATCATCTGCGGAAACGCCCAATTTTTCAAAGCTTATTGTCCTGAAAAGATCTGTTACGACTGTGTTTACCATTTCCGAGCTTTTATTCATAAGAGCATTATTTTTTGTGATATAAGTGTACTTGACGGGAGTATCAAGTATTACGCCGAATTCATATTCAGAGCTGTCAACCTTGCTCTTTATATCCTCGACATCCTTATTATCCGTTTTTATATCGCAGTTCGGATAATACTTGCCGAATATTTGCGTTACTGTGTCATTCTCCTCATAAGCATTGTTCATTACCGCTATAACAGGCTTTTTTCCGCCATCTGATTTTTCGTCCTCTTTGGAAGAAGAAATTGAAATTATAATTCCGGGTATGAATGTAGTAAGCAGTATTAGCAGCATGAATATTACCGTTGAGATTATAAACGACTTGCTCTTTACGCATGAAAGATATTCAAATTTAAGCACCTGCAATACATGTTTCATATTCCTGCCTCCGTATATTCAACAAAAATATCATTCAGCGTCGGCTCACAGACTTTAAAGCTGTCAATATCAAACCCGCATTCTGAAAGCTCTGTAATAAGTCTTGACTTGAAGTCTGCATCTTTAAGCTTTATATTCAGTACAGTTTCCTCTTTTTCGTCAATATCCGATGATAATATCATATCGCCCATTTTTGATATTACAAATGAAGATACTTTGTCTGCGTTTCCGGAAATTATCTCTATCTTATCTCTCGGATAGCTTCTTTTTATGTCCTTTATTCTGCCGTCAAGCACTATTTTTCCGGAATTCAGTATGCAGATATTATCACAGAATTCTTCTATGTAGTTCATCTGATGACTGGAAAACAGTACAGTAGTTCCGCCGGATATCATTTCTTTTATAACATCCTTGAGAAGCATTGCATTAACGGGATCAAGTCCAGAAAACGGCTCATCAAGTATGACTATCTGCGGATCACACATAAGTGTTGCGGCAAGCTGTATTTTCTGCTGATTTCCCTTGCTGAGTGTTTCGAGCTTTTTATTTTTATATTCGCTCATGCCCATTCTTTCAAGCCATTTTTCACATGCCTTTTTTGCATCCGGCTTGTTCATGCCTCTGAGCATTGCAAGATATACAAGCTGTTCGGTTATTATCTTTTTCGGGTAAAGTCCTCTTTCTTCGGGCATATAGCCTATACGGATATTTTTTCTGTCTATCTGCTTTCCGTCTGTAAGCACTCTGCCGCTGTCGGGATAGAATACACCCATTATTATACGTATCGTGGTAGTCTTTCCCGCACCGTTCCTGCCAAGAAGACCAAGAGCCTCACCGCTTTTGGCATTAAATGTAATGTCTTTTAGAACTTCCTTTTCTCCGAATCTTTTGAAAACATTTGATATCTGAAGCTCCAAGTATCTCCCCTCTTTTCATAATATTAAAATATACACAGCTTTTCAATCACTGCGTATATCTTTAAAATAAGTTTATCAATAATTTACACTCATCAGTTAACAAGCCGGAGGAATCCTAAGAACGGCAGATCCTTTGCTTTTCCTGCAAGTATATTTTTAATAGCATTGTAGATCATAAATATCGGTATAGCATAGCATATTACAAAGAATATTATATCCATAATAATACCAAAAATACTCAGGCTTGCACCGCTTGAACCGACTGTTGCCTGCTGGGTACATGCAACACCTACTATACCGCTGAACATCAGATATAAAAGCGAGAAAGGTATCGCCATTATGAACATTATCAGTCCCTGATTGCCATAAAATCTTGCATAACGTGATTTAGGACTGAACACGAAAGGTACCCAGAAAGTTATTCCGAATAAAGCAATTATAGCCATTTTCTTGTTTTGAGCCGCATCTTCCTTTTCATAATCAAGAGTATGTTCTGCTGTATCAGTAAACATTTTAAGTATTTTATCTTTAAAAGACAAATTTTCCGGCTCTTTATTTTCTTCACCCTGTCCCTCAGGCTTTTCTTTTTTCTCAAACTTGAAGTTCTTTGATACCTCATAGGGATTTTCTTTAGGTTCTTCCGGCTCGGCAGGCTTTTCAGGTTCTGGTGGTGCTTCATCCTTTACAGGCTGCGGTTCCTGCTCGGTTACACTTGTCTGAGGAACTTCCGGCACTGCTGCCTGAGGCTGTTGCTGATCATATGCATACTGCTGTCCCTGCGGCTGTGCATACTGTTGAGGCTGCTGTTCATATCCATATTGCTGTTCCTGCGGCTGTGCATACTGCTGCGGCTGCTGTTCATAACCGTATTGCTGCTGCGGCTGTGCATACTGCTGCGGCTGCTCATATCCATATTGTTGCTGCTCGTAACCGTACTGCTGCGGCTGTGCATACTGCTGTGGCTGCTGCTCATAACTGTAATTATCTTCAGCATACTGATCCTGCTGCTCATAGCCGTAATCATCCTGAGCATACTGATCCTGCTGCTGATAGTCATATTCATCCTCAGCATACTGATCCTGCTGCTCATAGCCGTAATCATCCTGAGCATACTGATCCTGCTGCTCATAGCCGTAATCATCCTGAGCATACTGGTTCTGCTGCTCATAGCCGTAATCATCCTGAGCATACTGATCCTGCTGCTCATAGCCGTAATCATCCTGAGCATACTGATCCTGCTGCTCATAGCCGTAATCGTCCTGAGCATACTGATCTTGCTGCTGATAACCGTAGCCGTTCTGCTGCGGATATTGATTTGAGGTCGGAGCCACAAATTCCGTAGAATTACAGTTTATACAAACTCTCGCCTGGTCAGGAAGCGATGCTCCGCAAGAAGCACAAATTTTCATATTGATCCTCCTCTGTTTCTCAAAAAATTTATAAAAAATGTATAACTAACCAGTTTTACTCTAATTATTATATTATATTTTGATTAATATTGTCAATATGAACACACAAATAATTGATTTTTGTAACCTAAAATTTTGTCACTCATATTAATGCAATTTGCAGACAAAAAAACAGGTGCAGCCTGCTTTTTAAGAGTACCGCACCTGTAAATTATTGCTGCATTTATTATTTGTTCCAAAGACCTGAATAACCGGGAACAAAGTCTGAGCCGAAGCATATTTCATGGTAACCGTCATAGCTCGGACCGTCATAGCTCTTTATATCCTTTTGGATTATCTCCTTTGTAACTATTTTAAGCGGTACATCCTGCTCAGCCGGCAATGTAAGACCGCCGAATACTCTGAGAACATAGTCAACTATAGCATATGCTGTCCATTCATAGCTGCTTGCAACAAGCATTTCAATATTGCCTGATTCAACAGCCTCAAATGCTTCAACGGAAGCTCCTGCCGCAATTATCCTTACCTTAGTGTTTACCTGTGAAGCTGCAAGAACTACATCGGATATAGCTGCCTCATCAAATATAAATATATAGTTGATGTTGGAATCTGATGTAAGGGCTTTTTTTACGCTGTCTGTAAGCTTGCTGCCTATATCGCTTGTTTTCACATTAAGAGTTGTACAATAGCCGTTTTCAGAAGAAACATACTTCTCAAATTCAGCCTTGAAACCGCTGAATACTGTTTCTGATATTTCAGAATCAGTACAGTTTATTGCAAGCGCATTTATTTTAGCGTTACTCTTGACTATGCCCCAGTCAGTCATCAGCTCGCCGGCTTTCTGATAGTTTATCGGAACGGTATAGTCAACATAATAGTCACTCTGTCCAAGACCTTTACTTCCTGCCGAAAATACTTCCTCACCGTTAGCCTGAGTAATTTCTATCGCATTTTCGATATCATCCTTATTGATGTTGCCTGCAAGTATAGCTGCATCGGTTTTATCCTCAACAGACTTTGCAAGTGCTTCACTCAATGAAGAAGCTGAACCGTCAGTAGTTGCTATCTTAACATTTGCCGGATCAAATCCTGCCGAACCTGCAGCAAGCTTGAATGTGCTTGTAAGACGCTTGCAGTAGCTGTCATCATTGCTCTTGGGAATGAATGTAACAGACTTGTCCTTGGATATAGACGCAGCATTTATATTTTCCGACTTACATGTGAATTTCGGTGTTTCCTGAGCATCGAGCACCTTTTTGTTAAGCTGAGAAAGCTGTTCATGTGATATTCTCGGCTTATTCTCGTCAACACTTACTTCCATTGGTTTGTCTTCTTCCTTTTTCTTCTGAACAGTCTTTGAAGAAGAAGTGCTTGATGATGTATCGGACTGTTGTTTTTCATTTCTTCTCTCATCATCGCATCCAGCCAAAGCAAGGGCACTGAATGCAACAGAAAGCACAAGCATTAATGATATGATTTTTTTCATATTATCCTCCAATCCTATATGTATATTTATTTCATTATTCCAGTATCTTAATTATACTTGTTACTCATGTGGGTGTCAACATTCAATTTTGACTATATTTATCCACTATCAGCATATTATTTTTCCCTGTAATATACATATGATACAAAAGTATGTACATCAGTCATTTATTCCGGAATTTATTATATCATAATGCACTTTCTTCCGGCATAAGATTTAATAAAAACAGCAGAACGATAACTATAAGGCAGGTATATGAAATGGGTGCAAAAAATCGGCTGAGTAAATTTTTCCGCTGTACATTATCACTTATGCTTGTATGTTCAGGACTTTTCTGTGCAGCGATAAGGCTTTCAAATTCGGGAATAGATGCATCTATTGATATAATAGCCGCACAGACTGCCATGCCGACAGGCAACGCACAGTATTCAGAAGAAACACAGCATTCTGACACAGTCACAGCAAATACAGAACCGTCCGTAATTCCGCCGGAACCCAGCAAAGAAACATCCTCCGCCGAAAGCAGCATTGAAGAAAAAGGGTTTTCCAAAAAAAGCCTGCCTCCAAAACCCGAAGAGCCACAAACAGACGAATTTCAGGCATCATCGGCATCAGATGATGAGATAGAAAAATACAAAAAAGCCCACGAGGGCGAGGAAGAATATCCTGTAAACGAATTCAACACCACTTTAGGAAACCAGAATTATGAGAACATACAGGTAAAAAATGCATCCTCAACGGATATAGACATCAAATACGAACTGACAGCAGAGCTCGGATTTGATACCGTAATAACAGACGAACCGCAGGTACTCATATACCATACTCACACATCGGAAAGCTATCTCCGGTATGATACGGGTTATTTTTACGAAAGCTACTATCCACGCTCATCAGATAAAACAGAAAACGTATGTGCAACAGGCGAGGAGCTTGCAAGACAGCTTGAAAAGGAAGGCATCAAGGCTATACACGACACCACAGTACATGATGATCCAAGCTACAGCGGCGCATATGACAGAAGTCTTGCGACAATAAACAAGTATCTCGAAAAATATCCGTCAATAAAGATAGTCCTTGATATCCACCGTGACGGCATAGGAACAGATACCGAAAAATCCAAGCCTGTATTCACATATAACGGCAGGCAGGGCGCACAGGTCATGATACTTGCAGGATATAATTATGACGGCTCGGATGAATTCAAAGACTGGGAATACAATCTGCGCTTTGCGCTCCGTATTCAGAACATTGCATCAAAAGACTATCCAAATATGATGCGTCCTTTGTACTTTGCGGATTTTATGTACAACATGAATGTAAACACAGGCTCTCTGCTTATAGAAGTCGGTTCGGAATCCAACACCGTTGAGGAAGCACGTTATTCCGCTTATCTTCTTGCAAAAGCCATAGCCAAAAGTCTGAAAGAGGAAAACAAAAAAGAGTGACCGCCTTTAATCAAAAAAGCGGTCACGCATTTTTTTATTATTTCATGTCAAAGGAAAGACAGTCTGTACACTGTGACTGTGAAGGATTGCTTTCATGTGTGCCGATAAGCACCTTATCGAGTGAGCAATAATTGCAGTTGCTGCAATGGTGTCTGCACTGTTCTACCGTACACTGTATGCTTCTGTTTATCTTCTCCATAACACTATCTCCTTATCGGGTTAAAATCTCAGGATTTTACTTTTGAGCCTCCATCATTAAAGAAGGTACGAAGTACCGGAAGGAGTTCCGCCGGCAATTATATTATTACCCGCTCTGTCGGAGTTTATACAGCAGCATTAAATTATTATATCCCTGATCTCATCGGGCGAAGATACAAATACAGCGTCTTTGTAAAAAATTTCCATTTCTTCTCGTGTACCGTAGCCGTAAAGACAGCCTATAAAATCAACACCTGTTTCGGCTGCCCCCTGTGCGTCATATTTAGTGTCACCTATCATTATGCACTTACTGTTTTCATCTGCACCAAGATTTTCAAGTGTGTATCTTATGACTTTGGCTTTTGTACGTCTTTCGGTATCTCCTGTTGCTCCGCCGACAAAATCAAAAATTTCGTCAAGCTTCAGCATTTTTATTATCCTGTGTGCAAAAGGCTCGTACTTTGTTGTTGCAACACCCAATTTTACGCCGTTCTCTTTAAGTGCGGTAAGCACACCAATCATACCGTCATATACTCTGTTTTTATATATGCCGTGTTCAACGAAATTTCTCTTGTATATCTCAACACCCTTTTCGGCTTCCTCATGTTCAAAGCCGAAGCGTCTGAGACTGTCATACATAGGCGGCCCTATAAATGTCGAAAGCCCTTTTTCATCCGGCAAAGGTCGGTTTGTTTCCTTGAATACCATCTTCACACAGTCAAGTATTCCCTCTCCCGATTCACTGAGAGTACCGTCAAGATCAAAAAGCGCTATATCATACTTTTTCATTTCCATCTTCCTTTATCACACTTTATTACTTCATCGTAAGAGATATCCTTCCCTTTTCGGCATCAATGCTCAGTACCTTGACGCTTACTATATCGCCTACTTTCAATACCTCCGAGGGATGCTTTATTCTTTTCTGACTTATCTGTGAGATATGTACAAGTCCGTCCTGATGTACTCCGATATCTATAAATGCACCAAAGTCTATTACATTCCTGACTGTACCTTTAAGCTCCATTCCGGGCTTCAAGTCCTTTATATCAAGCACATCTGTTCTGAGTATCGGCGGCGGAAGTTCGTCACGGGGATCACGTCCGGGCTTTGTTATCTCTGTTATTATATCATTAAGAGTAGGTACGCCTACACCCGATTTTTCTGCAAGACTGCTCAGACCTATCTGATTTGCTCTTTCTCTTAATCCGGAAAGTCCTCCGTTTGAAATATCATTTATTGTATATCCGCAAAGTTCAAGAAGTTTCTTTGCGGCATCGTATGATTCGGGATGTACAGCCGTATTATCAAGCGGATTTTTGCTTTCGGGAACTCTCAGGAATCCTGCACACTGTTCAAATGCTTTAGGTCCGAGCTTTGATACCTTTTTAAGCTCTGAACGTGAGGTGAATGCGCCGTTTTCTTCCCTGTATGCAACTATATTCTTTGATACGGCAGGCGTAACTCCCGCAACTCTTACAAGAAGTGACGGCGAGGCTGTATTAAGGTCTGCGCCTACACTGTTTACACAGTCCTCTACAACGCCGTCAAGTGCTTCACTCAGTCTTTTTTGCGGCATGTCATGCTGGTACTGTCCTACACCTATTGACTTAGGATCTATCTTGACAAGCTCTGCAAGCGGATCCTGCAATCGTCTTGCTATTGATACCGCACTTCTGAGTGTAAGGTCAAGATCGGGCATTTCTGCCGCTGCAAGCTTGGATGCTGAATATACAGAGGCTCCGGCTTCACTGACTATCATATATGATACCTTTTCATCTATCTCTGATATACATTCAGCCGCAAACATCTCTGTTTCCCTTGTTGCAGTGCCGTTGCCTATGGATATTACCTGTGCATGATACTTCCTTATCATATCCTTGAGTACCTGCTTGGACTTTTTAACCTGAATTTCACTATGTGTAGGATATATAACCGCTGTGTCAAGAACCATTCCTGTAGCGTCTACAACAGCTAATTTACAGCCTGTTCTGTAACCCGGATCAAGTCCTATTACAGTGTATCCCTTTACAGGCGGCTGCATAAGCAGCTGTCTGAGATTGAGTGCAAAAAGCTTTATTGACTGCTCGTCTGCATTCTCTGTCATTTCAGAACGTATTTCCCTCTCGACTGACGGAAATATAAGTCTTGTATATGCGTCCTCACACGCTTCCTTTACAAGCTGTGAACATGCATTATCTCCGCTGACTGTCAGCCTGTCGATTATGTTAAGACATTTCTGCGGATCTATATCTATACTTACCTTCAGAAATCCCTCTCGCTCGCCTCTGTCTATTGCAAGAAGTCTGTGACCGGGCACTGATTTTACAGGCTCGCTGTAATCATAATACGGCTTATAAACACTTTCGTTTTCTGCATCGGCTGCCTTTGAGCAAAGCATGGCATTCAGCCTTATTATATTTTTCAGACGTTTTCTTATCTCGGCATTGTCGGAAATATTCTCCGCAATTATATCCATAGCGCCCTTTACGGCATCTTCGGCTGTTTCAACGCCTTTTTCTGCGTCAACATATTTTTCTGCTTCTGCATATGGATCATCCGAGGACTGAGCAATTATCATATCTGCAAGTCCCTGCAACCCCTTTTCTTTTGCAACGGAGGCTCTTGTTTTTCTTTTTGGCTTGAACGGACGGTATATATCCTCTATCTCCGAAAGCATTACAGCATTGTCAAGTGCTGTCCTTACTTCATCATTCATATGCCCCAGACCTTCGATAAGCTCCGCTACTTCATTACGTCTTTTATCAAGATTTCTGAGATATTCCAGCCTTTCACTTATCTCTCTTATTGTCTGGTCATCAAGCGTTCCGTGCATCTCCTTGCGGTATCTTGCAATAAACGGAATAGTATTTCCCTCGTCAAGCAGTGTGATTATATTGCCTGCATATTCCTCTTTTATTTTAAATTCCTTTGCAAGCTCCTTTGAATACTCCATTTTTCTTTCTCCTTCTTATGATAGTTGTTTTACTTAGGCGCACCATGCGGGAAAAGAGACATTATCCATTCAACACCCTTACAGATACCGTATATTACAGGCTGGTGTACAAGGTATATAATCAGCGAATGTCTGCCGAGAAATGCGAAAAACGATACTCTTTTCTTGTACATGAATTTCGGAAACTTTTTCTTCATTCCTATCCTGCCTATATACGTTCCGGCAAAAAACAGGAACAGCCAGGGGAGAAGCGGAAAATAATCTGATGAAACAAAATTCTTATCCGGCAGTCCGAACATAAAAAGAAAACTCGTATTGTACCATTCAGCCGGTATCTTTATATTGAGTATGAACGGAAAACCCACGCTTCCCAATTGTACATTGAACGTAAAAACGAACAGTACGACATTGAATATTATTCCCAGTGCAGACGGTACAAGTTTAAGATACTTATTTAAAACACCGTACAGCATCATACAAACTGCAAGCATATGAAGTATGCCGAAGCTTATCATATATTCCTTGCCTAAAGAAAAATATGTCACGATCGTTACTGCAAATGCAATGAAAAGCAATTTAACGCCTCGTTCAAGGTTTGAATGGCTCAGATTAGATGCAACACCGGATATAAGAATAAACAGTCCTGCAAAATAAGGTTCTGCCGGCATGAAAAATTTCAGCAGTACCATTGCCCATCCCATATTGAATAAAACCCCTACAGTATAAAACGCATGATAAAATATCATGCAGAATATCGCAATACCTCTCAGTTCATCTATAAGATGTATTCTCGGACGTGCCCGTTTTATCTTTTTGGGCTTTTCCTTAGTATTTTTCGCTGCTTCGGCCAACTTGACCATCCTCCTTAAAAGCGTAAATAATTCAACATTTACGCTTGCTTTTGTTTTTTTGTATGATATAATGTTACCATATACAGATTATATTATATCAGCAAAACTGTTTTTTATCAAGATAAACAAGAAAGGGAATTTCAAAATGGACAAAATAATAAACGGAGCAGAAAGCACTGCTTATACAAAAGCCGATGCATCAAATACCGCTCTTGCAATGGGCAGCGGTTCTCTTGAAGTGTTCGCAACACCGGCCGTTATTGCCCTTATGGAAAAAGCTGCTTGTCAGGCTATAGCTGATATGCTTGATGAAGGTACTACTACTGTTGGTACTCTTATATCCGTAGAACATCTGAGCGCAAGTCCTGTCGGCTCTGATATAAGCGCAAGAGCTGTACTCACAGAGGTTGACGGAAGAAAATACTGCTTTGATGTCTTTGCTTATGACAATGATGGTATTATCGCAAAAGGCAAGCATGAACGCTTCTCCGTAATCACTGAAAAGTTTATGAACAAGGCAAATCAAAAACTTAACTGAATTTTAATTTAAAGGGGAATGATATTATGAACAGAGCTGAAACTGCTGTCGCTCTTAAAAGAAGAAACAACTGCTGTCAGGCAGTACTGCTTGCTTTTGCGGATATACTTCCGCTTAGTGAAAAGGAGCTTTCAATAATAGGTTCTGGCTTCGGTTCGGGAATGGGATGCATGAAAGCTACATGCGGTGCATTATGCGGTGCTTCCATTGCAGCCGGTATGCTAAACAATACAGGCAGACCTACATCAATGGTAACAAGACAGATACTTTCAAAATTTGAACAGCTTTGCGGTGCAACAATATGTGAAGATCTCAAGGGCATTAAAACAGGAACTGTACTTTGCAGCTGCGACAACTGCGTTAAAAATGCCGTTATCGCACTCGAAACTATCCTTGTAATTTAAAAAAATTTGCCTGAAAGGGATTTTTGTGGTATACTGTTTATCTGTACAGTATCATTCATAAATAAAGGAGCTTGAAATAAAATGAAATTAGGAATAGTCGGTTTGCCCAATGTAGGCAAAAGTACTCTCTTTAACGCTATTACAAATGCAGGTGCACAGTCTGCAAACTATCCGTTCTGTACAATAGAGCCGAATGTCGGTGTTGTTGCAGTTCCGGATAAGCGTCTTGATAAGCTTGCCGAAATGTACCAGCCTGAAAAATTCACACCTGCTACTATCGAATTCGTTGATATCGCCGGTCTTGTAAAGGGTGCGTCAAAGGGTGAAGGTCTGGGAAATAAATTTCTTGCAAATATCCGTGAAGTAGACGCTATTGTTCATGTTGTACGCTGCTTTGAAAACGATGATATAGTTCATGTCGAGGGCAGTATTGATCCCCAGCGTGATATAGAAACAATCAACCTTGAGCTTATACTTTCAGATATAGAGATACTCGACAGACGTATCGACAAAACAATGAAGCTTCTCAAGGGTGACAAAAAATATCAGACAGAGCTTGAATTCTTCAAAAGAGTAAAAGAAACTCTTGAAGAAGGCAAAGCTGCAAGGTCTGTGGAATGCACTCCCGAAGAAGCAGAACTTCTTTCAACCGTTTCACTTCTTACAAACAAGCCTATAATCTATGCCGCAAACCTCAGTGACAGTGATTTCAAGGACGGCTCGGCTGACGGAAATCCATATTTTGCGGCTGTAAAAGAAATAGCTGATTCCGAACACGCAGCAGTTTTACCTATATGTGCAGAGATAGAGGCTGAAATAGCCGGTATGGAACCCGATGAAAAGGAAATGTTCCTTTCGGAAATGGGACTTGAACAGTCAGGTCTTGACAGACTTATAAATGCATGTTATGACCTTCTCGGACTTATATCATATCTTACGGCAGGAAAGCCCGAAGTAAGAGCATGGACAATAACAAAAGGCACTAAAGCTCCGCAGGCAGCCGGCAAAATACATACTGACTTTGAGCGTGGATTTATACGTGCCGAAGTTGTGGCATTTGATGATCTTATGTCATGCGGCACTATGGCAGCAGCTAAAGAAAAAGGTCTTGTTCGTTCAGAAGGCAAGGATTATGTAATGAATGACGGTGACATAGTTCTTTTCCGTTTCAACGTATAATTTTATATTGCAAAATACCGGAACCGGACAGATACGTTTCAACACATATCTGTCCGGTTTTTTAATTTGTAAGATTTTTTAAAAAAACTCTTGACAAATCCCTTATGATGTATTATTATATAGTTGTAAGGTTAATGATATAATTAATTAACTAAATGTTTAAATTCGTGTTAAGCACAATAACTACAAAGCAATTAACATAATTCATACCTTTAAGCAAATCAGGTAAATGATGCAAAAGCCATAACCCGCCTTTCATTATGACGATGAATAAAAACTGGCAGCTTGGTCAATAAAAAACATTACGAATACAATAACCTTAAATATCAAGCTTTGCACAGTCACAAAATTCACCTGTATCATTTACCTGTTATGCAAAACTCCCACACTTTCCAATCAAAAGAATATCTCCTCAGCGTAACATAAAGTTTGCTGCGGAGATATTCTTTTGCACAACTTAAATAATTCCACTTTCCACTTTCCAAATTCCACATTGAGAATTAGTCTGTTACAGGAAGTTCGGGAAGTTCAGGCTCGTCCTCAACAGTTTTTTCTTCTGTCTTGATATCATCGGGAACGACAGCCGGTTCAGGCTTTCTTTCTATCTTTACGAATGCACAGCCGTCTCTCGGTATGGTAAGCTCATCAATAACAAGCTCAGTTCCCATATAGGTCTTGCCGCCGATAAATTCCTCAGGTACTCTGAACTTTATCGTATGATCCGCTGCATTGAATACACAAAGCAGCTTTTCCTTTTCGTCCTGACGGATATATCCCATAGTCCTGCCTGTTGAACCGTAATCTATAAGATCGCCGTCTTTCAGACATGAACATTCACTTCTCATTTTTCCAAGCTCTCTGTACCAGTCAACAAGATCTGTTTCCTCTCTGCCCCATGGGAATGTCGCACGGTTGAACGGATCTTTATATCCCTCAACACCTGCTTCATCACCGTAATAGATACAAGGCACACCCGGAAGTGTATAAAGAATGCCGCTGGCAACCTTAATACGTCTTAATCCGTATTCTCTCTGTATAGGTGTAAGCTTTGTAGATGCCTGCCACTCTCTGCCTCGTCCGTGCTGTCTTTCACCTGCAAGAAGTGTTATTACACGCTCGGTATCATGTGTTCCTAAAAGATTCATAAGTGAACGTATTACAGGACGTGGATAATTTTCAAGTACACACATTACTATTTCAAGCATATCCCTGCCGTCGCCGCAGTCAAGGAAACCGAGTATTGCATCTCTGAAAGGATAATTCATTACGCTGTCAAGCTCTCTGCCGTAAAGGAAACGTCTTCTTGAACCATAGCTTTCCTTATTGGATGCATCCTCCCACACTTCTCCAAGAAGAAGTGCTTCGGGATCCTCAGCCTTTACAGCTTCACGGATATACTCTATAAATTCATCGGGCAATTCGTCTGCAACGTCAAGTCGCCAGCCGCTGTTTCCGTTTCTTATCCATTTGCGGATTATACCGTTCTCACCGTTGATGTATTCATTGAAAGAGCTTGAAAGCTCCTCAACTTCGGGCAGGGTATTAAAACCCCACCATGAATTATAGATATTCGGCCATTCAATGAATTTATACCATGTATAATATGGTGATTCCTTTGAATTATATGCACCGACACTTTTATAACGCTGTTCACGGTTGAAGTATATACTGTCACTTCCGGTATGACTGAACACACCGTCATTTATTATCCTGATATCAAGCTTCTTTGCTTCGGAACAAAGCTCCTTGAAATCCTCCTCTGTTCCGAGGATAGGATCTATCTTTTCATAGTTACCGGTATCATATCTGTGATTGGAATAAGCCTCGAATATCGGATTAAGGTATATACAGGTAACTCCGAGACTTTTAAGATACGGCAGTTTCATGGTTATACCTTTAAGGTCGCCCATGAAGAAATCCGAATTGGTTATCATACCGAATGCATTCGGTCTCCAGTCAGGGATAACGTTCCAGTCCTTCTGCAATTTTTTATCGGGATATATTCCCTCTTTCATCTCGCCTGAAAAATAAAATCTGTCGGGGAATATCTGATACATTATTCCGCCGGGAAGCCAGTCGGGTGTCTTGAAGTTCTTGTCATAGCAAGTGAGCTGGAACCTCGGTTCACAGTCGCTCATAGCAAGATATCCTTCTCCTCCGTAGCCCTTCATTATATAACGTCTGCCATATTGTGTATCAAGTCCGAAATGGTACCAGTAAAGACCGACACGCTCAATAGTTATATGACATTCCCACTGTTCATGGTCATCTCCTACCATGCCTGCCCAGAACATACCCTGTACTTTAGTATCACCGTAAAGATCATCTTTCATTGCAAGCACCGCACCAGAACAATGAAGATCTCTCGGCAGTATAATCTTAAAATACATACTTGTTTCCGATGGTACCGCACCCGTCGGATAACGACAGGACATGTCACGAGAATTAAAAAGCCTCATATAAAACCCCTCTTGATTAAAAAATGTGCAATTTACAATGTACAATGTATATATGCATAATTTGCTTTAGTCTGCTATTTTCGCATTATAACGCTGATTATTTATATTAAGTGATATTATAATACCTTGAGTTTTCACTGTCAAGACACATTTGTATCAAAAACTTGTCTGATACTGCTCTATCATATGCCACATTGACTCCTCTGCCACAACCTCTGCCTTTATTCCGTCGGCTGTATATTCCTCTGACTGCAAAGCTCCTGCCTTTCTGAGAACAGCTAAAACTGACGCTTTGTCAAACGGAACAAGAAGGCTGAATCTTCTCATTCTGACAGGAAGATTTTTCTCTATGGCATCAAGAAGTTCGTCTATACCCTCGCCGCTTTTTGCACATATCCTTACACTGCTTTTATCGGATGGCAAAAGATTCTTGTCTTCAACAAGGTCACACTTATTGAAAACCTTTACAACCGGTGTATCTCCGCAGCCAAGCTCGGAAAGAAGTGATTCCGTAACATCAAGGTGAAGTCTGTATTCCTCGCTCGATGCATCGCACACATTAAGTATGATATCGGCTGATGCGGCTTCTTCAAGAGTTGACTTGAACGCTTCAACAAGATGATGAGGAAGTCTTCTGACAAGTCCGACTGTATCTATCATCATAACTGATGCTCCGTTTGGCAGCTTCAAGGCTCTTGAGGTCGGATCAAGCGTTGCAAAAAGCTTGTCCTCGGAAAGTACGCCCGCCTGTGTCAGCGTATTCATAAGTGTGGACTTTCCTGCATTCGTATATCCGACTATCGCAACAGTGATTATGCCGTCTTTTTTGCGTCTTTCCCTGTGCCTGTCACGTCTGCCTGCAATATCTTCAAGCTCCGATTTCAGAAACTCTATCTTTCGTCTTATATGACGCTTATCCGTTTCAAGCTTTGTTTCACCGGGGCCTCTTGTACCTACACCGCCGCCGAGTCTTGACATCTCCTTACCCTTACCTGACAATCTCGGCATAAGATACTTAAGCTGTGCAAGCTCGACCTGCAGCTTGCCTTCGTTTGACTTCGCCCTTATAGCAAAAATATCAAGTATGAGCATAGTTCTGTCTATCGTTCTTACATCAGTAGCCTGCTCGATATTTCTTATCTGTGTAGGAGTAAGTTCCGTATCGAATACAAGAAAGTCTATCTCATTGTTATCGCAGAATTCCTTTATTTCCTCTATTCTGCCTGAACCTACACATGTTGCACCGTCCGGCTTATCTCTTTTCTGCATAACAGCCGCTACAGGCTCTGCACCTGCACTTTTTACAAGCTCGAACAGCTCGTCCATAGAACCTTCCGCATCATACTCGCCTGTATCTATACCGACCAGAAGCGCTCTCTGCACAGTTTCCGTATTATCATGCATCTCCATAAAATTCATCTCCTTATTCTTTATCAATTTAAGCAATAACTCTATAATAACACATTCCACCGCATTTTTAAAGTAAATTGGAAACGATTGTTCACCCGAATCATCAATATATAGAAAAGTCATAATATTACGAAAGCATGAGTATTATTATGGTGTAATTTTTACAGTACAAACGAAAACACAGACACAGTATCCGCAAATACCGTGTCTGTGTTCTTATCATTTAACGTACATTGATATATCAAATGCCTTTACCGAATGAGTAAGAGCGCCTATTGATATTATATCAACGCCGCTTTCCGCAACAGTTCTCAGAGTTTCATCGGTTATACCGCCCGATGCTTCAAGAAGTGCCCTGCCGTTTGTTATCTCAACAGCCTGTTTCATAAGCTCAGGACTCATATTATCAAGCATGATTATATCTGCACCTGCTGCAAGTGCTTCTTTAAGTTCGTCAAGATTTCTTGTTTCCACCTCTATTTTTGTCATGTGTCCTACTTTTGAACGCAGCTTTGTTATTGCATTGGTTATGCCGCCTGCCGCATCAATATGGTTATCCTTGAGCATAGCCGCATCCGAAAGATTATAACGATGGTTCTTTGCGCCGCCCGTCATTACAGCATACTTCTGTAAAGGTCTTAAACCCGGAAGTGTTTTTCTTGTGTCGGCTATTGATGCCTTTGTACCCTCAACTATCTTCTGATACTTATTTGACGCTGTTGCTATACCGCTCATATGCTGTATCAGATTAAGGGCTGTACGCTCACCCTTTAAAAGTGCGGCTGTCTTGCCGCTGAATCTGAGTATCTCGTCACCCTTATGTACTTCATCGCCGTCATTTTTGAGTATCTCGAATTTTATGCTGTCATCTATGATCTGGAATACTCTTACAGCGACCTCAACACCGCATACTATACCGTCAGCCTTTGAAACAAATCTGCCGCTGCCCTCCTGATCTGACGGAATAAGATAGTCCGTTGTAACGTCACAGTAGTTCATGTCCTCCAGCAAAGCTGTCTTTATTATATTATCCACATATATCTTATTAAGAATCATGTTTATTGGAAACCTCCTCAAGCACTATACATGCAACAGTCGCAAGACTTCTTGCTTCTACAAAATCCTGATTTATCTCATAATTGCCTGAAAGTATATCGTTGAGAATCTCTTTTGAGCGTTTAAGTCCTTCAGGTACTTTATCGGGATTCGGAATTACAAAATGACACTCCTGCATTATTTTGCGTATTTCTGTCCTGAAACCGTGCGGCATCTTGTTTCCGCTGAGGTCTTCATGCTGCTCAAAATCTTTTGCAGGGCTGTTATCATCTGTTTTCAGCCTTCTCATTATATCATAGGCTGCCCTTCTTGAAAATACAAGAGCTTCAAGAAGTGAGTTGCTTGCAAGACGGTTTGCACCGTGAACGCCTGTATGTGAGCATTCACCTGCCGCATAAAGTCTGTCAACAGTTGTCCTTGCATGGAGGTCAACATCTATTCCGCCCATCAGATAATGCTGACACGGGAATACGGGTATCCACTGCTTTGTTATGTCTATATTTTCTTCAAGGCACTTTTCATATATCATCGGAAAACGCTGCTTTACAAATTCGGGATCTTTATGTGTTATATCAAGATAGAATTTTTCGTTGCCCTTTGCCTGTGATTCAAGCATTATAGCATTTGATACGACATCTCTCGGAGCAAGCTCTCCTCTTTCGTCATACTTGAATGCAAAGCGTTCACCGTCACAGTTAAGAAGTACAGCACCCTCACCTCTTACAGCTTCGCTTATAAGGAAACGCTCACGGTCATTTTCTGCCGCAAATGCTGTCGGGTGAAACTGAATAAGGCTGAGATTTTTTATCTTTGCACCAAGCATATACGCAAGTGTTATGCCGTCGCCTGTTGCAATAGCTGAGTTTGTTGTATAAGGATATACACGTCCGATACCGCCTGATGCCATGATACAGTAATGCGCCGAAACGGCCTGAGAGCTTCCGTCCGAAAGCAGCATACCTGCAAGAAAACCATTATCAGTTTTTTCGAGCTTATACAGAAGTGTATGGTCATGTATTTCGATATTCTTATGTGTCATTACCTGATCTATAAGAACATCTACTATTGCACGTCCTGTCGAATCCTTGTGATGTACTATTCTGTGTCTTGAATGACCTGCTTCAAGCGTCATCTGGAGTTTGCCGTTATCATCAAGGTCAAATGCAACACCCATTTCTTTCAGTTTCAGAACATCCTTAGGGCCTTCGGTAACAAGCACCTCGATCGCATTAAGGTTATTCTTATATTTTCCTGCAATAAGAGTATCCGCTATATGCAGCTTGAAATTATCATTGCTCTTATCGAGCACAGCTGCAACACCGCCCTGTGCAAGTGCGGAATTGGAAAGTGTAAGCTCTCTTTTTGAGATAAGCAGTACACTGACATTTTCGGGGAACTGTAATGCTGCATACAAGCCTGCCGCTCCCGAACCAACTATCAAAACATCATATTCCTTATTCATAAAGCGTGTGTACCTCTTTTATTCTGAAATAAGCATATCACAACCGCAATATACTTATTTTATTATAACACATTATTCTATGAAATGGAACAACATTTTCATAAACATACAAAAAAAGCTGTGCTTTCATCAAGCAGCAGCTTTTTCCGACTTTATTTTCACACGCAAAGTCATATTGTTTTCATTTTGCAGTATAGAAACGCTGTCCATACTTATTTTATGTTCTTCATCAAGATGAAGATTTGCCTGTTCTATACAGCTGTAGAACTGATAAGGTGCTTCATAAAAGAGCTTGCTTAAATATTCGCTGTATGACATCTCAGTGCCGAATCTTATAGGGATATATACCTCGGAATTTTGCGCTCTTTCGACAAGTGCCGCTGTTATACGCTTTCCGCTGTCATCATCCACTTTCTGAACCATAACACCCTCTGAATAGTAATAGTTCATAGTATTGTCCGTACACATCGGAACAAAGAAATTATATCTTGCAAGCGGATCTATCTCGCCGCTGTCCTCAACATTTATTACTGCCTCTATACCTTCACTTATGGTATGGTTTTTGATTATGGTTTCCGTTGTTATGTTGAAGTATTCGTAATTTACTACACCATCCTTGTCGTTGTCATCCCATGTCGGATCAAGGTGGTACCATTCACTGCTGAGCTGTACAACGTTCCACATATGAGCTATACCTTCGGCGTCACCTCTTACGGTACTGCATGGTACGCCTGCCCTTGTAAGAAGTACCTGCATGGATTTTGCATAACCCTCACAGACTGCCTCTCCTTCGACAAGTGCGCCATATACGGAAAAATACTGCCAGCCGTCACTTGCTGAGCTTACTCCCGTTTTATATACACAGTTATTCAGCACCCTGTCATGTATTAGCCTTTCACGCTGATATTCTGTCATATCGGTATCTATCTCCGAAAGTATGCTTTCCACTTTTTCATTGAAGGTCTTTATATAGGCTTGGCAGTCCTCGGGAGAAAGTACGGAATAAAACTCGATTATTGTATCTTCATCATTATACGCATAGCCGAAAAGATTCTCTATCCAGAATATTTCGGGATTGTCACAGATATAGGCATTAACAACCTCACGGATATCAAACTCGGACATCTTTACATTCTTCATCCTCATTCTTGCCGTTCTGTATCTGCCGTTTTCATCTGCCTTATCCGTAATGCTGTAAATACTGCCTGCTATCTTATCATAAAGATTACGCTTTTCTTCCCTTTCAAGTGCCTGATAACCGTATTTTATGTTTATGAGCTGATAACCGGCCGCAGTTTCCGAAGATACCTTTTCTTCTATCTGTTCATATATGCTTTCGTTGTTGTCGGTATCTCCGCTTATCGGAACAGCCTCTATATTATTTATGCTCCTTTCAAATCTGTCTGACGGATTCATCAGAAGCAATACGCAGGCTGTTACAAGAGTTGCCGCAAAACCGAAAAACATTACATAAAGTATAGTTGAAACTATTTTTTTCATATGATATCACCACGGATAATGTTCTTTTTATTCCTGAGCCTGTTCTGCGTCATCATCTGCGGTACTCTGTCCGCTGCTCCTTTTTCTGTAATTTTTGAGCTGCTGTCTTGTCTTTTTAAGCTCTGCAAGATTTTCCGAAAGCTGGTCATCAGCTTTTTTCATTATGGATTCGATATAGCTGTCGGCTGCCTGTCTTATCTTTGATGCTTCACCGTTTGCCTTGCCGATTATCTCTCCTGCACGCTGCTGTGCCTGTCTTGCGATCTCATTCTGATCTATCATCATTTTGGCTCTTTCCTCAGCCTGCTGTACTATACGTTCAGCCTCCTGCTTGGCACTTTCAATTATATTATTGCTTTCGGCAGCTATATTTTTTGCCTGCTGTACTTCTTTGGGCATATTTGTGCGAAGCTCGTCTATCAGCTCAAGAAGTCTGTCACTCTCTATCATTTTCTTGCCGCTGAGCGGAACACTTTTTGCTCTCTCGACAAGTTCCTGTATATCATCCAATATTATTTCAACTTTCATTAATGATTACTCCTTTGTCTTATTCTCATAAGTATTTCATCATGCACACAGTCGGGAACAAACGGCGAAATATCTCCGCCCCACAGTCCTACGTGCTTCACTATGCTTGAGCTCAGATACATATGTTCCGTACTTGTTGTAAGGAACAGCGTTTCAAGATCGGGTGCAAGCTTACGGTTTGTAAGAGCCATCTGGAACTCATATTCAAAGTCAGATACTGCTCTGAGTCCCTTGACTATTGCCGATGCATTATTCTGTGCGGCAAAATCAACAAGCAAACCGTCAAAGCCTGCTATTTCTATATTATCTATACCCTTTGTAGCTTTTTTGAGAAGGTCGATCCTCTCCTCTATGGTAAACCATGGCTGTTTCTCGACATTTACAAGCACAGCCACTATAACACGGTCAAAAAGCTTTGATGCTCGTGTTATTATATCTATATGGCCAAGTGTTACGGGATCAAAGCTTCCCGGACATATTGCAGTTCTCATATTCCTTCCACTTCCTTATGTGAATATACTGATATTTTTATTTTTCCGTACTTATAGCTTTTTTTAAGACGATATTCCCCGATATCTTCCGGCAGCTCTTCATCAATTGGATGTTCGCATATTATTATACCGCCCTTGTTCATAACTGTGGGGATATATTCAAGAGCCTTCTGAAGAACACCGGTCTTATACGGCGGATCAAGGAATGCGATATCAAAACGCTGTGATGTTTTTTTTAGATACTCAACAGTATCTGTATTAACAACAGCGGCTTTATCAGAAAGTCCGGTAGCTTCAAGATTTTTCCTTACAGCTGCAAGCGACTGTCTGCCGTTATCAAGAAAAACAGCCTTTACAGCTCCACGGCTCAGTGCTTCTATACCCATCTGTCCCGAACCTGCAAACGCATCTAAAAATGTTCTTCCCTCAACAGAAAACTGTATTATGCTGAATACAGACTCCTTTACTGAATCCGTTGTCGGACGCACATCATCACCCGGCGGTGTGACAAGCTTTCTTCCTCTTGATATACCGGTAATAACTCTCATATACTCACTATCCCTGATATCCAATTTAAGCCTCCCTCACTGAGGGAGGTGGCACGAAGTGCCGGAGGGAGTTCTCCACGCAATTTCAAATTAAAGTGTGCTTTAAGTCAGCAAACAAATTTATTGCTAACATTTTATAAATGCTTACGCTGTGGGCTTAATGCAAAAATAAAATTTATTGTTCTCTTTACGCTTCGCTGTTATTATCCTGACCGCAAATTATAACTCCCTCAGTCAGCATAGCTGACAGCTCCCTCAATGAGGGAGCCTTTACTTTTAAATACTCAATAAATATTATCAAATAAATTTGCCTGAATGTCAATAGACTTTTTGCATAGCAATGATAACACAATCGGTTAATTTTCGTCATCATTTTTTCTGTCTATCTCACGTCCGTCAGCATAATGATAATACTCATATACTGCCTCCGCTGCGGGACGGTTCATTCCCTTTACGTGCAGAAGCTCCTCAACATCAGCCTGCTTTATCCTCTTGATAGTCTTGAAGTATAAAAGCAGAGCTTTTGCACGTTCCTCACCTATACCCTCTATCTGTGTAAGTGAAGACGAAAGATTTTTCTTTTTTCTTGCTGTTCTGTGATATCCTATTGCAAAGCGGTGTACTTCCTCCTGTATATTGGAGATGAGTGTGAATGCCTGACGTTTTGAAGTTATGGAGATTTCCTTTCCTTCATCCGTCACGGCTCTTGTTTTATGCTTGTTGTCCTTGACCATGCCGAAAAGCGGTATGTCAAGTCCGAAGTGTTCAAGAACAGGTCTTACAGCCGATACCTGACCTTTACCGCCGTCAAGAAGTATAAGATCGGGAAGTCTGCCGAAACCCTCGCCGCTGTCTTTATTTTTAAAGTATTCCTCAAATCTCCTTGTCAGGACTTCATTCATTGACGCATAATCATCCTGTCCCTCAAAGCCTTTTATTCTGAAACGTCTGTATGACTCCTTATAAGGTCTGCCGTTCCTGAATACGACCATACCTGCAACATTTTCACTGCCCATAAGATTTGATATATCGTATGATTCTATGAATTCTGGCGGCTTTGAAAGTCCCAAAAGTCCTGCAAGTTCATCAAGCGCAGAAAGCTCATGTCCTAAATGGCCGTGACTTTGCGCAAGTCTTTCGGCAGCGTTCTGTCTGCACATTTCAAGTATATGCTGTTTTTCGCCCTTCTGAGGATATTCAAAATATACCTTCTTCCCTCTCTTTTCACTCAGCCAGTCAAGCAATAATTCTTCGTCATCAGGCGGTGAGTCAAGAGTTATTATAGGCGGTATATTATCCCTAATAGAGTAATACTGCTTTAAAAAATCCGCTCTTGCAGATGCGGCATTTATATCTCTGCCAACAGATTTTATAAGAAAATCTTCCTTGTCATAAAGTCTGCCGTCCGAAAAGCGTATAACGGCAAAGCATATATCCTCCCCCTCAGTCATCATGGATACAGCGTCCTGCTCTTTTACACTGACTGCAACCACCTTTTGTTTTTCGGTTATCCTCTTGACAGCCTTTATTCTGTCCCTGAGTTTTGCGGCAAGCTCAAAGTCAAGATTTTCCGCAGCGGCATTCATTTTTTCTGTCATAAGCTTTACGGAATCGCTGTTGCCTTTTTTGAGAAAATCCACCGCAGCGGCTACATTCTCGTTATATTCATCAACGGATATCCTGCCGCTGCACGGTGCGGAGCATTGTTTTATATAATAATTAAGGCATGGTCTGCCCTTTTTGATATCTCCGGGAAACACCTTACTGCATGAAGGAAGTCCGAATATTTTCTGTGCTTCCTCTACGGCATTCTTTGTAAACCATGAACTCATATAAGGCCCGATATATTCTGCACCGTCATCGGCTTTCTGCATTACAAAGCTCAGCCTTTTCCATTCGTCATCTGAAACACGTATATAACTATAACCTTTGTCATCTTTCAGAAGTATGTTATACTTCGGCTTATGCTGTTTGATAAGACTGCATTCAAGCACCAACGCTTCAAACTCACTGCCGCAAAGTATATAGTCGAAATGGTCAACGTTTGCGACCATCTGACGTACTTTTTCAGGATGATTCTTATCCGAACCGAAATACTGGCTGACACGGTTTTTCAGTGCCTTAGCCTTGCCTATATAGATTATCTCATTATTTTTGTTTTTCATTATGTAAACCCCCGGACTGAGCGGGAGTTTCATTGCCTTTTCTCTTAGCTCTTTTATATTCAAATAATCACCTCTGCAAATCATATTAAAGCTAAAAGATTTTGTTATTGTCATTCCGAACACAGTGAGGAATCCCTAAGATCCTTCGCTTACGCTCAGTATGACAATAAAATCAATTAATCAGTTATATCTTATCGTAAGAATACAGCCCGAAGCACTTTCACTATAGCTTACATTTCCGTTTATATGCGGAATGGTGAATATCATCTGATTTGTCATAAGATCCTCGACCGCTTCACCGAGATATTCCTTACTTCTGAATTTAACGGTTATAATACCACTGTATGGATCTCTCAGTGCGACCTCCTCGATATAACGGAAATCATACTCATCAAAGAACAGATCATTATAGACGTAATAATTATATCTTCTTCCTGTGCATGCCGGAACTTCACGTTCATTATCAAGCGTATGAGTCAGGAAAAGATCACCGTCGGAGATAAGAAAGTATTCATAAGTTTTTCTCGGCTGACCGTCACTTGTCATAGGATCATCCCATGTACAGTCGATGTAATAATATTCGCCGTCAAGAAGAATAAAATTCCACTGGTGAGGGCCGCTTTCCGAAACCCTTGTACCGCTTACTCTGTAGCAATCTATATCAAGCTTTTCAATAAGATACTGGAATGCTGCGGAATATCCCGAACATAAAGCCTTGCCGTTAACAAGACAGCCGTATGCTGTCGAGGCATTGAGCAGACCTTCATTTTCATTGTTATTTATAAGATCGAGCGTTTCGGAATCATATACAGTATTGTCAACTATATAGTCATGGATAAAAAGCACCTTGTCATAGGTATTTTCTATTTTCCTTGCTTCATTTATGATCTTATTTGTCACTGAGTCAAACTTTCCCTTATAGCCCTTTATAACGTTCACGTCTTCGCTCATAAGGTCGGGATCAACTGTTACAACGGTATAATCATCTGTTTTTCTCATATAATAGCGGAAGTTCTTACCTACCCAGAAAAATTCGGGATGATCGTCAAGAACTGCATAGTATGCTTTTTTAAAGTCCTCCTGTTCGATATTTTCAAACATGAACGACAAGGCATAATTTTCTATATCATAAACCAACCTGTTATATACCTCTGTCTGTACATCATTCAGGCTTTTTTTCATAGAATATTCTTGTCTTTCCTTCGTATCCGTTACGACATAGCTTTTTTCGGAAATACTTTTTGATGTTTTACGGCTTGGTTCGCTTTTGCTTACACTGCTGTAGGTATGATCGTCATAATCATCAAAGCTTTTTTCTATAAATTCTATAGAACAGCCTGATATCAGCAATGATAAAGCCAGTACTGCAACAGCCGTTTTAAAGGCTCTTTTTATAACCATACATTTCCTCCGTTTCTGCCGCTCATAATTAAACTGTCAGAATAATTATAACAAAACTGTGCAATAATTACAACAACTATATAATTACAAGATTTTAACTTTGTCATGCGAAAGGCGGCTGTTACAGCAATTATCTGCCGTAAAACAGCCGCCTATGGAGCTTGTTGTCAGAAATTTTTATATCAGATCAATGTTCTGCCTTCACAATATTTGCAAAGAAGCATGTCACCGCCTACAGGTCTGAACAGCTTCGGCAAATAATGCTCGGTTGAGGTTATACAGTTAGGATTTGAACACTTTACATTATGTGTATCAAATTTTCTTGGCATCGGTGTCCTGTCAGGCTTTTCAAGCATTTTCATTATAAGTGCCATTCTTGCATACATACCGCATACAGTCTGATGGAAATACTTTGCCCTGTCATCGTAATCGACATCTTCGGTTATTTCATCAACTCTCGGAAGCGGATGAAGTATCTTCATATCACGCTTTGCAAGTGTGAGTTTTGCACTGTCAAGAACAAATACACCCTTCTGCTTTTCGTATTCCTCCATGCTCTTGAATCTCTCACGCTGTATTCTTGTCATATACAAAACATCAAGCATAGGTATCGCCTCGGCAAGACTTGATACCTCGGTGTATCTGCATCCCGATACGTTCATTATATCCTTTATATACTGCGGAACAGTAAGCTCGGGGGTAGAGATAAGAACGAAGCTGTTGCCCTTGAAGTGTGACATTGTTTTTATAAGCGAATGTACTGTCCTGCCGTTTTTCAGATCTCCGCACAAGCCTATGCACATATTGTCAAGCGTTCCTTTTTCGTTATAAAGCGTTACAACGTCTGTAAGAGTCTGTGTAGGATGAAGATGTCCTCCGTCACCTGCGTTTATAACGGGGGCTGCGGAATACATTGACGCTGCCCTTGCTGTTCCTTCAAGCTGGTGACGTATTGCGATTATATCAGCATAGCCGCCTACTACGGTTATTGTATCCTTTAAGCTCTCGCCTTTGGAAACTGATGAATTCTGCGGATTGTCAAAGCCTATTATACTTCCGCCAAGTCTGAGCATTGCCGTTTTGAATGACATCTGGGTTCTTGTTGAAGGCTCATAAAAAAGTGTGGCAAGTATTTTTCCTCTGCACACCTCTGAATATTTTTCGGGTGCTCTCATTATCTCATTGGCGAGATCTATTATTTCCATAAGTTCATCGATCGTAAGGTTTTCGAGATCAATAAGATGTTTTGACTTCATTTTGCATACCTCCATAAACACAGCTCTGAATATTATGATATTATGAAAGCCTGTCGAAAAACGGCAGGCTTTCAGGATTATTTGTTATTGAAAATTGAGATTATATCAACGAATGAATCATCTGAATCACTGCTGTTTCTTGACTGTGATGAACTTCTGGGTGAAGTATTTGCAGATGATTTTGTATTAGCATTAGGATATACAGGTGCCTGAGGAGCACTCTGTGCAGGATGCGGATTATACATCGGCTGCTGATACTGAGGAGCCTGATACTGCGGCTGCTGATACTGCGGCTGCTGATACTGCGGCTGCTGTCTTGCAGGTCTTTCCTGAGGCTTGGATGAAACAGTACCGAAACGAGATACTTCCTGTCTTTGCATGGGGCTGTTGTACTGGAACGGAGAAACAGGCTTTTTCTCTTCCTTCTTTATTGTGGGAACAGGATCGAAATGATCTGTTGTCGGGAAGCCTGTTGCTATAACGATAACGCTGATGGTATCCTCCATCTCGTCATCAAGTGCAGCACCCCAAATGATTATAGCATCTTCATCTGCCTGCTCTGATATCATTGTTGAAGCATCCTGTATCTCGTCAAGTCCGATATCGGGAGATGCTTTGATATTTACTATAAGTCCCTTTGCCCCCTGAATAGATGTTCCGAGAAGGGGACTTGAAATAGCGTTCTGAGCTGCGATCTTAGCCTTATCCTTACCTGAAGCAATACCAACGCCCATGAGTGCATAGCCTGCATCTCTCATTACAGATGTAACGTCTGCGAAGTCAAGGTTTACAAGACCGGGAAGAATGATAAGATCAGTAATGCTCTGTACGCCCTGACGGAGTACGTCATCTGCTGCATAGAATGCATTCTGGAGAGTGATCTTTTCTTCGCTTATATGTTTAAGTCTTTCGTTAGGTATAACGATAAGGGAGTCAACATGCTGCTGGAGTTTCTGTATACCCTGTTCAGCCTGTTCCATACGGCGCTTGCCTTCAAAGAGGAACGGTGTTGTAACTATACCTACTGTAAGTATTCCCATTTCCTTAGCGACTTCAGCAACTACAGGAGCTGCGCCTGTACCTGTACCGCCGCCCATACCTGCGGTAATAAATACCATATCTGTATCTTTAAGAAGTTCTGCTATAACATCCTTATTTTCCTCAGCAGCCTTCTCACCAACTTCAGGCTTTGAACCTGCGCCCTTACCATGAGTTATTTTTTCGCCTATCTGTACCTTCTGATTAGCTTTTGAGCGGTTAAGAGCCTGCTTGTCTGTATTTACAGAGATAAATTCAACTCCCGATACATACTCTACCATTCGGTCTATAGCGTTTCCGCCGCCGCCGCCTACTCCGACAACCTTGATATGAACAATTGTCTCGTTTTCATTTTCAAATTCGTAAGGCATATTTATTCTCCCTTCAACATTCCTTCTGACAGAAATAAAAACTATCTTTTCATTCTGACATCAGCATAATTTTGCTTATTTTACAACTAATAATAATTTACCACTTTTCAAGATTTTTTTCAATACGATAATCAGATTTTTCTATATATTTATTATTATCAAGCACGGAATAAGTATTTTGCGACTATTTTTTGTGCATTATGACAAATGTTTACTCTTCATTGGTATTATCGTTATCATTGGAATTATCATTGTCATCTGTCACCGTATTGTCATCGTCATTATCGGTCTGATCACCGCTGTCATCATCAGTGTTCTGATCTTCGTCATCACTTTCATCATTCTCGGTATTTTCGTCATCACTGTCATCATTCTCGGTATCTTCGTCACTGGTGTCTTCACTGATTTCATCTTCATCCGATGATTCTTCCGATGAATCACTGTCCTCATCCGAACTTTCATCAGTACTCTCTTCATCCGAGCTTTCATCAGTACTGCTTTCCTCATCTGAATTTTCATCATCTGAGCTTTCATCAGTACTGCTTTCCTCCTCTGAGGTCTGCTCACCGCTGCTTTCCTCAGGTTCGGAAACGGACTCCTGCTTTGATGATTCCTGTTTTGGTGTATCAGGACTCTGAGAGTTGAAATATGATTTTCCGCCCTCTGTTGCCGCAAGCGATACATCAAGTATGCCCTTGTCATTTTCGGAAATATTCTGATCCATTATCTTTGAGGCTGTTTTCAGCTTGTAATCAATATTTTCCGGAGCACCTATAACTATGCTCAGCCCACGGCTTATTTTAAGTACTATCTTGGAGAGATTTGAAATATCTATCGTTTCGAGTGTACCTATATCATACTTTTCCGCACACGCTATCATTTCATCGATATATTCCTTGATATTCTCGTCCTGATATCTTACTGATGAAGAAAGCTTCGGCTTTTCAAGCCTTGCACCTAAAATTATAGGTACATTACTCTGTCTGTTGGTAGATATATCGATTATTTTTCCGCTTTCACTCAGAAGTATGTACTTACCTCCGCTTTCAATGATAGATGTAGGAGTTGCCTCCTTCACTCTTATGATTATCTTATTGAACAGCTTTTTATAAATATCGACTTCTTCAATATACGGAAACTTTTCGTATATTTCTCTTTCACCGGGAGATGTTTTGCAAAGAATGAAATTATCGCCCTGCTTTATCATACTGGCAGAAATAATTTCATCGCTTTCATATCTTATTTTTCCCTCTACCTGTATGCTGTCTATTTTAAAGAACACGGTAAGTGAAACCAAAGCGCATATAACAACAAGAACAAGTATTGTAACGATATAGAACAGTACACGTTTTATTTTTCTGACACGGGGACTTGACGGTGCCTTGGCAGGCGGTACAGTTCCCGAATGGTCATCAGAATACCTGTCGGAATACTGATCGGGTTCTTTTGTGCGGCGTTCCTTTTTCAGAATGTTCTCCGCTCCCCTGTCAAATTCACGCTGAGTTGCATAGACCTCGTCCGAGCTGTTGTATTTCTTATATATATCAAGCTCGTTCTTTCCTCTTTTTCTTTTTACGGGCGGTTTGTTCTGTGCAGAAGCAGCGCCGTTTTTCTTTATTCCCGACTTTGAAGGATCTCTCCCACCTCTATTTTCTCGGGAAGCTCCTGATTTTTTATTGCTCATTTACTTTTCCCCCAGCAAACATATACTGTTTCTTTTCATTCTATACCATCATTTTACTTTTGATGTGGCAAGCACTTCTATTATGACCGAATATATACGCTTTGAAGCGTCAGAAACAGCCATTTTTGTCGCATTTGCCGAATACTCGGCAAGTCTTGCGGGATCGGAAGCAAGGCGGTCGATCTCCTCCGTGAGTTTTTCGGGAGTAAGATCCTTTTCCTCTATCATAACTGCCGCATTGTTCTTTACAAGCGACATAGCATTATGATACTGATGATTTTCAGCAACATTCGGTGACGGTATCAGCACTGACGGCTTTCCTGTAACCTCTATCTCGCTGAGAGTTATTGCTCCTGCTCTCGCAACAACAACATCTGCCGCTGCAAGACAGACAGGCATATCGTTTATATATTCCCTGATATCAAGGTTGTCAGCCTTTTCAAGATCGGCACCTTTTTCTTTCAGCAGATCAGGGAACCATTTTCCGTACTGACCGTAAGCATGTATATGCTGATATTTTCCGTCCTTTGCACTTCTTGCTATTATATCCGCAAGTGCTTCATTTATTTTCTGTGCACCAAGACTTCCGCCGAATGAAAGTATTACCGGACGTTCATCAAGTCCGAGCTGTTTTCTTGCATCCGCTTTGTTCTGTCTGAGGATATCACCTCTTACAGGGTTTCCGGTATCGACAAAATCACACTCACCCTTAAAATGCGCCCTTGCGTCAGGCATCGCAAGCATTACTCTTGCGGCATGTTTTGAAAGCATTTTATTCGTTACTCCGGGATATGCATTCTGCTCATGTATTATAGTAGGTATACCGAGCTTGTCAGCCGCTCTCAGAACTGGACCGCTGACATATCCGCCTGTTCCGATACAGATATCCGGCTTGAATTCCTGTATTATCTTCTTGGCTTCACTGCTTGCGGAAAAAGCCCTCTTCACTGTAACGATATTATGCTTTATTGCGCTTGGTGACATACTTCTGTAAAAGCCCTGTATCTTAACAGATCTGAATTCAAAGCCTGCCTGCGGAACAAGTCTTTCCTCCATACCGCCCTTTGCGCCTATATAAAGTATCTCGGCATCCGGCTGGTGTTCACGTACATATCCTGCAATAGCAAGTGCAGGATTTATATGTCCTGCCGTTCCTCCTCCTGCAAAGATGATTCTCATAAAAACTCCCCCTATACCTTTTCCAGATTAGAATCTCGTGAAATTGAAAGTATTATACCCATCTGACACAACAGCATTAAGAGTGATGAACCTCCGTAGCTGAAAAACGGAAGACTGATACCGGTATTCGGCATCCAGTCGGTTATTACCATTATATTCAGTATTGCCTGATATCCTATCTGTGCGGAAAGTCCTATACCCAGAAGAGTACCGAAGTTATCCTTTGCTCTCATTGATATTGTTATGCCCCTCCATACAAGAAGTGCAAAAAGACAAAGGATTATTACCGCTCCGACAAAGCCAAGCTCCTCACATACAACAGCGAAAACGAAGTCATTCTGTACTTCCGGAATGTAAAGATATTTCTGTCTTGACTGACCGAGTCCCTGTCCCCAGAATCCTCCTGAGCCTATTGCATAAAGTGAATTTCTTGTCTGATACGTATCGTTCCATGTATCTTTATCAAGATTAGGAACAAGTGCCTGTCCCCAGCCGTTAAGACGTTCCATAGCATATCCTAATTTGCCGGTTACAAAAAGCAACAGAACGAGCAGAGCAAGCATAAGGAACAAAAGTCCTATATATCTTAGCTTTACGCCGCTTGCAAAAATCATTGTTACCATAAGCATGGCAAGTATGACCGTACCGGAGAAATGCGGCTGTTTAAGGAGAAGCGCAGCCATGACAGCAAATATTATGACTGCCGGAAGAAATCCATATTTAAACGTATCCATCCTTTTAAAATGAAGTGAGCCCCAGTGTGCCAGAAACAGCACCAATGCAAATTTAGCTATTTCAGATGTCTGTATCGTAAATATGCCGAATCCTATCCATCTGTGAACACTTGAGCCTGTAGGCCATATAAGTGTGAGCGCAAGAAGAACGACAGACGCTACAAGTATCGGTACAGCCAACTTGTGCCACAGTTTATAGTTAAAGTAAGAAAGCAGTATCATCAGCACTATTCCGATAATGGCAAATATACCCTGTCTGATAAGATAGGTATAGCTGCTGCCCGTATATTCGAGTGCAGAGGGATAGCTTGCCGAAAACATCATTATAAGTCCTATTATTACAAGAATTATAACGAGTGCAAGAAAAGGCAGGTCAAGTCCGAGCCTTTTTGAAAACATTTTTATATTGGTTTTTACTTTTTTGGGTATTATCTTCAGTCCCTTATTTTCTTCGGGCTTTGATTTAGGTTTACCGTTTGGCCGTCTTGACGGGGACGGTGCGGGTATTTTTCGTGCAGGTGATGAATCCATCCTCAAATCAGTTCACTTCCTTTCCCGACTTCAATGAGCCGTGTTATATGATAAGATATTTCGTCAGTATCAAAAAATTATGAGAATGACGGTATAGTATAACCGCCTCTTGCAACAAGAATAAATGCAAGTGCTCCGCAGATAACTGTGAAAACACTGAATATCGCAACAATCTTCATTTCAGACCAGCCGCACATTTCAAAGTGGTGATGTATCGGGCTCATCTTGAAAAGTCTTTTTCCCTTTGTAAGCTTGAAGTAGCTGACCTGAAGTATTACCGAGAACATCTCAAGAATATATGTCAGACCTATAAGTATGAGTATTACAGGCATATCGAGTGCAAATGCCAGTGCGCAGACAAATCCGCCGAGATAAAGCGAACCGGTATCTCCCATGAACACCTTAGCCGGATTGAAGTTCCAGAGCAAAAATCCAAGGCATGCGCCTGCAAGGGAAGCCGATATTATTGATACGCCTATCTTGCCTATATAGCCTGCGATAAGCATGAAGAATATAGCTGCAAAAAATGTAACTGAACCATTCAGTCCGTCAATGCCGTCAGTAAGATTGACAGCATTGACAACACCGACTATAAGAATTGCTGATAAAGGATAATAAAGTATGCCTATATCTATATTTCCCACAAATGGTATGAATGTCTTTGTAGTACCTCCGAAAAGGAATACAGTCAGAAGATATGCCCCTGCAACGAGGAACTGGAGCACAAGCTTCTGTATTACCGTAAGACCGAGGTTTCTTTTTTTGACAGCCTTTATATAGTCATCAATAAATCCTATTGCACCGAATGCAGCTGCCATGAACATACCGGAATATATTTTGGCATTCATAATCGGAAGTTCAGGATGTGCTATGCTGTTATAAAGCAGATCACATATCGTTCCTACGAATATGGTCGCAAATATGAACATGAATCCGCCCATAATAGGTGTTCCCTGTTTTGTGTTGTGCCATTTCGGGCCTTCATCCCTTATTGTCTGTCCGAAATGTATCTTCCTGAGAAAAGGCACCAGCCACAGTCCGAATAATCCTGATGCGGCAAAAGCTGAAACTGCCGCAATAACCGTCCATATTCCTGTCATAAAAACATTTCCACCTTTCAGATCCTTTTACAGTTTCCCTTTTTATTATTTTTTGAAATATCCTGTGATCGACGCTATAGGTATGCCTGCCGCTATAAGCACAGCCGTACAGACAATGACTTCACTGACTGAATAAAGGCTGCTGTTTATGCGTACACGGCTGAGTATACCGCCGCTCACGATATCAAAAACGGTAATATCTCCCTGAGTGTTTATGTTTCTGCATGTGACATCCGCCGAATAATTTTCTCCCGAAAATGTAAGTATCCTTTCATCGCCTTCAAGACTTTCATCCACATCTTCGTATCTCAGAACAATTCTGCGGAATCCTGTTGCGGAAATACATTCCATATTATCGGAAGTAACAAGAGCCGTATCGGCTATAACATCATCGGGAAGCTCAGGCATTCTATCCGAGCAATAAAGGATATAATCCGTATCGCCGGAAATATCGTCTGTACTCGTATTGTATGAACAATAGTTGAGTATATCCGATATAAGCTCGCATACCCTTGCTGCACATTCACACCGGAAAAATATCATCCTTCTGTATTTTACAGTTTTTATTCCGTTTGTCAATACGGTACACCCCACTTTTTTTCATCAGGCATTTACATTATCGCATTATTCTGGTTAAATGTAACGGTTACCACCGTATAAGGATCGACCTTGGTTCCGGCAGCTATATCCTGTTTCTTGGCATACGAGCCGCCCTCCGACACCTTGGAGCCTTTTATACAAAGATTCAGTCCCTTTTCATAAGCAAGCTGATTTACCTCCGCAAGCGAAAGATTTGAGAAATCAGGTACTGTTACCTGTTTTATCTCAGGCTTATCATCCGTATAGAGAATTACAGTTCCTTCCTTAGGTATAGTTGAATACGGGCCCGGATTCTGTTCCTTGATTACCTTTCCGCTTCCGACTACCTTTGATTTAAGACCGTCATTTGTGATAAGGCTCTGTGCATAATCAACACTGAGTCCTACATATGCACCTGTAATCGTATCGAGATCCTTCATTTCCTTATCTGTGTACTTTCTTTCAATTCCAAGATAAGGAAGTACTTCACTGAGTATATTTCTGAAACACGGTCCTGCAACTGCCGAACCGTAGTAGTTTATTTTCGGATCAGGTGTATCGAAATAACATATAAGAGCTATTTCGGGATCGTCAGCCGGTGCGATACCGCAGAATGAACCGATATAGTCATCCGAAAGATTACCGTCATCATCGACCTTTTTCTGTGATGTACCTGTCTTTCCGCCTATGCGGTAGCCTGCTATATATCCGTTTGTACCGCCGCCGCTGATTACGTTGTTTTCGAGCATCTTGCACATCTGTTTTGATATATCCTCAGATATAGCCTGATGTCTGAGAGTAGGCTCAGTTGTTTTTACAACATTTCCGTTTGAGTCCGAAATACCGGAAACGACATACGGCTTCATAAGCTTTCCGCCGTTGGCTATTGCCGCACATGCCGAAAGCATTCCTATAGGTGTTACCTTGAAGTTCTGGCCGAATGATGCAACCGCAAGGTCAGTCAGATCCATGCCGCATACCTGATCGTCCTTTGAGAAGAAGTAGTCGTCACTCTCACCGGGAAGGTCTATTCCTGTTTTTTCTGAAAGTCCGAATGCAACATAGTATTCATAGAATTTTTCTCTGCCGAGCATGAAACCCATCTGCATGAATGCAGGGTTACATGAATTGCAGAGTGCCTGTTCAAGAGTTTGCTTTCCGTGACCTGAACTGAGCCAGCAGGTTATTCTTCCCGAACCCTCGAAAGGAACATAGCCGCCGTCACATTCAAATCTTGTGTTCTTTTTGTTAAGTCCCTCAGAGAGTATTGCCGAAGCCGTTACCATCTTGAAGACCGAACCCGGAACATAGGTATCACTCACACCCTTGTTTCTCCACTGCTTTGACTGAGCTTTTATGATAGCCTCGTTTTGTTTTTCCTCCGGAAGAGCCTCTATGGCCTTTGCGACCTTTTCATCTGCTATCTTGAACGGCTCGTTGGGATTGAATGAACCTTCACAGGCAAATCCGAGAATAGCGCCTGTCTTTACGTTCATCATTATTGCACAGCCTCTGTTGGCTACATTGAATTCTTTTATAGTCTCACGCACATATTTTTCCATGACGCTTTGTATATACTCATCTATGGTAAGCGTAAGGTTATAGCCGTCAGTAGCTTCTATCTTTTTTTCGTAATCAAACGGCATCTCATTTCCTGCAGCATTCTTGGCAAAAACAAGTTTTCCTGCCGTACCTGTAAGGTACTTGTCATACTGATATTCTATACCCGAAAGTCCCTGATCATCAGCACCGACAAATCCTAAAACATCGGCAAGAAAATTGTCGTTTGTATAATAGCGCTTGTATTCCTCTATTGTGTCTATACAGTTTCCGAGGTTGAATTTCTTTGAAAGTTCCTCCTTGAATTCAAGTATTCTGTCCTTGACATCAGTATCTACTCCTGTTTTGATAACGGAATAGTAATTATTCTCGTATGTTTTTTCAAGAACGGTTTTTTCATCAACAGAAAGTATCTGTGAAAGTCCGCTGGCTATATATTTTCTTGCCTCATCAGTTTTTATATGTGCAGGCTCAAGGACTATTTTCCATACAGTAATACTTTGTGCAAGTATATTACCGTTCCTGTCATATATGCTTCCTCTTTTTGCTGAAAGTGCAGTTGATTTCAGCTGCTGACCTACCGCCCTTTGCTGAAGTTCCTCTGAAAGATAAGTCTGCAAATAAAAAAGTCTGCCGATTGCCAGTCCGAAACCGACAAATATTATAAGCAGCATTACTGCTATTGATCTGTTCCAGAGTCTTGTTGATGCTCCTCTTTTTGCCATAAGCTCACCTCTTTACATTTTATTCCATTATAAATCAAACATATGTGCTAAAATGCATACCATTTATGCTATATCGTTCTTAACTGACAAAATCGGGTATATACTCAAAAGAGCATTTTTCATACCCTTTCTTGCATACACCCTTGTATATACTTATTTATAAGATAACCGTATTATTCTCTGTCAAGAAACATTAAAGACTTTTTTAAGAACATCCAGCAATGAATTTTTGCTGTCGTCCCTTATTATCTTTCCGTTATCTCCGTCAGCAAGTTCAACAAATTTTTTCTGTCCGCTTTTTGCAGGTGTCATGCCGAGTTTGTTTTCAGCATAATCCTGAACTATCTCGGTCGTAAGCTTACTGTCTATTTTAAGCTGGTACTGTGCCTCAAGATTGTTCTGATTTTCGATTGTCCTGTTGACAGACTGTATCTGCTCGTTAAGCTCATTCAGTACACCGAAGTTGTACACTATCATTGCCGAAACAGATGCTATTGCAATACCTATCAGCGATACGCTTATTATAGTCAATGGGCTGTACCTTTTTCTTTGCGCCTTCTGATTTTTTCCGGTATCAAGTTTTATCAGTCTGTTGTCTCTGGGTTTATCAAATCTATCATCTTTCGGCTTTTTCTTCCTAGCCGGCTCAAACAAAGACAGGTCATATGCCGTCCCGTTATGATGATTTACCGCCAAAACCGATACTCCCTTTCGTTAAATTATTTATTTCAATATATTATGTGTTTACATTCTTTGTTTTTTCGCAGCACCTGAGTTTTGCACTTCTGCTGCGAGGGTTGGCTTCAAGCTCCGACTGTGATGCTTCAACAGGCTTTTTGGTTATAAGCCTTGCTTTCGGCTTGTTTCCGCATACGCATATCGGAAAATCCTTTGGACAGGTGCAGCCCTGTATCCATTTTGCCATTCGCTGTTTTACAACTCTGTCTTCAAGCGAATGGAAAGTTATAACAGCCAGCCGTCCTCCAGAATCAAGAACTTCGAGTGAATTGTCAAGTCCTTCGGAAAGTCTGTCAAGTTCTCCGTTGACAGCTATCCTTAATGCCTGAAAGGTTTTGCGTGCAGGATGCTTATCGTGTCTTTTGGAAGCCGGGTATGCAGACTTGACTATTTCAGCAAGTCTGAGCGTAGTAGTTATAGGCTCGTTTGTTCTTTCACGTTCTATCGCTCTTGCGATATTTTTTGCGAATTTCTCTTCGCCGTAGCTGAAAAGAATCCTTACAAGCTCATTATACGGAAGTGTATTTACAAGATCCGCCGCAGTTTTCCCGCTCTGGCTCATGCGCATATCAAGAGGTGCGTCATAGTGATATGAAAAACCTCTTTCTGCCGTATCGAGCTGATGTGAAGAAACACCGATATCAAGAAGTACACCGTCAACTCCGCTTATGCCAAGCTCTGACAGCACGTTCTTTATCTCTGCAAAATTCGACTTTACGATAGTAACGTTATCATGTCCGTCAAAGCGTTCATGAAGTGTTTCTATCGCATCGGGATCCTGATCTATACAAACAAGTCTGCCGCTTTTAAGCCGTTTAAGTATTTCGGAGGAATGTCCCCCGCCGCCTGCCGTACCGTCAACGTAGACACCGTCAGGCTTAACAGCCAAAGCGGAGATCGTTTCATTCAGCAAAACGGGCAAATGTAAAAACTCCATATTACACCGTCCTAAATTTCGTACAGATTCATTATCTCAAGTACTTGACTTTCTGAAATATCCTCGTTATACTTATTCCAGCGGTCAAGATCCCAGATCTCTACCCTTGAACCTGTTCCGATTATCATTACGTCCTTGTCAAGACCTGCATGTTTTCTCAGCACAGGGGGAAGAAGTATTCTTCCCTGTTTATCGGGGCAAAGTTCAGCAGCGCTTGAAAAAATAAATCTTTTCAGATCCTTTGTTTTTGCAGAAGGAAGCGAGCATATTTTTTTACCAAGCTCCTCCCATGCTTCTTTTGAAAGCACGGTTATAGATCCATCGGTACCTCTGGTAGCATAGAACACCTCGCCAAGTTCTTCTCTGAACTTGGAAGGCATTATAACACGACCTTTGGAGTCGATATTATGCTGATATGAACCGATCAACATAAATGCCACCACTTTCAGAAAGCGATACACACTTGACCATAGTGTACCACCATCCTCCACCTTTCACCACATAATGTACCTAATAGATATATTATAGAATATTCAATTAAAAAATGCAAGTTATATAGGAAAATATCTTAAAGTTTTTTGGTTATTTCGAGAGAATTTTAGTCACTTTAAGACAGCTTTGACGAACATTTTTTTGATTTTCGATACAAAATTTCCCCAAATGTATATTCACCTCATAATTATGAAAAATTGCATAATAAAATTTCCTCATATTTCCCCACTCTATTTTTATCCTGATTTTTGCCATAATTTACATCATAAATGTACAAATAAAAATCGAATAATACAAAAGTATATGCAAAAAATATATTCAAATATAAACACGGTGGTGTATGATATGCAGTATATTTATGCATTTATTGTCGGCGGCATACTATGTACGATTGCACAGATATTAATAGATAAAACAAAGCTCACTCCTGCAAGAATTCTTGTCGCTTATGTCATTTCGGGCGTGATACTTACAGCAGTCGGCATTTATGATCCGCTTGTTGAATTTGCCGGAGCAGGTGCATCCGTACCGCTTACAGGCTTCGGATATTCTCTCGCAAAAGGCATTGAAGAATCCGTTGCATCTGACGGCTGGCTCGGTGCATTCACCGGCGGACTTACTGCCTGCTCCGCCGGTATTGCCGCAGCAATATTTTTTGGTGTGACAATGGCTCTTATAAGACGAGCGTTTTCAAAATAATGTGGAATTTGGAAAGTGGAAAGTGGAATTGAATCAGTTTTCAGCATTTTTGCCTGAGCTTATTTGATTTTTATTTAAATGCTATTATAAAAAGCTATACTGTCGGAAAGTCCAACCGATAGTATAGCTTTTTAATGTGATAACGCAAAATTATAAATTTGATGATTTATAGGTTAAAAGCAAAAATTTCAAATCAAGAGAAATTCCACTTTCCACATTCCACATTAATTTTAAGTTTTTGGCAAATGTAAAAACCTCCCCGACACGTATTTGTATCGGGGAGGTTTTCATTTATATCTTTTTAGCTATTAAGCTGTAAAACAGCGAAATTATTTATCGTTGATAGCAGCCTGAGCAGCAGCAAGACGTGCGATCGGTACTCTGAACGGTGAGCATGATACATAGTCAAGACCGATCTTATGGCAGAACTCAACAGATGAAGGATCACCGCCGTGCTCGCCACAGATACCGCAGTGAAGCTCGGGACGCTGTGCCTTACCGAGTTTGATAGCCATTTCCATCAGCTTGCCAACGCCTGTCTGATCAAGCTTAGCAAACGGATCGTTCTCGAATATCTTTGCATCATAGTATGCACTGAGGAACTTACCGGAGTCATCACGGCTGAAGCCGAATGTCATCTGAGTAAGGTCGTTTGTACCGAAGCAGAAGAACTCAGCCTCTGTAGCGATCTCGTCAGCTGTAAGAGCAGCTCTCGGGATCTCGATCATTGTACCAACCTCATACTTGAGGTCTGCACCGGCAGCAGCGATCTCAGCATCAGCAGTCTCAACAACTACCTTCTTAACATACTTAAGCTCCTTAACATCGCCTACGAGCGGGATCATGATTTCAGGCTCAACCTTCCAGTCAGGATGCTTCTTCTGTACATTGATAGCTGCACGGATAACAGCAGATGTCTGCATCTTAGCTATTTCAGGATATGTAACAGCAAGACGGCAGCCACGGTGACCCATCATCGGGTTGAACTCATGGAGAGAATCAATTATAGCCTTGATCTGCTCAACTGTCTTACCCTGAGCATCAGCAAGCTTCTGTATGTCAGCTTCCTCTGTAGGAACGAACTCATGAAGCGGAGGATCGAGGAAACGGATTGTAACAGGATTGCCTTCAAGAGCCTCATAAAGAGCCTCGAAGTCGCCCTGCTGTACGGGGAGGATCTTAGCAAGAGCTGCTTCTCTCTCCTCAACTGTATCGGAGCAGATCATCTCTCTGAATGCATCGATTCTGTCGCCCTCGAAGAACATGTGCTCTGTACGGCAAAGACCTATACCCTCTGCACCAAGCTCACGAGCCTTCTTAGCATCAGCAGGTGTATCAGCGTTTGTTCTGACCTTGAGCTTTCTGTACTTGTCAGCCCATGCCATAACTCTGCCGAACTCACCAGCGATCTGAGCATCAACTGTCGGGATTATACCGTCGTAGATGTTACCTGTTGAACCATCTATAGAAATGAAGTCACCCTCGTGGAATTCCTTACCGCCGAGTACGAACTTCTTGCTAGCCTCGTCCATAACGATTTCTGAGCAGCCTGATACGCAGCATGAACCCATACCACGAGCAACAACTGCTGCGTGAGATGTCATACCGCCACGAACTGTAAGGATACCCTGTGAAGCCTTCATACCTGTGATATCCTCAGGTGAAGTTTCAAGTCTTACGAGAACTACCTTCTTACCGTCTGCATTCCAAGCCTCTGCATCTTCAGCTGTGAATACGATCTGACCGCAAGCAGCACCAGGAGAAGCGCCGAGTCCCTTGCCGATAGGTGTAGCAGCCTTAAGAGCTTTTGCATCGAACTGCGGATGGAGAAGTGTATCAAGGTTACGGGGATCGATCATAGCAACAGCTTCTTCTTCTGTTCTCATGCCTTCGTCAACGAGGTCACAAGCGATCTTAAGAGCTGCCTTAGCTGTTCTCTTACCGTTTCTTGTCTGGAGCATATAAAGCTTACCGTGCTCAACTGTAAATTCCATATCCTGCATATCTCTGTAGTGGTTTTCAAGAGTTGTGCAAACTTCATTGAACTGCTTGAAAGCCTCAGGGAACTTATCAGCCATTTCCTGAATCTTCATAGGTGTACGAACGCCTGCAACAACGTCCTCACCCTGTGCATTTGTAAGGAACTCACCGAAGAGGCCCTTATCACCTGTAGCAGGATCACGTGTGAATGCAACGCCTGTACCACAATCGTCACCCATGTTACCGAATGCCATTGACTGTACGTTAACAGCAGTACCCCATGAATAAGGAATATCATTATCACGACGATATACGTTAGCTCTCGGGTTATCCCATGAACGGAATACAGCCTTGATAGCTTCCATAAGCTGAACCTTAGGATCAGACGGGAAGTCCTCGCCGATCTTAGCCTTATACTCAGCCTTGAACTGTGAAGCAAGCTCTTTAAGATCGTCAGCTGTAAGCTCAACGTCCTGCTTAACGCCCTTCTTCTCCTTCATCTCATCGATGAGCTGCTCGAAGTACTTCTTACCAACTTCCATAACAACGTCGGAGAACATCTGGATGAATCTTCTGTAGCAGTCCCAAGCCCAACGGGGGTTGCCTGACTGAGCAGCGATTACCTCAACAACTTCCTCATTAAGACCGAGGTTAAGGATAGTATCCATCATACCGGGCATAGAAGCTCTTGCACCTGAACGAACTGATACGAGGAGGGGATTCTCCTTATCACCGAACTTCTTACCGGTGATTTCCTCCATCTTTGTGATGTATTCCATGATCTGAGCCTGGATCTCATCATTGATCTTCTTGCCGTCCTCATAATACTGAGTACAAGCCTCTGTTGAAATTGTGAAGCCCTGGGGAACAGGAAGACCGATTGAAGTCATTTCTGCAAGGTTAGCACCCTTACCACCGAGAAGCTCACGCATGTTTGCATTGCCTTCGCTAAAAAGATATACCCATTTCTTAGCCATTGGAATATTACCTCCTGAGAATTTTTTTATCGATGTCCGTGAACGTCCGGAAGCTGTTTTTGTGAATTTATTCAGAAGCCGCACCGTTCTCCCGTCACCACATATTACCGTGATATCAGCGGTGCAGTCAGTCAGCATGGTCACATTGTCCGTAAACATAGCTATCCGGTCATCACAAACTATCGCTTTGATATATTATAACACAGCTTAAAAGAAATTTCTATTGTTTTTTGCAAAAAAATTATTTTTTTTAAAAAAATTTCCATAAAAAATATACAACTAACTGTATTTGTATAAAAGCAAAACCATATTCCTTTATACAAGCCTGTTTAATCACTCAGAGTCCTTATATTTCCTCAGTGCTTCCTTTGCCCATGAGCGGTCTATATTCAGAAAGCCGCCCTGTTCATTGAGATCGGGGAAATATTCTCTCACTATGTCGAATGATCTTTTATATACATCAAATCTTGTTGTCTGCATATACGGTCTTTTTTTACCGCCTATAAAAAACTGGAAACTCAGCACATTACTCGACTTGTCTATTTCTGTACAGTAGCCTTCATATACGGTTTGTCCAGTGCTTTTGCCTACGACCTCGGAAACAGCAAGCTTTGCAAGCTCTACGGAAGCATCGTCAAAACCCTTTCCGAAAAGCATTATCTTTTCCTTGAGTGCGTTTATATCAGGTACAAGTCTTTTTCTGATATCGGAAAGCTCCTTAAATTCCTGTTCAAGCTTTTCGTCTGATATACGGCTTCTTTCGACATTAGGGATATAATATACCATAAACTTGTTTTTAATATCACTGTAAAGAAGCGGATGCAGAAGCATCGTCTGAAATCCGCACTTATCACATTCCCATTTAAAAAATTCATCGTCAAGCACCTTTTTAAGTGCATCTTTTTCGCTTTCGGTATTTATACTGCACAAAAGCCCTGTTTCTGTCTGTTGTCTGCACTTCGGACATACTACATTCTTTTTTATCAGTTCAGACGTAATTATCACCTCTTATTCAAAATTACAGGTATATTATAACACATAAAAATTTTTTTGTCATAAAAAATTTAAGGCATTTTACGGAGTAATGTATAACTGACAAAATATACCATAATCAGAATTTTGTTGTTGCTGTAGTTACAACGCTCTTTCCTGCATACATATTACAGTTAGTGCCTGTTTTGAGTATAAGCGTTGCATTATCAGCGCCTACTATTACAGGCTTGTCAAGTGCCAATCCGACTATTGCCGCATGTGAGTCAAGTCCGTCCGTTTCGGTTATTATTCCTGCGCACTTTCTTATTACAGGCAGAAGTGAGTTATTCGTTTCATGTATTACGAGTATATCCCCTTCTTTACATGCTTCAAGGGCTTCCTCATCGCTGTGACATACAATAAGATGACCGTGTGCCGAAAGGTCGTTTACTATCGTCTTGCCGCTTACAAGTATATTTCCTACAAGATGCACCTTCATAAGATTTGTTGTTCCCGATATTCCAAGCGGTACTCCTGCTGTAAGCACAACAAGATCTCCGTTGCTGAGAATTCCCTTTTCCTGCGCAACATTTATTACATGTTCGATAAGCTCATCTGTGCTGTATTTTTCCTCTATCAGTATCGGAATAACTCCCCATGACATATTGGTTTGTCTGTATACCTTTTCATTAGGTGTGCCGCTGATTATCGGACACGCCGGACGGTATTTTGAGATCATCCTTGATGTCCTTCCCGATTTGGAAACAGTTATAACAGCCGATGCTCCTAAATCATGCGCTGTTGTACATGCCGCATGTGATATTGCTGATGTGACATCCGGACGTTCATGTATATCAAGACTGTTGAAGCGTCTTATATAATCAATACTGTTTTCTGTCATCTCCGCTATCTCTGCCATAGTTTTTACTGCCTCAACAGGAAATGCTCCTGCCGCTGTTTCTCCGGAAAGCATGATAACACTTGTACCGTCATATATCGCATTGGCAACATCTGTCGTTTCTGCTCTTGTCGGACGTGGGTTCTTAATCATTGAATCAAGCATCTGTGTAGCCGTGATAACAGGCTTTTCGGAAGTTCTTGTCTTTTTGATTATCTGCTTCTGTATTATCGGAATTTCGGCTATTGGTATCTCTACTCCAAGATCGCCTCTTGCTACCATTACTCCGTCTGCAACACGAAGTATTTCATCAATATTATCTACTCCGTCTTTGTTCTCTATTTTTGCGATTACCCTTATTTTATCTCCGCCGAATGATGAAAGAGCCGCTTTCATTTCGTTTATATCATTGGCATTCCTCGTAAATGATGCGGCGACAAAATCAACATCCTGTTCAACACCGAACTTAATATCATTCATATCCCTTTCACTCATAAAAGGCATTGACAAGAATACTCCGGGTACGTTTATTCCTTTATGTGACGATACAGGACCGCCGTTTACAACTACACAGTTTATATCAGCGGCGGTTTTACTTTTTACTTTAAGCTCGATAAGACCGTCATCTATAAGTATCCTTGTGCCCTGCTCAACATCATTCGGAAGATTCTTGAAGGTTATCGAACATCTTTCCTGAGTTCCGTCACATTCCTCTGTCGTAAGAGTATAATCCTGCCCTGCTTCAAGCATTACCTTTTCGGGAAAATTACCCGTTCGTATCTCAGGACCTTTTGTATCAAGAAGTATTGCTACAGGACGGTCAAGCTCCTTGCGAAGCTTTTTTATCTTATCCATTTTGAGCTTATGCTCCTCATATGTTCCGTGAGACATATTTATTCTCGCTACATCCATACCGTTCAGTATAAGCTCTCTCAGGATATTTTCATTATCCGTTGACGGACCAAGTGTACATATTATTTTTGTCTTTCTCATTATAGTTTACCTCCGTATTTTTTATATATCTATATAATACATTACTTGCCGCTTTAATACAAGAAACTTTTTGTTCTTTGCGTTCCTGAAGAACATATTTTAACCAAAAGTATAGAATTTATGTTGCAATTTGATGATTTTTGATAATTTTACAGCCGGATATTTGTGAGCTTTTACAGTTGCAAAAAGCAAAAATATTTGATATAATATCAACGTTGTATCCGGGTGTAGCGCAGATTGGTAGCGCGCTTGAATGGGGTTCAAGAGGCCGCAGGTTCGACTCCTGTCACTCGGACCAGAAAAAATAAAGAAGTTTGAGAGAATGCCATAATCAAATACGATACTTGAGCTTCTTTTATAGCCGAAGGTAAGATGTTATACTTGCCTTTGGCTATTTTTTTTACAAAGAGGATGATTATCCTCCGATAAAGGTGTAAGCCGAGTGCTTATTCCCTTATCAGAAGATAATCTCTCTGACAAGATTATCTTCAACAATAACACGAGTTATCTTATCCTGATGTTGGGTGCTGTCGGGTACTCGCCGGTGGTGACACCACATCGTATTAAACAGGTTTGCAAGCCTTACCGAGTAGTCAAGGTAGCAGCAGAATGGCAGTCTGTTGGCTCGCTCGACCAATGAAGTTTGGTGTCGTGGCAAAACTGTTATGATACCTTCGTATTTTCGCTTGTGTTATCTATTCAGTTGTAGTGCTAAGAGCAAAGCACAGATCCTCTCCGTTTATTGCTCTTATGTCAGCACATAGACGAAAGTCTATGCACAGACATAAAGGCAAGTGTAACAAAAAGAATATGCCAAGTCAATACCGAGTGCTTTCCACGCAAAAAGGCATTGACTTGACACAAAATATATCCAAAAGGCATAGAAGTGCCTTATTGGGCATCAGAAATTCGTCATAGGTAGTGCTGTTACCTTTGCGAGTTAGCCTGTCGTTTAATTGGTAGTTAAGCGATGGGCTTTTGGTGTTTACTTTTCAACATACATTTTTATTGTACAGCATCAATAATTGTTTGTCAAGTTAGTTTTTGACAATTTTTTATTCGTTATTTTGTAAATTATCAACTACTTTCAAGAAAGTGATATACATTTTTGAGCATTTTCGGCTATGTTCTGCTGGAAATGCTTTTTTTGTTTCAAGAAGTCAACAGGTTAGACGGGTATATTATCCTGTTCCCTGTTGGCTTCTTTTTTGCCTTTTACCATCAGAGAAAAAATTATTCATTTCCTGCTGTGTCAGGCTTGTATTCAAGTAATTCTCCCGGCTGAATTTCAAGCAGTCGGCAAAATGTTTCTATATTTTCCCACGATACAGGCTTACCCTCTCTAAGTTTCTGCAAAGTCGATTGGCTCAATAGCTTTTCATTTTTAATACGGTAAGTTGAGTAGCCTTTATCTTTCAGAGCTTGCAGAACATTGATTTTGAATACCATTCCCACCGTCCTCACCTCCTCCTTGATCGGCTACAACCATTGTACCATAGAATATGAACGAATACAAGTCTATATTTTGAACAAAGCATCATAGAAATATAGCCGAAAGTTCGTTCAGGTTGTATATTGAATATGAACGAGTTATCGTTTATAATAGTTACTGTAAGGAAAAGATAAAACCTTACAGAGAGACCAACTATAAAAAGTCAATATGAAAATCAAAAAAATTCAGATTTTTTGATATGAATAGAGATGAATAAATATGCAGCAGCAAAAGACCTGACGCAAGTCAAGTCTAAGCAAATAATATTCACCGAATTAAAAATAGTCATTGAATTTTATACGTAGTGTTGTTTTTTAGAACAGTAAAAACAATATTGCACATTTTACGAGCAACAGCTCCGATGGCTGTAAGATGATGTTTACCTTCGGCACGTTTCTTTTGATAAAAAGCTGAGAAGACAGGATCATTAAAGGCGGCAACCAAAGCAGCCTGAAAAAGAGCTTTTCTAAGATAAGGAGAGCCTCTCTTGCTCATTTTATTATTGGTGGATTGATATTCTCCAGACTGATTGACCGAAGCATCAATTCCTGCATAAGCGGCTAATTTTGAAGCATTGGAAAACCTTTTGATATCACCAATTTCGCCAAGAATTATAGCCGCAGTAATAACAGCAATACCTGGAATGGTGGTTATAGGAGAATTAATTCTTTCCAGTATTATGTTGATTTCTTTTTCAACATCTGATACTTGAGCTTCAATAAATTTTATTTGCTCAATCAGTAATTTAAGTTGCAAAGAAAAGCTGTCACGACAGAATTTCAGACCAAATGAATTTGCGGCAAGTTCAGAAATAACAGAAATTTTATTTTTGGCAAAATTCTTTAATGAGATATTTTCAAGAACCTTTTCCAACTTTTCAGCATTGATATTTTCAAAATCATCAGCGGTTTGAAAATGAGAAAGAAGTTCCTTGGAGGTAGCTCCAAAAATATCTGAAAATACAGACTGATACTCTGGAAATATCTGATCAAGTACGCATATAACCTTGCGTTTAAGGTCACTGATTGATGATACCAGATAATTGCGAAACCGTGATAAATTTCTGAGTGACATGGTGTCTTCATCAGACAAGGAGGTTTCCACAAAATCACCGTAGCGAATCAGATCGGCGATTAATATAGAGTCAATAATGTCTGTTTTGCGTTTTCTGATTTCAGTTCCTTTACGCCAACCGTCAGTCTGAATCGGATTAACAACATGAATGGTATACCCTTTTCCCAACAGAAAAGAATAAACAGACAGCCAGTAATGACCTGTTGCTTCCATACCGATTTCAACAGATTTGATATCATCCGCATAACAAGACAATTTTTCAATCAAACTGTTTGCACCATCGATAGTGTTGGAAAAAGAGAATGCCTTGAACAACGGCTTGGATTTCTCATCAATCAATGATGCAACATGATTATTTTTGCCTATATCAATTCCTAAGTACAGCATATTTTTCACCTGATAAAAATGATTTTAGATAGTTCCTCTTATCTGATAAACGTTACCGCCTTGTTCCATATTCGAAGTACAGCTAATACTGTCAACATCCAACTTATTCGTAATCTGTTTATCAGAAAGAGGTGCCAGTCTCTCAAGTGCGAGGTAGATATTTTTTCTCCTCAAGGAGGTGACGACATCCTCTATCTATAGCAACCCATAAAATTTGCACAAATGAGAAAAGAGTGATAAAATAATAGCATCAGGAGATGATGTTAAATGTTAAGCGAAGATAGCAAATGGAGAATAGTCAAGGCATATGAAAAAGGAGAAA
>Ga0256407_10000695_pt1 | contig 76832 bp, 53 predicted proteins | sample RumenRJG_04DNA_FD_193489 | JGI IMG/M metagenome (GOLD analysis project Ga0256407, IMG submission 193489) | Bovine rumen microbial communities from Lethbridge, Alberta, Canada - RJG_04 | ecosystem: Host-associated > Mammals > Digestive system > Stomach > Rumen | place: Canada: Alberta... | reverse complement strand
CCCAATATATCCTTAAATATTACTCGTCTACAATTTGTAAAGGTTATCGCAACGGAAGTTAACCCTAAAATACCTAACGATTACAAATTAACGAAACATGACCGGTAGGACTCTCCTCAAAACAAACAAATACCGAGCGCTTACGGCGTCGTTCACAACAAAGATTGACGACGAACCGTGTTCATAAGAACGCCAAGTTTTTCGATCTCCACTTCAAAAACGTCGCCGTCAGATAGGTATCTAGGAGGTTTACGAACGTCTCCAATTCCGTCGGGAGTTCCTGTAAAAATAAGGTCGCATGGTTCAAGAGTCATGACCTGCGAAATATAGGAAATCACACGTTGGACGCTGTAAATAAATTGCGAGGTACAAGCCGATTGCATAACCTTGCCGTTAAGTCTAGATTCAATCTTAAGGTTATTGGGATTCCCCACTTCATCCTTTGTGACAAGTTGAGGTCCAATAGGCGCAAAGGAATCAAAAGATTTTCCGAGGAACCACTGACCGGACGGTTTTTCTTTCTGCCAGTCGCGTGCAGAAACGTCGTTTCCACAACAATACCCAGCGACGTAATCTAGAGCGTCCGATTCGGAAATATTCTTCCCACGCTTGCCGATAACGACGACTAACTCCGCTTCGTAGTCGACGCGTTCTGAAACTGGGGGTAGTATGATATCTGCTGAACACGACGTCAAAGCGGATGAAGCCTTACTAAAAATCACAGGTTCAGAAGGATACTCGTGTCCAAACTCTTTAATGTGCCCGGCATAATTCAAACCAACGCAAAGTATCTTAGAAGGGGCTGTCAAAAGAGGACGAAACCTAACGTCTCCGCTCTTTACAACAGACGCTTCGCTATGGTTAACGTTCTCAAATTTCTCTATTTCTTCACGAAGTAGTTCCAAATCGATTCCGTCAACGCCCCGAAGAACAGACTCAAGGGTTGTTGTTTCCGGATTGCTATTGACAAGATCGGCAACTTTAATCCATCCGCCAAGTCTCTCACACCAGATCACTAACGTAGAAAAAGGACGACTATCGTCGGCGATTTCTGTTAAACGCATTTCAACCTCCCGATCAACGCTTCAAAGATACGGAACCCCTCTAAGTAGTATAACGCAACAGACGTCACAGTTTTACCAAACAAGGTTCGTCGACGCAAGCGCCGACGAACCTTGTTGCAATAAGCAGCGTATATTTTACTTAATGTTTCACGCTAACGAGAAAGTCAGTAGCAAGTTTCCGTCATTCTTCATCTAGAAGCTCGACAGCGACGAATTTCTTTCCCTCGAGCATTTCAAGACTCGCTCCGCCGCCCGTACTCACATGTGAAACCTTATCGGCATAACCGAGTTTCTGGATCGCGGCCGCGCTATCCCCGCCTCCGATAATCGAAATCGCGTCAGAACCTGCGATAGCGTCAGCAACTGCGCGCGTTCCAGCGTCAAACGGAGGCATTTCAGAAACGCCCATCGGACCGTTCCAAACGACAGTCTTAGCGCTTTTAACAATCTCCGCATACTTTTTCGCAGTCTCAGGACCAATATCCAGTCCTTCGTAACCGTCAGGAATCTCGCCTGAAGCGACTACAATCTTATTGCAGTCCGCGGAAAAATTGTCGCCACAGTGAACGTCGACTGGAAGGACAAGCTTGTCGCCGCCAAGTTCAATGAGTTCCTTCGCAAGATCGGTCTTATCGGGCTCGACAAGGCTTCCGCCGACTTTACCGCCGGTAGCGAGGGAGAACGTATACGCCATCGCGCCGCCGATAAGCACCTTGTCACAAATACCTAGCAGGTTCTTAATGACCATAATCTTGTCGGACACCTTAGCGCCGCCAAGGATTGCAATGAAAGGACGTTTCGGAGAACTGATAGCGTCTGTCAGATACTTAATCTCTTTTTCAACAAGGAACCCACAAACGCGAGGTTTGCCCTTCATCTGCTCCGGAACCGCAACCATCGAGGCGTCAGTACGGTGACAGGTGCCAAACGCGTCGTTTACATAGATATCGGCGAAAGACGCGAGTTTCGCGGCAAAATCTTCAAGCCCCTTCTTTTCGCCCGGTTGAAAACGGAGATTCTCCAAAACGACGACAGAACCGTCAGTAAGCGCCGCGACTTTCGCCTGCGCGTCCTCGCCAACCGTATCCGACGCGAAATCAACCTTTACTCCTGGAAGAAGTTCGGCAAGCCGTTCGGCAGTCGGTTTAAGAGTGTACTTCGGATCAGGAGCGTCCTTCGGACGACCGAGGTGACTCATAAGTATCAGTTTACCGCCTCGTTCAAGGACGGACTTAATCGTTGGCAACGCCATACGAATACGACGATCGTCGGTTATCTTGCCATTTTCATCAAGCGGGACGTTAAAATCGACGCGCACCAGAACCTTCTTGCCGGCAACGTCAACGCTAGCGATAGTTTTCTTCGCCATAGAAAGACGCCTTTCCTAAATACACTAATGATCGTTCGAATCAGATCGCGACCGAACAAAGAGCTTCGATCCGCGAAACCTTGGTGATTTCTCAATTTTCTCTTGGTTTTTAACGGACTTCGACTGTTAAAATGAGCCGTCAAGAGATATAATGCATTCTATCAATTCAAGTCGTTTTGGGAAGGGGGCGCGGGTTGTCGTCTAACGCCACGATCAATGTTTCACAATTCGTCCGCGTCCAAACTTAAACGTCGTTTTTCCCCACCCTTGAACCACGGTTTTCGTTTTTTGCGTAAACGATAGTTTGCATTTGGCGCTTGATAATATGGATTCTTTTATGGAACGTTACTGTCGATATTCAAACTCTCCGCTTCAAGCGTTGCTTATCACGGGATTGCGACTCGTCTTTGTTACGGTTTTATTTATGCAGTCGGCGTTATTCGTTCCACACGTCTACGGGCAAACTGGCGACGGCTCCCTCGATCTTAGCGTTTTAGAAGACGACAACGCGGATTCATCGACAGAAATCGTAACCGAAAGCAAGACTCAAGAGATCGTTCACGAGACACCGATTGGGAATGAAAGTAACGTTCGCTTTTTCGAACTTGTTAGGGCTAGCGGCTGGATAGGCGTCATTCTTTTGATACTCTCCGTCATCGCCGTTACGCTTATCATCCGTTTCTGCTTCTCGCTAAGGGCCTCGAGTTTTACCCCGGAACAGTTAAAACAAGACGTCTCCCAGTCGCTTATCAGAGGCGATATGAAGGCAGCGCGGACCATAGTCGCCGCTTCTCCCTCTTATTCGGGATGCGTTCTAACAGCGGGACTTCGCGAATCGTATCGTGGCTGGAACGCCATAGAAAAAGCGATCGAAGATTCTTCCTCATCGCTCGCAGCAAAGTACTATAGGACGACTGAGCCCCTGTCATTAATTGGAAATGTCGCGCCGATGCTCGGTTTACTCGGCACTGTCATGGGTATGGTTTCTACGTTCGGAGAACTTGCGGTAACGGACGGTTCAGGTCGTAACCTAGCAAATGGAATCTATTTCGCGTTAGTGACGACTGTCGCAGGTTTGCTTGTCGCAATCCCCGTTCTCGTTGCTCATTCCCTTATTAACGCTCGACTGGCGTCGCTTATCTCAACGGCAAACGACGAGATTTTTCGACTGCTAGAACCCTTAAGACAATCGTTGTCGACGTCCGTTCCTAATGGACCTGCTCCCAACTACTCGTCTCCTCGACCTATCCATGGTCTTCAAGAAATTTCGAGTACGGGAGAAACGACTTCTTCCTTCGAGCAAGACGTCAAACAAACACGTCCCTCGGGCCGTCCTTCTCTCTCTCTGAAGAACAGACGTCCAGACGGAGAATAACCCTGCTTTCCCATATCGTTTCGTTCACAAATATTACTGAATTCTCCATGTCCAACGCCTCTGGTATTCCCCGCCTTGGTCTCGGCCTTTCTGCCGATCAAAGAGCGTCCCTTCAGCGAGCTAATAAGCTAAAACAGGAGCTGTACGCGCAACAAAAAAAGATCCAATTTTCTAACCTACTTGAAAGATCAGGGCAAGACGTCGAATCCTACGTGGAATCACAGAATAACGTTTTCATTATTTCAGGTCGTTCGGACAACGATTCAAACGATTCCGAGATTCCTTCGCAGTCTACTATGATTGTTAGCGACGCAGAAGCGCTTGCCTCTGGTCAACCAAACTTTGACGACGTAGACGCAAATAACGATCGCGACGGAGCAGATTTTTTTAGAGAAATTCCTTTTTCTTCCCGCCGAGACGTCGGCAATGGACGGTCTCTGACGGACGACGACTACGTCTATGACCCTGAAGCGCCTGTTACAGAAACGTTACGCGATCATCTTTATGAGCAATTACGGTTGGACGGTAGGTTCGCCGATCTTGATCCACGCGTAAAAAAACGTTGTTTTGAAATCGTCGACGCACTCGACTCCAATGGATATCTCAAGGTTCAAGCCGACTCCTTGACACGTCCTTCGCTACCTGCCGACGCGATCGCTTATCCGGAAGAAGACGCCCAGACGCTTGCCGCCATTGAGGAATTCGACGGCGTTTTTGGCTTTGAATCAACTCGTGAGCAACGCCTCCGCGCCCATGACGCGCTTAAAGCGTGCCTATCAAGTCAAACGGCGCGGGACGACAGAATTAGGGCGCGTGCCGATTTTGACGCTGTCGTCGGACGTAAAACCACGCGTGACGAACGTGAGACGGCCAAAAAGATTCTCGACAAAATTGTGGAACCCGCGCCGCCTAGCGATCCTCTTTCCCTGCTTTTTCCCGTCAATGAGCAAGATGAAGCTAATAAAGCGTTAAAAATTGTTCAATCCCTTGATCCCCCCGGCGTCGGCGCACGTAATCTCCGCGAAAGCATGCTCCTCAGAATACGACCCGACGCACAATATCGAGAACAGTTGAATCGTCTAATCCTAGATCATTTTGACGATTTCATCAAAAAGAGAATGGGAACCCTTTCAAAAAAAAGCGGAATATCACAAGACGAACTCATGAAAATTTACTCGGCCCCCTTCCCGTTTTTCCAGTCGCCGGGCGAACTTTTCACAAACTCTACTGCTCCTACTCGAGCAGTATGTCCAGAAATTGTCGTTGAAGTTGATAGACGCGGTCGCTGGGTAGCAAGACTTGACGATTCTCTCGCAAATGTCGAACTCGATCCGTACTATCAGAAAATGCTTTTCTCGAAACGTGTCGATAAAAAAACCAAAGACTACTTACGTCGCCAATACGTTGAAGCTCAAGCGTTGATGGACGCGCTAAAAAACCGTAATTCAACGCTTTTGCGAGTCGCAAAAGCGGTCGTCGATTTTCAGGAAGAATACTTTGCCAGTCCAGACGCTAGTCCAAAACCGCTAACCCAACAGCAAATCGCAGATAAACTCGGTCTCGACACTTCAACTGTTTCTCGAGCTTGCAACGACAAGTGGCTTTCCACGCCGCACGGATATGAGCCGTTTAAAAACCTTTTCCCAAAGGCAGTCTCAGGAGAAGTCACAAGTTCAGACGTGGCTGATAAAATTCGGGCTCTGATTTCCCAAGAATCTCCAGACGCGCCTCTGAGCGACGAGGAGATTGCGACGGAACTTAAAAAGAAATATGCCGTTAAGGTTAGCCGAAAAACCGTTCAGGAACACAGAGACCAGCTCCAGATTCCCAATAGTCGCGTTAGGAAAAGACTTAAGTTACGAGAAAATAGTTAATAATAAATCGTTCCGTCAGACGCCGACTCTTGGTTTGGCGTCTTTTTTTTACCATATGCTCTTTAAGTGTTCATGTCGAAAAAGCAAGGCTATAATTCCTCGCCCCAAGGCCGACGACGAAACGTCCGTAATACCTGAAAATCTAACATGACAAATTTTAAAAAAATGTCATTTTAAAATTTTTCCTCCCTTGCGTGACCATAGAGATAAGATTAATATGGGTGAAACGTAAGCGTTTTCGCTAAAAGCTTACTCAATTTGAAAAGAACCATTGTTGAACAACTGAATTGGAAACTCGGTCTCAGAGTTCAAAATCGAAATCGTTTGCAAGGCTGAGTTACCTTAGAGAGACAAGTTTGACAAACCATAAAGGGACGCCCCAGATATGAATAACGCCTCAGAAGCGCCTACTGCAAAAGTCAAGACTCTTCTTCCCCCGCTCTGGACCAAGGGGTTTGTCGCTCTATTGATAACCCAATTTCTCGTAGCGTTAAATGATAATATCTTCCGTTGGCTCATTATTCCAATCGGCAAGTGTGCGATCGGTTGGAGCGATAAGCAAGACTTAATCCGAACAATCGGTTCCCTCGCGTTCCTTCTCCCGTTCCTACTCCTAGCTACATACGCCGGTTATGTCTGTGATCGCTTTAACCGTCGAGGCGTTTTAATCTGGTGCAAGGTTGCGGAACTTGTCGTCATGATACTGGGAACAATGGCGATTGTCTCACAATCCGTTCCATTTATGCTCGTTACGCTTTTCCTGATGGCGTCGCAGAGTACGTTCTTCAGCCCAGCCAAATATGGCAGCCTTCCTAATCTTGTGCCCGAGGAACGCATTTCCGAAGCAAACGGCTATGTTTCCATGACGACGATGATTGCGTGTCTTGGAGGACAAGTCCTCGGCGGAACGCTCTTCGTGCTAACGACGCTTAACGCACACGCGCCGGCGGAAGGTACTGGCGGCATGCATAACTGGATTCTGTGGTCGGCTGTTATTGTCGGAGTCTCGATTCTAGGTCTCATATCCAGCCTTTTCATCCCTTCGATTCCTGCAGCCGATCCGTCGGCTAAATTCCCCTCAAACCCTTTCGCTCAAACAATCGGCGACCTCGGCGCGCTCGTTAAGCACAGGTTTTTGTTCTGGATCGCCATGGCGAGTTCTTTCTTCTGGGGACTGGGAGCTCTTGCGCAAATCAATATTGATAAATTCGCGACGGAATTCCTCAACGCGCGTCAAGACTGGGCCATGGCTTTGCTGGTCGCTCTTTCCGCCGGTCTCGCGTTCGGCGCGCTCCTTGCAGGCAAACTTTCACGCGGCAGGATCGAACTCGGTCTCGTGCCGATCGGCGCGTTCTTTATTCTTCTTTTCTGTTTTGTGCTTTCCTTCACGCCCTATGAAACTATCCCTGTTGGAAAAGAAATCGCCCCTCCTACCTCGTTCGGCTTCCTATTTGGCGGCGCAGCGCTTTTCCTCATGGGACTTTCTGCCGGAATGTTCGATATTCCCCTAGTCGCAACACTTCAGATGGACAGTCCTAAAGAAAGTCGTGGTCGTATCCTTGCAGCGTACAACTTTTTCTCGTTTGCTGCGATGGCGCTAGCAGCCGTAATTCAAATGACCTTGGCAGCAGCTCCTTTCGGCGAGACTAGAATTGCTTCACTTGATGAAAATAACGCCGTCGTAGAAACTGTAAGAACAGGGCTTAACGGCGCCAATATTTGGTTTGTTTGCGGATTACTAACAATCCCAGTTTTCGTCTTAACGTTGCGCGCGTTTGCAATACCGTTCTTAAGAGTTTGCGTCTCGTGGTGGTTGCAAATCGCCTATCGCCTCAACGTCTGTGACGCAGATAACCTCCCTAAAGAAGGCGCCGTGCTCATGCTCGGAAATCACGTGTCATATCTCGACGCTCTCGTCGTCTACTGCACGTCAAAACGTCCTGTGCGTTTCATTGCCGACATTAAAACGCTTCCTCAAAAGAACCGACTTGCTAAATTCGTCCTCGACAAATTAAACACTATAAAATTTCACCCAGAAGATCGCAAATCTGTGGTACATATGGTATTGGAGGCACAGGCAGCTCTTAAAAACGGCGACGTCGTCTGTATTTTCCCAGAGGGCGGACTAACACGTAATGGACAAGTTCGCGCCTTTAAATCAGGTTACTTAACTCTCTTACGTCGTTCGCCCGAAGTCCCGATTCTTCCTTTCGCAATCACAGGTTTTTACGGATCAAAATTTGCCTACGCCAAGTTTAAAGGATTTAATCGTAAAGCCCCGTACCGTCCTGGAATCATTTACGGAAAGCCGTTCTACGTTGAAGAAGAACGAACTCAAGGTCATTCGGACGCACATATCTCGCAGAAATTGTTACACATTGTTCAGGAACTCTATGTCGATATGATCGACTATCATAAGCATCCTGAGAACGTGTGGCTTTACACGCCGGCTCGCGGCGCCATACGGGGTTTGAGAATTGCTCAAAACAAACTACGTCAGAAACGTCATTTCGGAGACGCTACAGGAAAAGAATTGAGTCCTCGAATGGTTCTCATTTCGATTCTTGCGCTCCGCCGCGCGCTTCATCGTGTTCTAGGAAAAGAGAAATATATTGGCGTTCTTCTACCGACGTCCATCGCTGGAGTCGTTGTTAATGCCGCAATCGCCTTTGATCGCAGGGTACCGATAAATTTAAATTACACGTTTACAAACGAGGTTAACAACCATTGTATCGACAAAGTTGGGATTAAGAAAATTCTCGCGTCAAGCCAACTTCTTAAAAAGTTGCCAAAAATCAAGCTCAACGCAGAGATTGTCTCGATGGAAGATCTGGCCAAGACGGAGGTCAAATCAATAGATAAGTTTATCGCCGTTTTCCAGTCCTTCCTTCCGACCTTCATCCTAGAACGCGCTCTCAGTTTAACCAAGGAGAAACTCTCAGATATTAACACTATCATCTTCACAAGCGGTTCAACTGGCATGCCGAAGGGCGCCGTCCTTTCGAATCTGAATGTTTCGGCAAATGCCCAAAGCTTTGCACAAAGCGCAATGCCTAAACCTCATTTGAGTCTTTATGGCGTTCTTCCCTTCTTCCACTCGTTTGGATACACTGTCACGGTTTGGTTCCCGTTATATCACCCCTATCAGTGCTATTACCACTACAATCCCTTGGATTTTAAGGGGGTTGGCGAAGTAGCGTTTAAGTTCAAACCTACGCTTATGGTTGCTACGCCAACCTTCATGAAAACCTATGCAAAACGCTGTCCCAAGGAGCATTTCGATTCTGTTTATTTTCCAATTGTTGGCGCAGAAAAGTGTCCAAAAGATCTCTATAAAAACTGGAAAGAAAAGTTTGGGCATGGGTTCAACGAGGGTTTCGGAGCGACCGAACTGTCGCCCGTCTTAAGTCACAACATTCCCGAGAGCGACGCCCCTGACTCTATCACCCCATATCACAAGGATTTTTCTGTTGGAATGCCGGGTCCAGGATTCGTCGTTAAAATTGTCGATATGGAAACAGGCGAGGAACTCCCGCCCAATACGCCAGGCATGATGCTTGTTAAAGGCAATTCTGCGATCGACGGGTATTACAAAGATCCAGAGCGTTCAAGCGCTATTTTTAAAGACGGCTGGTATGTAACGGGCGACGTCGCCTACATGGACGAAGACAACTTCATCTTCATCACGGGTAGAGAAGCGCGTATTTCCAAGATTGGCGGCGAGATGGCTCCTCATGTTCTGATCGAAGAAAAATTGATCGAAGCAATTCAAAAACTTACAAATTCACAGATTAATGAGAACAATAATCCCCCCTCAGACGACGAAACGACTTCGCTAGTTGTGACTGCTGTTCCAGACGAAAGAAAAGGTGAAAAACTCGTTGTTCTCTACGATAAGCTTCCTTTTTCACCCGAAGAAATATGTAAACAAGCGACTGAAGACGGAATTCTTCCGCAACTATGGATACCGTCTCCCAATAATTTCAAACAAGTATCCGCCATTCCCGTTCTTGGAACCGGAAAACTAGATATTAGGGGCGTCAAAAAATTGGCCCTAGATATCTATGGCGCAACTTCTGAAATTTGATATAGTCGTTTCACAGTCGCTTGATTGCCTTCGAATAAGTCGGAACGTCCTTTTGCTGGGACGTTCCGACTTTTTTCAACGATGATCAGAAACAAAAAGGTCTTCCCAATCTTTTTGTTTTTAGCTAGACTCGTGGGCGGGAGGTTCTGAAGGATCAGAACGCTGAGTAAATTAAAAAGGAGTTCGGAGAATGACGCTTTCGAGAAAAACCTTACCAGACGATTCGGCGAATGTCGAAAAGCGCCGTCGAAGGTTGCATAGAGCGTTGTTGGCGCCGAAAAAATTCAACCTGTTGACCTTTATGTTATCGCTTGGATTAATCACAGGTTGCGGCACAACCAAATTCTCTGATACTTCGCGTACCGCTACGGAACAGCTCCTAATCTCTAGCGCCATGGAAGATTTAGTCGACCAATATGACTATTCTAGGCTCGCGGGCTTAAAAGTTTTCGTTAAAAGCGCGAATACGACAACTGACGGAGACTATTTAAAAAGTCTTGTACGTCAGCAACTTGCAGCGAATGGCGCATTTGTAAAAGACGACGAAACGCTCGCGGATTATATCGTTGAGGTCGCGCCAGGAGCGGTCGGCACAAACCGCTACGAATTGATGTACGGCGTTCCAGAAACAACGATTCCCGCCCTCGGCACGATGACGACCGCAATGTCAATACCGGAATTTGCGCTCATCAAGCGGACCGACCAAAAAGCTCAAGTCAAGTTGCGCATGTGGGCGTACAATAAAACAACCGGCGCAATTATCTGGCAATCCGGGATTATGACCAAATCCTCTCAGATACGTGATCGTTGGATTTTTGGAGCCGGTCCATTTACGACGGCGACTTACGACAACGCAGGCCTGCGCCTAGGCGGCGATCAAGCGATTCCTCCGTCCTTTAACGGAGAAGAACAGGAGGACGAAAAAACATCGGTTGCGACAGAAGCCGCATATCACGAACTCGACGAAAAGGCCATTGAAAGACTTCAAAAACTTCGAGAGGAAGGACTTGCTAAAGCTGTTGAAGAAGACGAAGCAGAAGAACCACTCGAAATAGAGGAAGACGATTCGTCAGAAAAAAAGGACGACAACGAATAATAATCTCAAAAAACGACTAACGATTTGACAAAAAAGAAACGGACGATAGAGAAACTGCCTCTATCGTCCGTTTTCTGTATAACCCGCCCGATGAAGAACAGCGCCGCCAGTTCACGATAACAACGCTACGACGACGCAAGAACTCTTTCGAAGACTCAGACGACAAAACGCAAAACCAAGCCGCATTTATCGACAAATAAAGAAATAACTTTTATTGGGGAAAACGGGCTAAATACTCGTTTTGAACTCGCTTAACCCCTTCCCAATCATTGTCTTTTGCCAAACGATCAATCCAGTCGTGAAAAAAGATCGGCATATTCATTTTGAACTCGCGAAAATCGGGATCGATACGTTGTCCGAGCTCAGTCAGATGAATCGCTTTCTCATAATCTTTTTCTTTCATTGCAACGTCAATCGCCCAATTATTGAGCGTCGCCTTTAGATTACCGAGAATCGTCTTGTTTCCGGGGGCAAGTTGAACAGCCTTGATATATGAAGCAATCGAACGTTCATAGTCGCCTACCTGCGAATAGTCGACGCCGACGTTGTAATAGATTGTGGCCACGAGTTCGACGTCGGTAATTTCACGCATAGGACGTCGTGAACGAGTGAAAGAATACCCCAGAGGCGCGTCTGAATCAATTCGAAATGTCGTCGACCCTTCTTCTTTAGTCGTGTCGTTCGACGATGATCGTAACGACACGTAATTAAACGCCGCCCCCTCGCCGTCCGCACTAGATTCGTGGCTAGACGAAGAAAAGTCTCTTGCCACGCGCGCAGTAGACGTCTCATTCGGAGTCATGTCGTTCGAATGAGCACGAGAAACCTGATAAGGACGCATTCTATCAGGCAATTTATTCCAATTCGAACAGGTCGTTTCGATATCGAGAAAGGAATCTTCAAATTTGACGCGACTCTTAGCATGACCCGTCGTTTCTAGAGCGGCAACGTTGAGTCCTGCACGCGAAGCAAGGCAGTTAAAGAGAATCGTCGCGCTGACGCAGTTGAAGACGCCGGTATCCAACGAGGCGGCGACGCTCGAACAGGTAAGATCGTATTTAGAAAAAAGCGCCCGAGAATGGAGGAAATTGTAGACTCGTTCGGTTTTCTGCAGCTGATCCTGCATATTCTTCGTTTGCTGAAGAAGAGACGCTACGAGGCTCTCAAAACGAGAGCGGTAGTGCATACGGCTCTCCGACGTCGTCAGACCTTCGGCGATGAGCGACGCGTTCAAAAGATCAAAATCGTTCCATCTGCCGTCGACAGAATCTCGAAGGAGTTGAGCCTCCTGAGGCGCGAGATTTGTAAGCGTAAAAACGATGAAATCTTCATAAAACGACGAATCGACGGGAGACGCCCCCGGTAAAGACTGCTCGTCAATATCTTCGTCGGATATTGAAGGCGTCACATGCTCTTGCAACACATCCTCGGCGACAGCGGAAGATAACTTTTGTTCCCTGCCTTCTTCTTCCGCTCCCTGAGACGAAATAATAAAATTTTTGTGCGGGATGACAACGCAAAGACCTTGGACGTTTTCAACGTAGGAATTAATATCCTCCGCCTTGACTGCAGTAATGAATTCGTACTTGCCAGAACTTTGCAAAAGCAAAGGAGGAGTAGACGTCGAAGTCGCATCTCGCGTCGGTGCGGAAGAGGTCGGTCCAGAGACTATCCCGCGATCAGTCCCCGAACCTTCGGCGACGGAGTCGATCGCCGCGCCAATTCCGATGTTTCTAGCTTGTGAACCTACATTCGAACCGATCTTAGAATCGTCTTCAAAACCGCGTTGAGACGAACCAAAGGAAACAGATCTAGGCGGAACAGACTTTTCCTTGACTACGCCAAGACTGTTTTGCGGGTAGTCGTTCTGAAAATGCTGGCGTTCAGTTGAAGACGAGGCGTCCTGAGTCGTCTGTGGAACTCGGTGCGAAACAGTGGGTTGCCCGCCACGTGCAACTGGTCGCATACGTCCAAAAACTTGAGCGTTCGCCTCGCTTCCGACAAGCAAAAGCGAAATCGTAAACGTTATGCTGAACAATCTGCGAACACTGCGTAACATGAGCGTATGAACCAGATTTAGGAAAAGTGACATACAACAACGCCTAGCTGGCGACGCCAAAAACGCCTTGAAACGGACACACAATGGGAAACGCCAAAAAACACACGACCAGACGCTCGGTATTTTACCCCAGTTGTATACGGATGAAAACTCGTCAAAGCAACATTTTAATCAAAAAAAAATTAAATTATTTTAGCATTTCTAAACAAATTCCTTAGTTTTTAAGCAAAACTAGAGACGGAAAACTACTATTGTTCACTGTCCTTTGCAAAATCTAACCAATGATATACAAAGAAGATAACATTATAGTTTACATATAAGTTTTTAATAAAATAGCAAGATAACCGTAATTGTATCTATTTTTCTTTTTTTAATGATTTAACAATTTTTACCAAGGAAAACTATTTTTGGGGTCGATAACGAAATAAGGAATATTCTCAAAAGAGAACATGTTCCAATGAAACCCTCGTACGAACGTGGAGACTCTGAGTGAACTTGAGCGTCAGCCCTTCGTTTTTGCTTTGCCAAGCCGGCTACTCGAAAACGTCTGTGCGGTTCCAGGAAAAACAAAGGAGTAATTCCCGACGAACGTAGGAGCAAGTAATATGAATGAGAATATAGTGAATAAGCTCCTTATAACCGCTATTACGACAGTTCTACTTTTGACTGGCGTTTCGCCGCTCTTCGCACAATCGAGCGAATGGGCAGTTAAAATGTTCAGCGAACTTGGGACGGAACGACTTCATAATTTCGGTAGCGTAGCGCTCCACGCCGACGTCGAAAAGCGTTTTCCGTTTAAGAACATCTATAACGAAGACGTAGTTATTTCTTCGACGTCTTCAAATTGTGGTTGTACAAAAGCGTCTGTTTCCAAGCAAGTTATCCACCCAGGTGAAATTGGCGAGGTAATAGCAAGAGTCGACACGTCAGGTCGAGAACACACCAAACAGCGTAAAGCGACGATTCGCGTCGTCTTCAGCAAGCCGCTCCAAGCAGAAGTGCAACTGCAGGTTAAAACATACATTAGACCAGACGTTGGTTTCGACCCTGGAGTTATTGAATTTGGGACAGTTCAACATGGAACCCAAGTTTTAAAAAAAGCATATCTTCAATATGCGGGACGTTCAGATTGGGCGCTTATCGGGGTTCAGAAGAACGCGCCAGGCGTCAGAGCAGAAGCGCGAGAAGTGCGTCGTCAAAGCGGAAGCGTCGTTTATGAAATACTCGTCGAGTTGAAGCCTGACGCGCCTCCGGGATATATCCATGATCTTCTGAGATTCCAAACCAACGAATCAGATCCTACGACGTCGTCGATTTTCCTTCCCCTTGAGGGCTTAGTTGTGGAGCCATTGAGCGCTAAACCTTCTTTTTTGCAACTTGGGGTCGTCGAACCGGGTAAAAAGGTCACAAGAAACGTCGTCGTTAGCGGTTCAGAACCTTTTAAGATTCTCGAAATCGATTCTAGCGACCCACGAGTCTCGGGGCAGAAAACGAATCTCACGAGAGCGGTTCACGTATTGCCGATTACCTTTACCGCTGACGATGAGACCGGAGTCATTGACGGTCAAGTTGAAATTGTCACAAGCAAAACGTCAGACGACGGCGAACCACAGAAACTAACTATATCGATGACAGGAGTCGTAACCAATCGAGACCTCGCTACACGAAACGCCAAGCCCGAGATTGGCGGTATTCCTGCCGCCGTTGACGTAGAACCAACGCCCTTGGGAAGTGGAAAAACGCCTCGCGACAACAAAAAGGGCACAAACACGAAATCGAAGAAACGCGAAATCGAGATGAAGAAGCTTGGCTCAAACGACAACGACAAATCCCTTGACGATAGTGATGAAGCGCCGCCAGTTGACGACGCCTCCCTAGAATCAACTTGGAAACCGGTTAGAAAAGAAGAACTCGAAGAGAGGACAAAAAGACATGCGATAAAAGCTAAGCAATCGTCTCCAGATGAAGAAGGAGAGTGGACAAGCGATTGGAAACAGGTTCGAAACGACGAACCAGAACTTGTCTCTCATGTCCCTTCTACGAAAACCTTTAAATAAGGCGTACGTCAAAAAGACGCTGAAATCGACGCGGGGGTTACGTCCCCGCGTTTTTCTTTTTGGATATTCATACGGAATTCACAAGATTCAGGGTAATTATAAATTGCCCTTCCCTCGTTGCTGAAAAAATGGTAAAAAACCTCAGAATATCAGTCGCTTCAGGTGGGGATGCGACGTAGTTCGCTATTTTCCGCTGATCGAATGATCGCTTTCATTCGCGCAATTCGATCGTGAAGGATAGGATTTTTAGGATCATACTCCAAGTCGAGAACGTCCGTTGCGTTCAGAACGCGACAGACGTGGCAAATGCAACGCGTAGGATAGTCAATGAAACGTTCAGCGCTTCAATGCGTCGCGGGTTTTGTAGGGGCGACGCTTATTGTAGTCGGAGTTGTTTGGACTTGCCGTCAATTAAGCTCGCCGACTCAACTCAACGCGGCACAAACGACACATGAAGGAGAGGTCGCGCGATTGTCTCAACCACAACCTCTCGCCAAGGCTGTGAAACCGACTGGCGCCACGCAGAAAAAGATAGCGTCGAAGAACGATTCCGCTCAAACGAAGAAGAAGGCGCGCCTAGTTCCCGAAACGTCGCAGCTTACGTTGTCCATCGTCGAACCTGAATCTCTAAAGGAAGAAAAGCGCTCTCCTCAAGTCGCCAGTTCTGAGCCTGTTCAGGAATCCTTCGATTCAACGTCGTCGTTTCCGGCAGACGATTTCCCGGTTCCTCCCGTTGATTCGTTTCCTGAGAGCGATTCTCCTATTTCGCTTTCAAATAACGTAGGTTTTGACGACGCTGACGAACCGACAAACGCGCCCTTTTCTATCAATCAAAACGTTCCTTCGCCCCTTCCAGTTGAAGAAGAACACGAATCGTTTCCGTCGTCTGCGGCGAACGCGCCTAAACCAAGCCTATCCCTACAGGAAGTAAACGACGAATTGACGCAAACTTTTCCGACGCCCGCAAATTCTGCGCTCCCTTCTGAAGAAACGACGGAAAAATTCGAAGAATCGGTTTCTGAAGTCCTTCCAACTCAAGATATTGCGAGTGAAACACGACAAATCCCTACGATTGGAACAGCGCCGCTTGAAACAGTCGTCCCATTTTCACAAGATGACCGAAAAGCCGTTTCAAACTATATAAACGCCGTCGTGGCAGGTTTGCCGACGCCTGGAGATTCCGAATTAGAGGGTCCTCAGACTACTCAAATTATCGTTGAAAAAATTGCCCCTGAGGAGGTTCAAACAAACAAGCCTGCGTCCATCACGATAAAGGTCAAGAACAACGGACCTAAAGCAATACATAACCTCCTTCTTCACGACGTCATTCCATCTGGAGCTCAATTTGTTTCCTCAGACGCAAACGTTTCGCCAACTCCGCAAGGCGATCTTTTCTGGCCCGTATTTGACTTAGATTCGCAACGCGAAAAAAAGTTTGAATACGCGATAGTCCCTTCTAAGGAGGGTGATTTTGGAAGCGTCGCAACAGTTTTACTTCCAATCGAGGCCTCATGTAAAATCAAAAGTTCCAAACCGCTTTTAAAGGTTGAAGCGTCTGCTCCTGAATCAGTTGAACTCGGTGAAAACGTCAATTTCGAAATCGTCGTATCCAACATTGGTACTGGATCTGCGTATAACGTCGCGTTGTTGGAAACAATTCCTGAGGGTCTTTATCATCCGAACGGATCGGCGCTCGACAATAAACTAGGCACGCTTAAAGCCGGCGAGTCGAAACGTTTACCTTTAACACTAAAAACAGTGGCGGCAGGTAAATGCGTCAACAAACTGTCAGTTTCTGCGGACGACTGCGAACCACAGGAAGTTGAAACGCTCCTTAACGTGACTTCGCCAAAACTTGAACTCGGAATCAAAGGCGTCGCCAACGCTTACCTCGAGCAATCGACAGTCTATCGAATGACAATTAAAAACACGGGAGACGCTAGCGCTCGCGACATAAAACTCGTCGCTCAACTTCCAGAAAGTTTGCGATTTGTAAAGGCAAACAACTTAGGAGCCTACAAGGAAGACGAACATAGCGTCTACTGGGATCTTGCCGAACTACCTGCCCAAACCGACGGAGAGGTTGAACTCACTGTAAAATCAACTAAGGCTGACAAGGTCGAAATTCTTTTCAGCGCGTCAGGACCTAACAATCTCAACGTCACGACGAGCAAATCGATCGCTATTGACGGACTTGCGGCGCTCTCCTTCAGCGTGACGTCGAGCGACGTTCTCATCGAAGCTGGAAGGAACCTTGAATACACGATTGAGATCGTCAACAACGGCACCAAAGCGTCTTCTAATGTGATTCTTCAAGTCCTAGCGCCAGAGGCGATAGAAATCCTTGCGACAGACGGTCCAACCCAAGCGTCTAATCGAAATGGCGTCGTAGTTTTCGATAGTATTCCAGAAATAGGACCAAAGTCGACCGCGACTTATAAGATCAAGGCTTCTGCCAAACAAGCAGGCGACTGTCGCGTGGGATTCCAGCTCAGTTCTGACGACCTTGAACCACTTGTTAAGGAGATTAACACGCGCGTTTACGAATAATCGTCCTCTTGCACGATCATTTGAAAACCCCAAACGAGCCGAATTCTGGAAGAAATACCTTCTGGGATTCGGCCTAATTTATACATGCTTGTAAAGTCTACCTCAAAAGGTAGAATAGGGGTTCGTTCCACTCCACGCGCTATTTGATATCCCGTCATGTCAATCGAAATTATTGTCAAAAACGAACAGGAAACTGACGTTCTTGGTCGAGTCTTGGCGCACGCTTTCCCATGTGGGACAGTCGTGGCTTTAATCGGAACATTAGGCGTCGGTAAAACAAGATTAGTTCAAGCTGTTTCGCAAGCTTTGGGCGTTCCTCGCGACGAGGTTGGCAGTCCGACTTTTGTTTTAATTCGTGAATATAAAGGCGAAACGCGAAACATCTATCATTTTGACGCATACCGTTTAAAGGATTCGGACGAGTTTCTGGAACTCGGAGTGGACGAATATTTCGATAGCGAGGGGATTTCCTTCGTAGAATGGGCAGATAGAGTCGCAGACGTCATTCCAGAAGATCACGTTGAAATTTCAATCTTTCCCATTGAGGAAACTTCGCGGCGTTTCGTCGTCTCTGCCAGGGGCAATTTCGACTCTTCGTTTGAAAAACTCGTTCTCGAGAGATGGTCACGTGCGTCGAAACCGCGTCTAAAATGAAAGAACGTCACACGCCGAATCCAACAACTAACGATTCTCTCATCGAACCTGCGCTCGAGCCACGTCGATCGTTTTTGCAACTATTTGCGACGGCGATTATTCCTTTACTCTTGCTGGGATTCTTCTTTCTCCCTTCGGCAAATTCGAATTTCAGATACGCTTACCGTGACGTTGCAAGTTATTACTACCCTCTCTTTGAACAAATTCAAAAAAGTTGGGACGCAGGAATTCCGCCACTGTGGAACCCCTATGTTAATCTGGGACAACCGCTCGCCGGCGATCCAACAGCCTCAGTCTTTTATCCAGGCAAACTTCTTTTCTTCCTTTCGAGCTCCAGACTTTTATCCTTTGCATTATGTTTTAAGTTGTACTTATGGCTCCACGTCGCGTTAGCGTTCTACACAGCGTCGCGGCTCGCCCGAATCCTTGGAGTTTCCAAGATTGGGGCGACAATTTCAGGAATGTCTTACGCATTCTCTGGACAAATCTTCTTTCAGTACACAAACGTCGTCTACCTTGTTGGCGCCGCCTGGGCGCCCCTTCACTATGTCTATGCGCTTGTCTTTTTTCGAGAGAAAACGTTTCATAAAAGACTCTCGGCAATCTGTAAATTAAGCGCCGTTCTCGCCATTACAATCCTAGGGGGAGAGCCACAAATCGTTTATCTAACTTTGATTACGTCAACGATCATGTCTTTCTCACTCAAGCAAGTTCCCCCTCTCTCTGAATCAGAAAAAAAACGTCGTCTTCCGCTAAAAATCACGCTTGCCGCGAAGTTCTTAATTAGCACGACGCTGTTGACCTTTCTTCTTGGCGCCGTACAAATTTTGCCAAGTATGGAACTCGTCAAACGTTCGACCCGTGCAAACGAGGGAGACGTTCGTTCACTCTGGGATATTCCCAGATCACTCGCAAATATGAACACGGACAAGTCGACTCGCGTCCCAAGTCAGAAGAAACTGTATAGGGAAATTCTTTGCCAGGATTTTTCAGCGGGCGGACGTAGCGAATCAATTTATCGTTTTAGCGTCGGTCCTTGGAGATGGTTGGAATTCATTTTTCCCAACATTGGGGGTCGACAATACCCGCAAAATTCGCGATGGTTTGAAATCTTTCCTGAAGAAATATCCCTTTGGTCGCCGTCTCTTTACTTCGGAATCGCGCCCTTTACTCTCGCGTTGGCGGCGGCGCGCGTAAGACGACGTTCGCCCAATGATTCCGTCAACGTTAAGGCTACATGGCTAGCGCTTTTTGGATTATTGGGCGCGCTTGGCGGGTATGGATTCGGTTGGTTGTTTCATCTTATCGGCGATATTGCGAACGGTCAGCCTATTTCACGTGTATTTCGAGACGGAGATCCTTTAGGCGGGGTATACTGGTTCCTTACTCTCCTGGTTCCAAAGTTTGCAGCGTTTCGCTATCCTGCAAAACTTGCAACATTAACAGCTGTTGGCTTTTCTATCCTTGCGGGAATCGGTTGGGACGCTGAAAAATATTCCCGTCGCTTTAAACGCGTCGTTGTTGTAGTACTTTGCGCTGCAATTATTGGCGAAGTTGTTACACTTTTTTTCGGTTCAAATCTCTTCGATAAAATACAAACCCTTCCTAATCCACTTTTCGGCCCATTCCAGGCAAAGCTCGCATTCAAAACGACGTTAAACGCTTTCTTGCAAACGACGGTAGCCCTTCTCGTTTTCTCGGCGTTGTTAAGCTTTTTAAAAAGCACGGAACAGAATAATTTAAACGAAACTCGAAGACATTTAATTACGGCAGGTATTCTTATCGCTATCGCAAGCGATCTTTATGCTGCAAATAGTTGGCTTGTCGTCGTTGCGCCGACTAAACTCTTTGAAACTAAATCAAGCGTCGTTGGCAAACTGACGACCAAAGTTACCCCCCCTAGATTATACAGAAGTCCTGTTTGGTTCCCTCCCATTTTCCAAACAAATTCTTCCTCTCGACGCATTGAAGAACGCGTCCTTTGGGACGTGGAAACCCTGTATCCGACGTATCCATGCGCCAAAGGGATCGCGATGCTTGACGTTCGAGGAGCTTTTATGGAAAAAGAGTTTGCTCAATTCATCGACGCGGCTGCTTCTGGCGCTAATCTTGATGAAGAACTGGCATTTTTAGGCGTCGTAGGAATTATCGGACCGCAATTCTGGACGCAGAGGATTTCGCCTTCTAGTAAAGAACAAGCGTTTTCTCTTCCTCTTGACTGGCGCGTCGAATATAAACAATTAAACGTTTCCGCGTCTCGGGCGGCTCTTTTTCGTCACAACGAACTTATCCCGACTTCAGAAAAAGATCACGTTGACTACCTAAAATACTCGTCAAATGAACTTGCACTCCTTGTAACAACGTCAGAAACTTCCGATTTAATTATCCCCGAGCAATATTGGCCTGATTGGAAGGTAGCCATAAGTCCCTTAGGAGAAAAGGCGATAAGCGAACTCCAAAGTAATCGACAAAATCTGAAGGAACTCGAAAAAATAATAGCGTCTTTAAAATCTTCCCAGAAAGTAACTTTAGCGACAAGTAATCCGGCTTTTGGATTCCTACGAAAAACACTTGTGCCCAAGGGAAAGTCATGCGTTGTTATGAGCTATTCTCCTAAGGCGCTTTATGTCGGCGGCTACGTTTCATTATTGACTTGGTTTACATTGGCGCTTACAAAAACGAGACGCCTCGCCCTAAATCGCCTCAGGAACTTCAGACAGAACCTACGCCGAAAAGAAAATGGAGTCAACTCCAAACGACTCTTTCAATTAAAAGATGAACTGGGGAAGAAATAACACTCGCAACCTTTCTAGTTTAATAAAGAGAAACGCCGTTAACCTCCTATTTTTCTAGGAATTGTCACGCCAACGCCACCTTCATGAGGAAGAGTAATAACGCCGCGGTCGACAATGACGCCAGTTCCTACTACGCTGTCAATGAGAAGAGGTCCATCCAAATAAATATAGTCGACCTTATGGGCAAACTGAGCGGTTGCGCTCGCGCCGATTGTTGACTCAATCGTGTTGCCAATCATTGTCTTAAGGTTTAACTTTTGGGCAATCGCAATCGCCCTGCGCGTAGGATTGAGACCGCCAAACTTAATTGGCTTAAGGTTGACGCCGTCAAAGAACTCTGCACATCTTTCAATATCTTCAAAACTTCGACAACTCTCGTCGGCAACAAGCGGAATCGGACAAACCTTTTTTAGTTGCTTCATCCCCTCGACGTCGTCAGGGTGAAGGGGTTGTTCGATCAACTCGACATTAAGGGTCGTAAGCTCGTCGAGATACTCCAGCGCCTTCTGACAAGACCAGCAACCGTTGACGTCCAAACGAAAGGGAGCGTCCGTGCGTTTTCGAAGCTCGCGAAGAATCTCCATATCGTCGTGCGAGCCAAGTTTAACACGATAAACCGGCCAGTCGGGTTGCTCGCTAAACTTCTCAAGAATTCGATAGAGAGAATCCAGTCCTAACGTGTAACTAGAAAGCGGCAACGGACGACGAGGATCATGACGCCAGATACGCCAAAGCGGAAGATTATGAAGTTTTCCCCAAAGGTCGCAGGCTGCCATTTCGATCGCGGCCATAGCGGAAACGTTATCTTTAACGACTTCTGAAACCATTCGCGCAAACGCGACGGGATCAGCAAGAGCGTAATCGGCGACAAGCGGCTTGCACTTTTCAAGCACAAGACTCATATCCTCGATAGACACGCCCCAATGCGGATCCTCGTAGGCTTCTCCAAACCCCCTCAAACCGTCCTGTTCCAATTCGACGTTAATCGCCCGGATACGACTTATCGTCCCGCGAAATACGGTCATAACATGTTTGAGAGGGAGATCTCGTCTAAATATTCTTAGTCTCATCTGTTGTCCCGGCGCTCGACCATTTCAAAACGCCGAGCGTTTAAGAGATCGCTGACGTTCGCTCTTCAATTCTAACCGTTTGCTACCTGAAAATCCACAGTCATATCCAACGGTTCAGCCTAAAAACGCATTAATTAAACAGAAGATCTTTCTATAATCGGCGCATCTGTGACAAAACCACCGTCTTATCTTTAACGCGAATAGTAAGCCTTTTCCCCTAATACTCAAATCACAATCTCTTCAACGACCTAATAACAACGCCATAATGCAAAGAACGGCGTTGAGTAAGGCAAGTTCTCCAAATCATGAAACCAACTTAGGGAAAACAGACTATTCACTTGATAAATTAAGAGGCGTCATTGAGATAAGTCGACGATTTTTCGCTTTCCTGCAATTGTATGTATCACGCCTGCTTAAAACCACACTTGGGCTTATTGTCCATTTTTTCAAATCTCTGCAAGAGGGGCGTTAAAAACTCATACATAAAAAAACGTAAGATATTCTATTGTATTGAGATATATCTTTTAACCAAACATATCGTCCTCCCCTCCGAGGTAAGAGTAATTAAGTTGGGAAAAGAAGCGTTAGAAACTCCAAATATCAACGTAGCGGATATAGTTATAAAACACGTTAAAGAACTCGTTCTTCGTAGACGCTGTCTTAACTGAGCCTCAAAAAGAATTCAGACAGTTTAATCCCCGATAATGTAATTCCATTTCTTAGTTTCAAACAACAAATTTGATCCTAAGTATCACTCGTGTAAGTTTTGACGTTTGTTCGATAACGAGTTACAAGAAAAACAGAAGCCCGAAAACACCAAATATGTTTCGGGCTTAAAACAGCGCTCAACGCTTACTCATTCGTCGGAACCCGGCGTCGATATAGGAAGGAGCAACCTTGTCCCTGCTTCGAAATACGTCGCGCCTGATCTTAAATTGTTGAGACGCTTAATTTCGCCCCAACGCGAACTGCTTCCAAGTTCCCGATCGGCGATTGTCAGAAGATTGTCTCCCTCCTTCGTGATATATTGACGGTAGCCAGTCGGCACGTCGGCAGTCCCCGCGACGCCGGAAACGGCGTTTGAAGGAACGCCACTGCCTGACGACATAGATGGAACGCCTGTTACGCCTGTGACTGACGGAGTTGCAATAGTCGACGAATCGATACGTACGCCAGAACTCACACGCCCAAGCGGCGACATAGAATATGAGTAGTCGACGTTCGCAGGCATAAGATCGCTCGCATCAGACGCTACATTTCCCGTCCTCGCAGTCTGAGAAGGAAACGTTGTAACAGAATCGATTCCCGAAGTCGATCCATTTTGCGAAGGGGCAAGGCGAGGCGAGGTCACAGGCGAATTTAACGCAGGATTCGACGACGAGGCTAACCGATCGCTAGCCTTAGGAGCGTCCTCATGATTCAGACCTAAAGACGTGTTATTCTGCCGTGTCGACGGGTTCTGAACAAGACTGTTCGACGGCGATCCGACGGCACGCGCCGGTAAAGATAAAGTCGTCGGAGACGGCGAGGTCGTAGTGGTAGGACTGGATGATGGAACCGCTGTAACGTTCGTTAACGGCGCGCCTCCTGACGGAGTCGCAATCGCATCGGGATTATTAAATTGCCTCTGCAACTCGCTAAAGTTGTCGCTAATGTTACTGCCGACGTTCTGTAACGTGTCCGATGCAGATTGACGTACATTATCAAGGGACGTTGATAACGATCCTAAAGATTGTTCGATATTCTCAACGGAATTGTTAAGGGAGTCTCTTACGCCCGAAAGAGAATTATTAATCGAATTTAACGTTTGTTGGCCCTTGTTTTGGAGATTCGCAACTCCTTCATTCAACGACGAACCAAATTGGTCTAAACTACTTAGCGCTCCTTCACGAAGGTTGTCGGCGCCTTCGTTTACTCGATCGGCAAGGCTCTCAACACGAGAGTTAAAACGATCCAACGAAGTCGTCAGAGGATTGTCAGACGTAGCCGCGCTCCTCTGAGAGGTCAAAGAAGGGGCGGTATTCCAAGTTTCAAGGTCGTCACGAAGAACCGGGGCTGCGCCGCTAAGCTCATTCAAATCTGAAGTCTCGTCCAATTGCATCGGCGCTGTCGGCGAGTCGTCGACAAAAAGAGTCATGGCGTCGTCAGAAGACGTGGGAGTTGAAAGAGTCGGCAAAGCAGAGGGTGTGGATACGTCGTCAACATTCGTAAGACTCGGCGTTTTATCAGAACTTCCTTCATTTAGGAGTGTCGACGATCCAGCGTCCAGGGTGTTCGGAGGAACAGAATCCCACGAAGCCCCATTTTGAGCGAGAGAATTCTTTGTCGCGGAGGCGTTCGATGAAGAATCCGCCAGGAGACTCGAAGAATTCGCTTGCGGGGTGGAGTTGGAAACGATAGGAGATTCCCAATCTGCTCCTATCGGAGTTTCAGATTCGTCCAACAAGGTTGTAGAAACTTCGTTTGAAATATCGTCGCCACTAGAAATAGACGCGTTTGCGCCAGAAGCAACAGGACTCGACGAAGAGCGAACAGGCGTGTCTCCAAATGCAGCTCTCGCTTCATCGGGATCGACGTCTAACGCGTCTCCATCGTTTTCGACGGTCGCTAACTCGTCTGAGGACTCGGAAGCGACAATAGAAAGCGGATTCGCTTCATCGTTCGATTCAGGGATTCCAACGAGAAGTTCGTCGTCGACTGCGAGTGGAACGTCCGGTTTGGCAGATTCATTATCATAAAGCTCGTCCTCAGCTGGAATCGTCTCGTCTAACACTTCGTTAACGTCGGCAATAGAAGCGCTTAAGTCGTTAAGCGCTTCTCTACCCGAGTCGACAATATCAGACGCTTTTTCATTAAGAGAATCTACCGCGTTTGTGAGTTGTTCAGAAGCGCTTGACTTCATTTGGGAAAGATCGTCGCTAAAGTCGTCAGTCTTCTTCGATAAGGCGGCGCCAACTTCGTCCAAATCATTCTTGAGAGCGTCGGCGCCCGAAACGAGCGTATCATTGAATGAATCAAGTTTGCTCTTGCCAACCTCTGTCGCCTTTTTAAGATTCTCAGAGGCCGATTTCCCCAATGTAGCAAGTTTGCTTTCTTTCCTGTCTGATTTATCAGATTTATTCTTCTCCTTGTCGCTTTCCTTTGCCATATTGGAAGAGTCGCTCTTCCGAGAAAACTTGCTCTTCAAGCGCCCCCACCAACTGGTTTTCTCAGACTTTATAGCGCCTGTCTCTGAAACGTCGGACGTCTTAGAAGCGTCGGCTACTTGCTTATCAGAATCCTCAGCGGATGTTTTCGATGCATACTTACCGTGCAAAATGCTAGTGAGGCCAGAGGTTGACTTATCGGCGACAGATTGGTCTTCTGAAACAATCTGTTGCTTGTCACTCCCATGACCCAAAAACATGTAACCGACATAACCGCCAACCAACAAGACAGTTGCGACAATCGTCACCCCAAGCGTACGGTGAGCGAGAACAGCCCAACGACGACCATTTGGAGTCGGAGCGTCAGGATCTGCCCCGTCGTCGGACTCGTCGTTTAGTCGATCATATTCGTTATTCTGGCTGTGATCGGCGTTATAAATTTCCTTCTTTCTCTCACGCTGTTCCCTCTTCTCTTCTCGACGACGAGACTTCTCCTCACGGCGTCGAGACTTCCTCTCTGAACGCAAAGCTTCGCGTTGTTCGCGCGACGTTTCGCTTTCATCGTCTCCCTCCTCGCCGTCTGATTCTCTACGAAGAAGCGCGCCAAAAGGATTAGAAAATTTCTTACCAACAGCTTTAACGGAAGTGGCGACTGCGGCAGGAGAGAAACCTGAAAAAAATGCTAAAGGAGAACCGCTAAGCTTTCGCAATTCTGCTTTAAGTTCTTTCTTTTCCTTGTTAAGTTCGTCAATACTACGGTTTGCCTCAAGAATATCTTCGTCCGAACCAGTGAATTGCTGATAATCGAGAATATCGTCGTCTATCTTGGCGAGACGAGTCCGAATTTCACTAATTCGGATTTCCTTCCACTGTTCTTCCTCGGATACGCCTTCAGAATCTTCCCCGGTTCTGTCGACTTGACTGTCAAACTTTTTCGCCTTTTCGCGTGCTTTATGCTCTCGAGCCGATTCCTTCTCCTCTTGACGCGAGTCGTTCTCGTCGGCGTTTTGCCGTCTGGCGAAGAAATTAGAAATTCCCCACTTCCTGGGGGCGGAATCAGACTCGTCGTCACGATCCTGATTGTCGGTTGAATTCAGGCGCTCCGACGTCTGTAAATGCCGATCACTTTCATGTCGTGGCTTCTGAGAATAGGCGTCCGGCGTTACAGAAACTCTTTTAAAACCAAACGAACTCTCGTCTTTTCGCGACGAATCGCTACGTTGTCCCTCAGCGCTATAGGGAGTTGCAGTCCGAGGCGTAAAACCGCTAGAGTTCGGAGTCGCCTTAACAGGATGCATACTTCCTAGCGGAGACGGTTTGCTCTCCTTAAAGACGCTTGAACTAACCGTGGAAGAATTCTGCGCCGACGTGTACGAAACGTCAGAACGTCCATAACTGGGCTCGCTGGAGTAAGACGAAGAAGAGTCGGCGTCGTCCGTTTCATCGCCGTCCTCTTCGTGACTGTAATCGTCGTAATCCTGATCGTCGTCCTCGTCAGAACCGTATTCGTCGTAACCGTAATTACCATAATCGCTATTCGAATCGCGATTTCGACGTTTATTCTTCTTTCTACCGTAATCCTGATAACCGCCGTCGTCTGCGTCATATTCGTACGAGTCTTCGAAATCTTCACCCAGTGAACCTCTGTTTCGCCCCTTATTCTTCTTACCCATTTCGCATTCCCTCCCTCGTCTATTCCGCAACCTTTTCAGCAACTCTAAGTTTCGCGCTTCTTGATCGCGGATTCCTTTCAATTTCGGTCTCGGTCGCAATTATCGGTTTACGTGTTATCACGTTGAGGTACGGCGATTCGCGAAACGCGTTTTTAACAAGCCGATCCTCAAGCGAATGAAAACTGATAATTGCCACTCTCCCGCCTTGATTTAGGTACTCGGTGAATTTCTTCAAAAATCTTTCCAAAGATCCAAGTTCGTCGTTGACGGCGATCCTCAACGCCTGAAAAGTACGAGTCGCTGGGTCAATTCGTTGTTTATTCCAAGGCGGAGAAGGAATGCAACGTCGGCAAATCCCCGCCAAATCACGCGCCGAACGAATAGGTTTTTCTGAACGTCGCGCAACAATCGCCGAAGCGATACGCCGACTCGCTCGCTCCTCGCCATAACGATAGATTACGTCGGCAATTTTATCGACGCGCCAGCGGTTGAGTAACTCATATGCCGGCACGCCCTCGGTAGGGTCAAATCGCAAATCCAAATCGCCGTCAGAGTCGAAACTGAATCCGCGAGAACGATCCGCGAGTTGATCGCTCGAAAGTCCAAGATCAAGTAAAAAACCGTCGACTCTTTCGACGCCTGCGCGTTCAAGCGCCGCGTCAAAATCACAGTAATTGGCAAAAAACGATTTGAAGGGTAAATTTTCGTTAAGCGCGGCAAATCGAGCGTCGACGCGATCCAGCGCTGCTGGATCGCGATCAATTCCAATCGCCAATCCAGTCGGAGACACGGCTCTTGCAATGGCAAGCGTGTGACCGCCGCCGCCAAGCGTCCCGTCGACAATCACTTTGCCCGGCGCCAAATTGAGCGCCGCAAGCGTTTCTTCATAGAGTACTGGAATATGAACTGTCGGTAATAATTCTTTTGTCATTGTCGAATTTTACCAGTTTCCACCCACGTTTCTGAGTCCCTGTCAGTAGCCTTCAAAGAAGCGCATACAAAACAAGCATAATCTTTTTCCTTCTTCGCGCCAATACCAAGAATTATCAGGCGACTATCGATCTGGACCCGTGTTCGCCTACAGCCCCCCGTATATTAATATAATGCAAAAAGAGAAAAACATACGCCATAGAAACATAACCGTTACTAAAATCGGCTTTTCTTAGACAGTCTAATCCGCGTGTTCAGCTTATTTTCTTCTTAACTCAAAACCTTCTTGATTTACACATTTTTACAAAACTTACGGTTCAGCGCCATGGATAAAAAGATTCCCTATCATACGTGTAATTTCTGATTCAAAGACTTGGCAAAATACGCCAATACAGAGAAAAAAAAGGACTAACGTTAATAGCGCGTTGATGTTGAAGCTGACCAAAGAAAGACTCGCTTGAGGGAAAAGACGACTATTCACGCCAACGGCAAGATAGACGGCGGCTGTCGCCAAAATCGTTGGGGCGGCGATACGCAAACCAAGTATAAACGAATGGGAAAGCGTCGATAACAATCGGTCAATCAGTTCCTCGGAGGCAACAACCTCAGAAGGCGGAGTCAAAACAAGAAAACTTAAAAAGCCGTCTGTAAACGCCTCTAAACCGCCACAAGAGGCGAAGACGGCTATCGCAAGCCAGAAAAGAAACGAAGAAGTCGCCGAAGACTCCCCGCCCAGCGATGGATCGAAACTTTCAGCGACAGAAACGCCGCCTACGCGAGCAATCGCTTCGCCAGCCAAATAGACCCCCTGAAAAAAGAGTTTCAAAGAAAGGCCAAGTACCGCGCCAATAAAAAACTCAAATGCAAACGCAAGTAAAAAACGAAAAGCTGACGCCACGCTGAAGATCGTCAGCAGCGACGTGTCGACTCCGATATTTACCGAAATTGCTGGGAAAACTAGCGCGGCAAAAAGAACGGTGCAAACAACTCGACAACGTTTAGAGAGTTCTACCCCGCAGAAGACTGGCGCAAACCATGTCAGACCCGCGCAACGAGCCAAAAGTAAGAAGAAAAGGCGCGACGTCGCCAACGACGCCAACTCCAACCCGGAAATTGTCAATGTCGATTCGCCTTTCCTTATTCACGCCAGAATCAGTTTACATAAGAAACTAAATGACGTTTCCCGACGTTTGGGGAAACGTCAACGCAAAATCGAAGTTCCCGCCGCCTTCGCTGGCGATTTCGCTGTAACCACACGCGAGCTAGATCTCGTGGTAAAGAGGATTGACATCGGACGTCCGTTGCGAACTATTTCCATCCGTCCTTCTTCGCCAGGTTTTGCAAGCGCGATGAGACGAGCAAGATCATATCGATTCCTTACTCTTTCACCGTTGAATGTGAGGACACAATCGTTCACCTTGACGCCTGCTTGAGCGGCTGGGGAATTAGCGATCACTTCGGCAAGTCTCACTCCGTTCGCCTTCACGAACTCAGAAGAAGTCGTCCCGTCGATCGTGACTCCAAAATAAGAACGCTCCCAAGCGCCTGAGTCCACCATATTGCGAACCACGCTCAACACGTCTTCTATTGGGATTGCAAAGCCGATTCCTGTAGTTACCGATTTACGTTGAATCGTCGCGGTAACCATACCGACGACGTCGCCTTTAACATTAAACAGGGGACCGCCGCTGTTTCCTTCGAGAATAACGCCGCTAATCTGAATATAGCGAACAAGATCTCTGAGATCGTTCTGAACTTCTCCGTTATTGAGATTTTCGTCAGACTTGATGATCCCAGCCTCTTTGAGCTCTGGAACGCTACTATACAATCTGCCGACGTTGCAATACGTCAAAGTCCAGTCCATGAAGAGAGGCGCGCCAATAGTGAAAAGACCGGAACCCGCTCTTAAACTAGCGCTCTCTGCGAGACGACATAGTTTCAAATTGGCAAGTGAAGCGACCGTTCGTGTATCGATTTCAAGAGCAGACACGTCAAATTTCGGACACGAGAGCGTTCGAATCGGACGGAACGTTTCGCCCTCATAGGTCGTAATATCGATGTCTTGGCTACTCGCGCCGCATATTACATGCTCGTTTGTCAACACAAAAATACGACCGTCATATTGAACGGCAAAGCCGCTGCCGTGCGCTTCGTCGTAACCGCCTGTCTCCGACTTTCTTCTCACATTAATCGTCAGTACGGCAGGACGAACTTCGTCGCTAATCTTCGCTTTTTCTTCATCAAGGATTTCCAGAAACGAGCGTTCGCCCTCCGCGGAAAAACTCAACGAGTCAGTTACGCCAATTTGAATCGCATTAGCGGGATTTTCTCGCCCCGCGTAGCCGACGGAACTAATACGGTTCTCGGTTCCCTTACTTGTAAAGCAAGACGGAAGTAACGCGCGCGCCGGAGTAAATTCGTGAAGCACGCTCCTTTTCTTGAAGTCAGGTTCCGACTTGGGCGCAGACGTCGCGCTCTCTGAAAAAGCAGCAGTCGCAGGGCTAGAAGCCCGTGACACGGCTACAGTGTTCGGAACTGAACGCAATTCTGAAGAAGTCTTCTCGACCGTAGAAAGGGGAAATGGCGCGACTTCTTCATTTTGGGAAAATTTCCCTTCGGACGGAGCGAAAATAGGACGCTGTTTTGGGAGCTCTCTGCGTTCAGGATCGGGCGCGTAAACGCGACTTTCGGCGCGTTCGCTTGGCGTCGCATACGCAACCTGCTTCAACTCTACGTCGTTCGACACGTTGATCGGTAAACTTCCAGACACACAAAGCTCTTCTTGAACGTTTTCAACATCAGAACGAGTAGCGGTCTGACGCGACGCAACCAAAGAATCTGGGGAGACGTCGTCGCCGAAGAAAGAGAACCACGCCGCCGTAAAAACAAACGTCCCGAGTCCAAAGCAGAATCGTCGCCTCCTTTGAATCGAAATTGAAGCAAGTCGTTCGCACTTCTTCAAAACGCGGGAATCCTCTCCATACTCGTTAAAAACGAAACCAGCGATACAAAGAAATGCAAGAATAGCGAGGAGAACAGAAGAAACGTAGACCGAATCCAGAGCGGTCGCTAAAAGACAGGCGGCTAACATGACACACATCGAATTACCCTCCCTATGGACGTTTTGCGTCGTTCCTTGACACAAAAAAAGCCGCCGCTCCCAACAAACGAGCCGACGCCAATAAAACACATACGATACTTTCGAATAAAAACGCGTGGGATAATAATCTTTCCCATCTCCTTCGTCAAGTGGGAAAAAAACGCAACGCCCCCTGACAAACTCGTGAGGGAAAACTAGATCAAGCGTTAAAATGTCAAATTCTCTTCGAAGTCAGAAACACGTGAGGGAATCTCCCGCATGAAGACAACTTCAACAGTTTGAGCGGATTTTTCTGAACTGGAATTTGAATCGGAAGAAGAAAAAGAAACGGCGGTAAAACTCGCCTTCTCGGCGCTCTCTAGAACACATCCCGTATGGACGTCGGAAGAGGGAATGACCGGAGTCTTCGCGACAAATTCATTTCCAATGAAACGAGGGAAAATAGAAATGAGAGAACCGAGGGCGGCGACGAGCGTAGCCGTCAAGAAAAGACAACATCTAACGCGATCAGACAAATAATCGACGCAAGACAACCTACCGCGACGCCTCGTTCTACCAAACAACTTCCTGTTATGGCGCGCCAAAAGTTTGAGTTCACGCAACGACGCGAACGCGCCGACGACAAAGAACAGGATAAGAGCTATCGTGAAAGTACGTGAAGATTCCATAAATAAAGAGCCTTAAAAACAACGTCGCCTAACTGTAACGCATTACCGTCATAGTTTGCAATGCCGTAGTCTTTGCTACGGAGCCGTGCCGCCCCGCCATATCCATATGGCGGTCCCATCCATGTCGCTGAAGAAACTAACAATCTACGATCAAGAACGCGCCGTTCCTGAAAAACGTAGAGCTTCGCCCAGCTTTCCCATACAGCTTACACGAAAAAAATACAAATACAATAAAAAAAACTTTTTTTATGAAAAAATTCTTTTTCCCAACATTTGTCTTCTAGGAGTATTAGTCGGCGGCGGCGTCACAAAGCTGTATTCAACTTAAACCCACCGGCTAGTTTATATATTTTGAAGCTGTTCTCTACTTCGGACTGTTTGGACGAAAAATATGTTCCTTTAGAGAAACGCGCGTTACAATGCAAGGCGATGAGAAAAGTCAAATAAAGAACCCCGCAACTGTGATTTGTCAAGAAACAGCGAACATTTAAGTCAACGTCATAAAACAAATCGACGCCAACGTTTAAACAGAAATTAAACATATGAACCCGCCAGACTACTCGATCAACTAGAATCCAACGGCAGAGTCGCTTTCAGTCGGACGCGAATCCGAATCGGGGATCGTTGCCAAGCCATGTTCGGAGGATACAGAGACTTTATCGGCAACGCTTTCAGTAGGAAAAACGCTAATGCGAGGAGCAACTGAAACTGCCCTCTGGATTTGCGCGTCAAAAACTTGATCGCGGCGAGCACGTCGCACCCAGACGGCAAGTTCGCCAAAGTCAAGCCGATCATTTCTTGCAACGCCTGAAGGATGAACAGTCTCAAACCACCTTGTAAAACGTTGATTAACGTCTGTCTTTGAAAGTTCTTTAAGCAGTTCCTGCGACTCTCTTGGAAAAACTTTGGCAACACTCTGCATGACTGACGACACGGGCGCGCCGCCGCCAACGCGAACATAACTTTGCGAAAGATGAGTAGTTTCTGGGAGACGATCAAATTCGTCCTCAATCTCGCCGACGAGTTCTTCGACCAAATCCTCTAACGTAAGAATTCCTAAGTTCTTCTGCTCGACCGAACTAACAACTACGGCAATATGTTCGTGCTGTTTTACAAGAATGTTGAGTACGTCAGACGTTTTAGCAGTCGGTTCCACCCGAATAATCTTACGCAAACAACTCGCTAATCCACCGCTGCCACGAACGTTCCTGCCGTCTTCAGACGTCGACCATATCTCTCGTCCTATCAGTTCTTTGATATTCACGTAACCAATAATGATTGTTGGATCGTCTTTATAGTAGACAGGAAAACGAGTGTGAGAATCATTTTTGCCAACTTCCAACGCATCAGAGATGGACATGCTTTCAGAAAGCATAGAAACGTCTGAGATAGGAACCATGACGTCTTCCGCCTTCGTTTGAGATAATTTTAACGTCGCTAGAATAATCTTTTCCTGTTCGGTGTCTAACTGGGAACGACTTCTGGCGAGGGAAGTGAGCAACATGATTTCTTGAACTGCGCCTAACGAAGAAGACGCGCTCTTTTCAATCTTAGACTCGAAGGGGAGATTCAGAATCCGAAAGAGGTAGAAAAGCGGTTGAGAAAGATAGGTTATCCAATACAACGGGTAGGCGATAACGTGGGCAAGACTACGTCTGAAACGAACCCCAAGAGTTTTAGGAAGAATCTCAGTGAACTGGAGCATTAAGAAGGTAAAGACAACTGAGAACGCTCCTATCCACTTGTCGCCTGTAAGTTGTGCAAACGACGCGCCAGCGAAAGAGGCTCCTATAGTATGAGCGGCTGTGTTGAGCGTAAGAATCGCCGTAATCGGCGCGTTTACGTCGCTCTTAAAATCCTCCCAAATTTTACCTATTCCAGCGTTTTTCCTTGAAATCTCGACTAGTTCCGCAGTCGAAAGACTCATAAGAACAGATTCGGCGATCGAACACATCGCAGAAACGACTAGCGCGACGGAAAAACTTACGATAAATACGACTAACATCGTAAACGTGGAAAAGAGCCACCTCCTGGGTTTAAAACGACAAAGCGCGCCGACGCCGACGCTCCCCTCGATTTTAGCGCTTTATCTCATTGGGTCAACTCATCTTGATTTTACATAATTCGCGAGACTATCCATCGTTTATGCAGATCATAACGGGGACGTCGTCTTTTCGGGGTTAGACGCAAAAAAAAAAAACGATACAATAATAGTTGCAACGTAGGCGACGCTCAGATACGTAAAATGAAGGGCGTTATCGCGGTAAGTTAGAGAAACAGGAGGCGGTCTTGGCCAAGTCAAAAGAAGATAGTACAACGTCGGATGAACCCTTGAACGTTCTCGTTGTCGACGACGAACCAGCGCATGCCGAGGTTGTCGCCGCGAGTTTAGAGCGAGTTAACGCCCAATGCGTTATCGCGCACTCCGAAAAGGAAGCTAAAGAAATTATAAAGCGCCAGTCTTTCGACGTCGTTGTCACGGATCTGATGCTCGAAACCAACGAAGGCGGATTGGATTTACTCAAAGCGGTCAAACAGGAAACGCCCGATACAGAAGTCGTTCTCATGACTGCCTTTAACGGTGTTGAAACTGCCGTCGAGGCAATGCTTCAAGGCGCGTTTAACTATCTTCAAAAACCACTCGATCTGAAACAACTACGATCAATAGTTCAAAAGGCTGGCGATTCCGCGCGATTACGACGCGACAATCTCCAACTCAAAGCTCGTCTTGATGAAAAATTTGGGTTTGACGGAGTCGTCGGAAGTAGTCCCGTCATGCTCAATGCAATCGAGCGGCTTAAACGAATCGCCCCCACCGATGCGACAGTGCTCATCCTAGGCGATACAGGAACGGGTAAAGAACTTTTTGCTCAGGCGTTACATCATAATAGTCCTCGCAAAAACAAGCCTTTTGTGGCGTTAAACTGCGCCGCTTTAAGCGAAAACCTTTTAGAAAGCGAGTTATTTGGCCATGTTAAAGGCGCGTTTACCGACGCGTCTGGAGACCATGTCGGGAAATTTGAGTATGCCAATGGAGGAACTCTCTTTCTCGACGAAGTCGGCGACATGCCCATTGCAACACAGGTCAAGTTGCTTCGAGTTCTTGAAAGCGGCGAAATCACGCCCGTTGGCTCTAACAAAGCAATTAAAGTCAATGTTCGTCTTGTTTCGGCAACAAACCGAAATTTAGAAGAAGCGGTTAAGAACGGCGAGTTCCGTCTCGATCTGTACCATCGAATCAACGTAGTGACATTGCGCTTGCCAAGTCTTAAGGAACGTAATGAAGATATCCCTATCCTTATCGACCACTTCGTCAAAATATTCATGAAGAGGTATGATAAAGAAATACGAGGTTTTTCCGCTTCCGTCAGACGCCGTCTTCTCATGTACGACTGGCCAGGAAACGTCCGCCAGTTACGTAACGCCGTAGAAAGCATGGTTGTCGTCGATATTGACGGCTTAATCGATGAAGACGATCTCCCCGAGTACATCCTCTCAGCCACCCCTTCCGATAATTATCCAGACTCCAATCAGTCCAAAGACGAAGACTTAGACGACAAAACCACTTCCGAAAACGGCGACTTCAAAAAAGGGAATCCCAAGGGCGTGATTCTCAGTCCTTCGCCCGATAAAGAAAAATCGCTAAAGCCGTTCGTCGGTCTTACCCTCGAAACTCTAACGCGCCTTTTTATACAGGAAACGCTCCGTTCTACCGGCGGAAATCGAGAAGAAACAGCAAAAATGTTGGGCGTCGGCGAGAGAACCCTTTACCGTCGTCTCAAAGAATTCTCACAGGAAAACGAACAGGGCGTCCAACATGACGACAAATGACACAGACGCCCCGCAAAAGCGCCCCCGCCGCATCGATCCAATTCCACCCTTCTCTTCACGGCATGTGCGTTTTAACCGTGTTCATGTAGCAGAAACAGAGGGGCGAGGGCTTGGCGTTTTCGCAGACGCGCCTGTTAAACGTGGACGTGCCGTTGGACGCGTTCTTGGCGACCTAAAACCCGTTGATTTCAGGTCTTGTTACTGCGTAGAATTTGCGGGAGCCGTTCTCGAACCGAACGAACCGTATCGATTCCTGAATCACAGTTGCGATCCGAACTGTGAGTTTATTGAATGGGAGATCGAAGATCAGTTCGAGTCTGTCTTAGGCGAAGCGCCAAAATCACAGAAAACCTTTGAACTATGGCTCCACGCCTTGCGTGACGTTCAGAAAGGTGAAGAACTCACAATCGACTATGGCTGGAGTTGGCAATTTGCAATCCCCTGTAAATGCGGTTCGCCTCTCTGTCGAGGATGGATTTGTAGACTTGACGAGTTGGATATCTGCTTGCAAAATCGCGGCGCCCCCAATTGTTTCGTCGATGAGCAATCTTAGCTTCTGCCGACATTCGTTCACGTTCATATCTCGTAAAGAATTCGTTTCTTCGAAGCGCCGTTTTAGGAGTAATTTATCCTTTTCTAAAAAAGATTTCCCCGCGAGAGGCAACTCTTTCGGAGAAAGAACGTAACACACGACCTTCGCCATTCAATCCATTTAATTTAAATCATAAATATAACGGTAGGTTAAACCATGTCGCAAGAATCGCTATTGTCAGCAGACGTCGTCAGCAAACGCAAAGAGCAAATCGATCGTCTCCGTTCAGAAATTGGCCGCGTCGTCGTAGGTCAAGAGAAAATGATTTCGCGACTCCTCGTCGGCGTCCTTACCGGAGGTCATGTTCTCCTTGAGGGGGTTCCAGGACTCGCGAAGACAACGGCAATTCGTTCTTTAGCCGTCGCGCTTGACGCGCGATTTCAACGAATCCAATTCACTCCGGACGTTCTACCGGCAGATTTGATAGGAACGATGATCTACGTTCCGTCTCAAGGAACGTTCCAAACGCGTAAAGGTCCAATCTTCGCTAATTTCGTACTCGCTGACGAAATCAACCGCGCGCCGTCTAAAGTCCAATCTGCGCTCTTAGAAGCGATGCAGGAACGGCAGGTTACAATTGGCGAAAGGACTTGGTCGCTTGACGCGCCTTTTCTGGTTTTAGCGACCCAAAACCCTATCGAACAAGAAGGCGTCTACCCTCTCCCTGAAGCGCAGATCGACCGTTTTATGCTTAAGGTTAAGATCGATTATCCGTCGCTTGATGAAGAAAAAATCGTCTTTGATCGAGGTATGAAGAACTTTGCCGACACGCCCCGTCCCGTTCTCAAAGCGAGCGACATTGTCGAAATACAAGAAGACGTCGAAAAAATCTATCTTGACCCCAGTGTCCGCGACTATATTGTCGACGTAGTAAGAACAACGCGAAACCCAGAAATTCATGGACTTGCAGAATTAAAACGCGCAATAGAATTCGGCGCGTCGCCACGCGCTTCGCTATGCTTGGGTAAAGGAGCTAAAGCGCTCGCGCTACTCGCGGGTCGTGGATATGTCACCCCACAAGACGTCAAAGATCTCGCCTATGACGCGTTGCGTCATAGAATCGTATTGACCTATGAGGCGGAAGCTGACGATATTACCGCCGAAGACGTTATTTCCAGAATTCTCGACGTGGTACCCGTTCCATAACGCTTTTTAACACATCGGGCATTCTTTGAAAAACAACTTGGCATAAAGATGACGACTGAAAAAAAGGGCGACTGTTTCCTAACCGCAATCGTAAATCGACGAAATCGACATATAAAGTTAGCCGTTGACGAAACGGAAAAAAACAAGATTGAGTCGATACTTCGTAGGATCAAACGTATAGATATTATCTCTAACCATATTGCCGACGACGTCTTTAGCGGACAATATCGTAGCGCGTTTCGAGGTCAAGGGGTCGAATTCGACGAAGTACGAGAATACGCTGAAGGCGACGACGTTCGTATGATTGACTGGAATGTCACGGCGCGGTCGAATAAACCGTATGTCAAACGTTTTTCGGAAGAACGGGAGCGTTCCGTACTCTTCTTACTGGACGTTTCCGCTTCTAACCTGTTTGGTTCTAAAGCTTCTCGTCTTGAAACGGCGACAGAAGTCGCCGCTTGCCTAATGTTTTCGGCGCTTAAAAATAACGACAAAATCGGACTCGCGACTTTCGCAAACGGCGTACACGACTACTTTCCCCCTCGTAAGGGACGCAATTACGTTTTAAAGCTCGTCCGAGAAATGCTCCTGGCGACGCCGAGAAAAGAAATAACGGATCTCAATTCGACGTTAGAATATATAAACAAGACGTTGAAACGCCGTGCCGTTATTTTCATTATCAGCGATTTTTACGTTCCTAGTTTCTCTGAAACGCTCGCGCGTTGTAAACGTAGACACGACGTCATTGCGCTTTCTATTACAGAACCGCTAGAAAACGCTTTCCCAAACCTCGGGTTTGTTACGCTTCGCAATCCAGAAACTGGCGCGACAATCGAGTTAGACGCGGGCTCCAAACGAATTCGTCAATCAATCTCGGAAAAATTGAAACGTCAGCGGGAAAAAGTTGAGGTAAATCTCAAAGAAGCGTGCGTCGATCTAGTCGCCATTGAAAACGGCGGCGATTACGTGCGATCACTAAGGACGTTTTTCGGAAATCGACGGCGGCGATAATTGCGTGACCGTTTATTGTTTAAATCCTGCTCCATCAATTCAATCTCAAAATCATCCATGTCACGCCGGATTTCCTTCTGTTCAGACTCAGCGCAACGACCTTATCACGCCGTCTACATCGTAGTGGTTCTCTCGGCGATTTTCATTGTTATAACTCTGTTTAACAAGTCGATTCCAACCGTAAACGGCAACGAATCGCAAACCTTCGAAACAGTTCAGACGATTGAGTCGTCGCTAGGATTAATTCAAGTTGAGAAAAGCGTTTCTCCCGAGCAAACAGCGTCTTTCGAGCCAATTAATCTCTCTGTCAAGTTTCTAAAGCCTCAAGGCGTCGTTGTTGACGAAGACGATCTCGCAGGAATCTATGGCGATTTCAACGTCGAATTCTTGGGGGATGAAACCCATGACGTCGACGAAAAATCAAACACAACGTTGCGACGTTGGCGACTCTATCCAACTCGACACGGCGAACTCGTCCTTCCCCCCATTCCGATCGCGCTCTCTTCTGTCAAATCGTCTAACTCGTCTGAAACAGAGTCTGTCGTCGCGATTATTCCCGAACAAAAGTTTACAATTCCTGGGTCCAACACGTCTCTAAAATCAGTCGATGAAATTGCAGTTAACTTGACCCCAATCCGGAAAACTCCAATGCTCGTACTGGTCGTCGTGGCGATTCTAATTATAGCTTTTGTCCTAACGTTATATTTTCTCCTGTCGAAGAAGAAAGTCGAAATCAAACCTAGAGAATTACAAATAGTATCTCCCTATGAAAGAGCGAAACAAAAACTCGACGCGCTAAGAAAATCTCAAGCCTACCTCGAGAACGATCGACGTCTTTACTACGAAATAGACGAGATACTACGCGAGTATCTCGCGGCCCTCTTTCCATTGAACGCACAAGAAATGACGACGCATGAGATATTGGAGTTTCTTGAAGGGCCTATCTCAACTCCCCCAAAAGACGTGACTATAAACAGCGACATGCGTACAGGAAAAACTTTTGAGGCGCAGAACGTTGCGATAGCCGTAGCTACGCTTAAAGAGCCTGACATTAGTTCGCAAATTGAGGCGGCCCTAACAGATTTGGACCTCATAAAATTTGCGAAGCGCGACACGTCGTTTAATGACGCAACTAAGATTTTCGAAATGGTTTATAACATTGTCGAGCGTTCTTCTTCATCCTATGTAAAACGTCTTGACGAATTACGTCAAGAAATAGCGAACAGTGAGAACATGTCAAAAGACGGCCGGCCTAATTCCGTCGTAGATTCCGAGTTGTCAGCAAGGTAGCGATTCACTGCCGCGTCGCGCCCGTTTGCCTTCCGAGGTCGAACTCAAATGAACTCTTTCCAATTTGCCTCGCCGTACTGGCTGATTCTGCTCGTGCCGCTATTTATCTTGGCGATTCTTGACTCGACGTTTACTCGTAGAAACAAGGCGACCGTTCTCTTTTCTACGACGATTGGACTAGACGAAATTCCAGCGAGTTTAGCTTCAAGATTCAAACGATTTCTTCCATGCCTCGTCTATTGCGGCGCGGCGTTTGTCGTCGTCGCGTTAGCACGACCGCAGTATGGTATTCAACGTTCGCGAATCGTCGGCGACGGGGTCTCAATCGTCATGTGCGTAGACCGTAGCGGCTCAATGGCAGCTGAAGATTTTGAACTCGACGGGAGACCGGTAACTCGTCTGATGGCTGTCAAAAAAGTTTTCCGGGATTTTATCGAAGGTTCAAAAGATTTTCGAGGCAGGACAAACGACCTCGTCGGATTAATTGCGTTTGGAGGGTTCGTCGATTCCTGTTGTCCATTAACGCTCGACCATGCGTCGCTCATCGAACTCCTAAACACAATTGAAACGCCAGTCCCGCTCTTCGATAGTCGAGGCGTTATGATTCGGACGCAAACCCTAGACGAAGAATCAGGAACCGCTATCGGCGACGCTTTAGCAACCGCTGTTGATCGAGTTAAGGATTCGCCTGCCAAAACTAAAATCGTCGTACTTCTTTCCGACGGTATGCAAACAGCAGGAGAACTTTCGCCTGAAGAAGGCGTAAGGATAGCACAAGCCTATGGCGTCAAAGTATATACGATCGGAGTTGGGAGCTCTGGTCCTGTTCCATTCCCGAGTTATCTTCCTTCTGGCGAACATATTATGACGCTACAAGAGCTTGATTTTAACCCCGAAACTCTTCATATGATTGCCGATGCGACAGGGGGTCGTTACTTTTATGCCAGCGATCTCGAAAAACTCAAAGAAGTTTATGAAGAAATCGACGCCCTTGAACGAACAAAATTTGACGCTGGATCTTTCGCCGAGTATCGAGACATATATCCTCCTTTTGCGACATTGGGAATTCTATTTCTCGTGACAAACGCGATCCTCACGACAACAAGATTTCGTACTTTTCCGTAGCGTAAACCTCGGTCAAACGCTTCCTATTTCAGAAAATAAATTCGTTTTGTGACAGAGGTTAAAGTAATGATTTGGAATCACCCCGCCGTTTTTCTAACCCTTCTTGCGTTTCCTCCGCTGTTCTATATTGTCGCACGTTCAATGATAAGACGACGTCGTAAAATAGAAGCTGCCTTCGCAGAAGATTTGCGCGTTCGGATTTTAGGATCTGGATCACGCTCTATTCTGGTCGTAAAGTATATATTCCTTTTATTGGCGCTCGTCGCTTTTGTTTGCGTTTTTGCAGGACCTCGTTTCGGCAAGAAGGAAGAAATGCGCAAGGTTTTGGGACGCGACGTTTTCGTCCTTTTCGACGTTTCCGATTCGATGCTTGCGGAAGACGTCTCCCCCAATCGCTTGACCGTCGCGCGACTAGACGTTGAAGATTTACTTGACGCGGCCGTTGGCGATAGAATCGGTCTCGTTGCGTTTGCGGGTTCCGCACAGGTCGAGATTCCGTTGACGACTGATTATGAGTTCTTTCGTGAACTCTTGCGAAAGGTCGATACCAAAACAGTTCGGTTGGCCGGCACGGCGACAGGCGACGCAATTCGTCTCGCGTTAAAACGTTTTGGGCAAGAACCAGAACGTAAACGGCTTATCTTTCTCATAACAGACGGCGAAGACCACGATTCACTCCCCCTTGAAGCGGCAAAAAACGCGGCTGAAGTGGGAATCCCCATCGTCACTGTTGGAATCGGTTCTCCGAACGGCGCGAAAATCCCTAATTTCAACGTCAACGGCGAACGAACAGGTTTTAAAACGTTTGACGGTCAGACAGCTATAAGTAAGACGGACGTCGACACTCTTAAAGAGATCGCCAAAATTTCAAAAGGACGTTACTTTTATGCGGACTCTAAACTCAACTTTACCGACGTCTACAAAGCCAGCGTCCAGATTCAAGATCGCGATGAAATCTCTGACACGTCGCGCGTCTTCTTGAAAGACCGTTATCAACCCTTCCTTGCAGTCGGTCTTTTTACGTTCATGCTCTACTATTTCTGCCCGACACGATTGTCTCTGAAAATCCCCCAAACAATTGCGACGTTGATTCTTATATCAATTTGCATGTCGTTGGCGTCGACTACGACATACGCGACCACTCCGGATGACAACGACAATGAGATCAGGTTCACATCAAAGCATAGGAGCAAAAATCAAGAAATCAGAGCCTATAATCAATCGTTGACGATCGCAAACGACAACGTCGAGAGATTCGCCGAACTGCAAAATGATCTAACTCACGCGGATAACCCAGAAGTTGCGAGCCGTGCAAGCTATAACCTTGCAGTGGTTGAATTGCATAAAGCGCTCGAAGCGGCTAAATCGCGAGCAAACGACGCCGATCATAGTCCCCAAGACAAGAAGGCGTCCCAAGAAAAAGAAGTGGAAAATTCTCAATCACAAGAAATCGCAGAAAAAAAACAAATGGATCCTGTTGCGGAATACGACGCCGCGCGTAAAGAACGTGATCGTATACGCGAAGAAATAATAACCTTAGCAAACGACGCTTCGGTTAAGTTTTTAGACGCTCGAACCAATCGAACGCTCGGACAAGAGTCGACGGAAAATGCAGAGGTTGTGTCAAATTGGCGCGCGAACTTTGACCATCAGGAGCGCGAAGATGAAATCAAAATCCGTTCAAATGTATTTCAAAATTCTTCGGACCATTTACGCTGGCTCCAAAAAGAACTCAACGAAACAATAGGTTCTATCCAAGACGCAAACCCGAAAAGGCCTTCCGCAGGTTTTTACCGATCGCTCGCTAATAAACGTATAAAGATCGGCGAACTTAAAGAAGACGCCAATTCAATCGCAACAAAACTTCGTTCACGTCTAGTTAACTCCGACGTCTCTAAATTCCCTCTCCCAGACGTGAACACAACTCCTTCGCACAATGCAATTACTCCCCAAACAAATGACGCAGAAGGCGCTGAAATAATAGCTCAAGCCCTAAATAGGTTTGACGCTCATATCTTGGCCTCGTCAGAAAAAATAGATCAATATGAAGCCAATGCTGCGCGAATAGAACTCAGACGCGCCGAGACGCAGCTTACGACCTTCCATGACGTGCCGTCGCAATATGACGCCCTTGTCGTCGAACTATCTCAAAACGAATCAAAGATTTCCCAAGATATCAAAGAGGGCAATTTCAAGACGTCTAACCCTGATCAGGTTGACGATTACCGTTGGAGTCGAGAGAAACTCCGTCTATCTGTTGATGAAACGATGAGAAAAGCGAGACAAATCGTCAAAGAAGCCTCAGAGGAAGGACAAGACTCGCAACAGAAAGCGTCTATTTCTGAATCTATTGAATGGAACGATTCGTTTGACGCCAATTCAGGAGAACCGATCTTCGATTCTAACGATTTACCAGAATCAGCGGATACAAGCGAACGTTCCTACGAAAACCGCGCGTTAGAGTCCGCAAAGATAGCGCTCGTTCACGAGCAAGAACTAAAAGAAACCATTGAAAAGGCGGGTTCCCTTGCTCAATCTTATCCGTTACAAGAACAGGACAAAAAAGATTTGGCACAAAAACAAAACAGGATTGCCGAAATCCTAAAAGATATTGCAAAACCCTTCCAAGATGAGAACAAACAGAATCAGAATCAGAATCAGAATCAACAAAACCAATCTAACGGCGACCAAAATTTAGACAATAAGGATCAAAAGGACGAAAGCGATGGTCGGAAAGATCAAAAAAACAACCGTCAACAAACCGAAAATGAAGAAATCCCTGACGAACTAGATCAACCAGAATCCGAAAAAGAAGAAAACGACTCCAACTCCTCCAAAGCGTTAGACGTCCCCCAAAAGGACGTCGCTCCTGATACGGAAGAATCAGAACAGAAAAAAATGAAAGCAAGCGAAGAACCAAAAACGGAAGAACAAAAACAAGCCGACGAGCTCATGCGACGAGTTCTCCGCCGTCAAAAAGACGCTGAACCCCAACGTGAAGCCGTTCGACAGGCTCTGAAAAGGAGAGAAAAATCTGGTAAGGACTGGTAAAATTCTCCCCTCCAAAAGGCGTCCTTCGCCGACGACCGCCTCGCAGTCATAAGCTATCCCAAATAATAAAAGGGTCTCCAAAAGGAACGACGACAATGCTATTAACTAAAAAATCTAGTCGTTTAACGTCCTTTGCGTTTTTCATCGTCTCCTTAACGTTCTTCTCATTGGACGTCGAACGCTTGTTGTATGCAGAAGAAGATGAAGCGAGGCTTGAACTCCATGTCGCCCCTAACGACGTCTATGAGGGCGAATCAGCAAGACTGACCATTTCAGTAACAAACGCCAAACTCGACGCCGAGCCGTCGTTAGAATACCTAGAAAACGATTTTACTATTGAATCGCTCGGCGCTTCAAACCGATCCAGCGTCAGAGTTATAAACTCAATTCGCACTGAAAACCGTACGGTAGACTTCAATTATCGTATCACGCCAAAACAAACGGGCGTAATAACTATCAATCCCCCGATCGTTGAAGTCGATGGAAAGAAACTTCAAGCGTCCTCAATAAATCTCGTCGTACGTGAAAAGACAAAAACTGACATAGTGATTCTCGAGGTCGAAACGGATGCAAAGGAAACAACCTACCCCCTCGTTCCCTTTGAAGTCTCCGTCAATGTTTACCTTAAAGAATATCCGTCAGAATACGCGGAACACGACCCCTTATCCCTTGTCGTTCATAACCTTGACGCCCCTCTTTTGTCAATTCCTTGGCTTGAGTCTCAAAATTTCGAAGACAAACTCGTTGCAGATTCTTTAGACGATTGGTTGACGGAGCTTTCCGCAAAAAATTATGGTTTTGCGCTCAATAACTACCGACGTTCTAATGGAATTTTTGATTTCGGATTCTCCTTTTTTGACGAACCTGTCCGTCAAAGTTACTTTCTCCCCAAACCTCAGAAAGTTACGCGACCCGACGCTAAAGGAAGAGAAACGGTATTCTTGAAGTATTCTTTTTCTCGTAAAATGAGGGCGACGACTTCTTCATCTTTCTCGTTTGCTCCTTCGACGCTAAAGGGAAATTTTTTAGATTTTACAGATCCCTCCTCTCCTAAGTCTCTACCTGTGTTCCTTTCCACTCCTTCCCTCTCCATAAAGATCAAGGACATACCCGAAGAAAACGCCCCAGAAAACTATACAGGCATATACGGCAATATAGAGCAAAAAGCTTCGCTTTCAGCTAACGAAGCGTCGGTGGGCGACGCGCTCACGCTTACGCTCGAGTATGTCGGATATGGTTCCTTTACGTCCGCAAAAGCGCCTGATATCTCGAAACTTGACGGAATCAAAGACGTCTTTCGCGTCTATCCGGCCTCAGAACGTTCAATCAACTCTGGCGTTGCGTTTGATTATAAACTCCGACCTCTCAAAGAGGGTCTTTTTGAGTTCCCTTCGATTAAGACTTCGTTTTTTAATGTCGAATCTGGAAAATTTGAGACGATGGAATCGGCGACAAGTCGATTCGTCGCTAAGGCTGGAATAGTGTCGACGTTCGACGATTCACAAGAATCAATAGTCGCCGATCAAACAGATGAATCCAGTGACCGCAATCTAGAAAAATCTTATAGACGTCAACAAGAACGCTTCAAATTCGTCGCAATTATTCTCGGTTGTTCTTTTGCAGTTGCGGCGGGTGGCGCGACGTTCTTTTTTATAGGGCGTAAAGTATTGCACGCTCATAAACAAAGCGTTATTTCAAGCAATCGCCGTATCCTTGAATCTGCGAGAAAAACGCTTGAATTGGGGTTGACCAACCTAGATCAGAATCCATCGGAGGGCTTTTCTTTAATTAGACTCGCGTTCTTACAACTTGTTGGCAAAAGACTTCCACATTCTTTAGACTCCTATACGGACGCTGAAATTCTTGACTTTCTTGACGTCGAATTCGGTGAAGACATTGGAAATAATTCGAAATCAGACGAAACGATCGCCAAACTGAAGGAATTTTTCAAGAAATTGGAAATGACGCGTTTTGGAGGCGTTTCAACTTTGAGCGACAATTTTAAAGTAGAAGTATCCGAACTATTTAGTCGATGGACGACGACTCTTCTCGCTCGAAATCGCAAACTCTCAAAAATTGCCCGTGATCCGCAAAAAACCGCAATGTCTATCGCAAAACAACGATCTCGCTAAGCATGGACTATTACTATGTTACATCGATTCGTCCTCGTGAGTCTTGGTAGTTGTCTCCTTCATTTTGAATAGTTGCCAATTCTTGTCCTTCAAGAAGAAATTTAGAAGTATGAAAAACGAAAAGACCGCCAAAAGGCAGCCGTCTTTTCAAAGGACGGTGAAAAGTTATAATTCCTTGGCGCTCTTTTGCGCTAAATGTGTCGTGTGAACTTTTGATATCAACGCAATTTCGACCAGACGTCGTGTTTATTGTTCACCGGCGCGCAATAACCTTCAACCTGTTTATAATCCATACAGTATTTTTTAGGCTTTCAGACAATTAAAAGGAACGCTATCATGATCGCAAAAGACATGAAACGCGGCGACGTACTCGTATACAACGGGTCGCCTATTATCGTCGAAAATCTCCAAGTTCAGACCCCTTCGGCACGCGGCGCCGCCACGCTCTACAAGTTCCGTTGTCGTAATCTGATCACAAAAGATAAAATCGACCTTAAACTTAAAGGAACTGATATGCTCGATGAGGCCGATTTCCGCCGAAGAGCCGTAACCTACAGCTACGCCGACGCGTCTGACGTTTATTTTATGGACGCCGAAACGTATGAAATGTACAATATCGCAAAAGAAGACGTCGCTGAAGAACTCAACTATATCAAAGAAGGACTTGAGGGAATCTTTGCCCTTATCTATGAAGATCGATGCGTTGCGATCAACCTTCCTGTGACTGTCGAAATGCTGGTAACTCAATGCGATCCAGCGGCAAGGGGCAACTCGGCAACCTCTCGAGAAAAACCGGCGACGATAGAAACAGGTCTCGTTGTCATGGTTCCCGAATATCTCGAGCAAGGGGAGATCATCAAGGTTGACACGCGTACAGGAGAGTTCCTCGGGCGTGCTAATAAATAATCCCCGCAAAACAACATAATAACCCGATAGGCGTAAAGTCAGGAACTTTCATTAACTTAATCTAAGAGCGACTTTACGCCTAGTTTTGACGCTGGGTCTTTTCCAAACCTTTTGTCGGTAGGAATTTCGTCATGGGAGTCGTGTCAGCTCTCGACTATCTCAAACAGCCTCAAAAATTTACGATACCGTCGGTGTGTGTAATCGCGGGCGACGAAGCGTTCCTTCGCTCTGTTGTATTTAAGCAAATCAGAGCGACGCTTCTTAGCGATCAAGACGCTGATTTTTCGCTTTCACGTTTTGAAGGAGCTGAGGCGACGTTCAAAGACGTCGTTCGTGAAACAGCGATGACGGCGCTCTTCGGTTCTGGACGAAGACTTGTCGTCGTAGAACAAGCTGATCCATTTTTTTCTCAAAACAAAGAAAAGCTAGAATCATACCTAGACGCTCCCAATCAAGCTGGCGTATTGACGCTTCAGCTAACCTCGTTCCCATCCACCCTTCGTTTTTATAAAAAGGTCTCGGAAAAAGGACTCGTTATCGAATGTAAAGCGTTGCCCAAAAAAAACATTCCCGCATGGCTTCAAGAATGGGCCGCTCGTAATTGTCAAGCGACGCTAACGCGCGAAGGCGCCGAAGTCCTCGTGGACCTCGTTGGCGACGATCTCGGAGTCTTAGACCAAGAAGTACGCAGACTATCGTTGCTTGCAGACAAAGGCGACGTCAACGTTAATCTTATCCGCGACCAAGTTGGAACATGGCGGCAACGAAAGGTCTGGGATCTCGTCGACGCCGCTCTCGGAGGCCAGACTGCAGAAGCAATGCGTTTGCTTGACAAACTCATTGCGGCAGGAGAAGCGCCGATTGCTATCCTCGCACAAATGTCTGCGTCCCTCCGAAAACTTTCAGCCGCCTGTGAAGTGTTTTTCGAGGCCGGTAAGAATCCTGATCTTCCGCGACCAACTTTCGCTTCAGCCTTAGAACAAGCTGGCGTTCCAAATAGCGGCTATATCAAAGAGAAATCAATTGAACAGCTTAAAAAGCTCGGTTCAAGACGAGGTCGATTCCTTATTCAAACGCTCTTGAACGTCGACCTCGATCTAAAGGGGGGAAGTCGAACCGCCCCGCGGATGGTTCTCGAGCGCTTTATCGTTCAGATTTCGGCTCCACAATTGCACTCTTGTGAAATTCTTCGCTGAACCTCTCCTTTAGTCGCTAGATCGCTAATTATTCCCGTAACAATTCGAAAATCTCTAAAGTTCCAGTCTAGAAGAGTTTTTAACTGTCGAAAGGTCCAGCCAAATATCGGCGTTTTCAAATTTGGAACAATCTCACAAGCAGGCGTCAAAACAAAATCTCTCCATTGAAGACGCTTATGCGGCAAAGTCATTTCCTCCGTTTCCATCGTGACGTCCTCGTAAAGGAGGACGTCGAGGTCGATGGTTCTATCACTCCAAAAACCAGTCCTAACTCTCCCAAGATTTGTCTCAATTTCTTGTAACGCCGCTAAAAGGTTCAGGGGAGAAAGGCGTGTTTCAAGAGCGGCGACTGCATTAACATAAAGAGGTTTGTCGAACGACGTTCCAACGGGATAAGTCGTGTAAAAGGAACTATGTCTCAAGACGCGGATACCTGGAGTAGCGTTAAAAGCTGACAGAGCTTTCTCAATATTTTTTAGTGGTTCGCCAAGATTAGCGCCCAGAGAAACAAGCGCAAAAGCCCATTTCGTATCTCCATACGTTTCAGCGCACATATCAGTTCCCCTCGTCCGCCTAAAAAAAGAAAGAGACGTCCAATCAGCAGACGTCTCCCTAAATATGAAATAGCAACCCCAAAACGACGTGCTATTCAGCGTGAACAGAACTAAGAGCTCCGCGCACGACGCTACGCATAAACGAAGCTGAGGCGCGTTTACCCGTAAAAAGTTTAAACTGCAGACAGGCCTGACCAACAAACATTTCAACGCCGGAAACAACGCGACATCCTTTCTCACGGGCCATGCGTAAGAGATACGTCGTTTCAGGATTGTAAACTGCGTCAAAAACAACCATGCCGCCTCGCAACGATTTTAGTTCCATAGGCGATTCGTCAACGTTTGGAAACATTCCGACAGGAGTACAATTCGCGAGGATTTGGACGACGTATCCCTCTCGTTCGTCCCAAGGACAGAACTCACAGCCAAGCCAACGAGCGACCCGTTCCCCTTCCTCAGCGTTTCTATCGGCGATAATCACACGAGCGCCTCGTTCATGAAGCCCGAAGGCAATCGCCTTACCTGCCCCTCCCGCGCCAAGAACTAACGCGCTCTGCCCCTCGAGGGGACTTGCCTCGCCAGCTCGGACAGGACGCCCCGCCATTGCAGTTTCAATACTGAGAACGGCGGCAATATAGTCGGTGTTGTACCCGTAACTGCTATAACCGTCGACAACAACTGTATTGCAAGCGCCGATAGTTTCGACTGCGGGATCAAACTGAGTAAGTTTCTTAATAATCTCCATCTTATGGGGAATCGTTACGCTCAACCCCTTAACGCCCAGTGAATCGGACGCTTTACTCATGAATTCTGAAAGGTCTTCCTTAGAAACTCTGAAAGGAAGATAGACGCTGTTGATCCCCTGTTCGGCAAAGGAACGATTATGAATCAACGGACTAAGACTATGTTGGATTGGATCAGCGACAATACCATACACAGAGGTTTCATTGTCGATCTCGTCATAGCGATACACGTCGCGCATTGTTTTGTAATATGGAAGCCCCGGAGCAAGCGTGCGCGTTTTGGAAAATGACGCATACGAATAAGGACATCCCCATTTTTTACCAAGGACTCGTGTTAGAAAGCCCGTTTCCGTCATCGATAACGCTAACGTACGGGGTTTACTTCGATCGACGTTGGCGCGCTTAAGGAACTCGACAAGTCTAAAAACGTCGCCGATATTTTTGGGAGTCACGGCAATCTTTATCACGTCGGGATCACATTTTTCAAGCGCCTCGTCGCGAATAGCGTCAAGATCCTCTGGAGTCTCTTCCATATTGTGATAACTCACGATACGTTTCGTCTTACCAAAACGCGGAATTTTAGACGCGACGTCAAGCTCGAGATCGATATACTCGACTCCCTCCGCAATCAGGGAACGCAGGAGCTTAATGCGTTCCTCTTCAGATCCACGCCAATTTCCGCCGTCGGATTTTCGGCGAACGGTTGTTAAAACTGCAGTCGGTCGTTGAGGCAGGAGACGGAAAAGCTGAGGTTCCTTTCGAAGATAGTCTAATCGCAACTCAACAAATTTCACATGATCGTCGGCGAGTTTCTGCCATTCCTCGATCATCCTCTTATGGCTGCCACAACCAATTGTGACGCATATCATTCTTTAACTCCCGGAAAAGAACGTTGTTTTGGAATTGTATAACAACGAATAGACGCGAAACTACCCCTAAACAGAAAAGCCCCGCTTCCTGACCAAAACGATGTGGTTATTCCTCACGGCAAAGACTGCCAACTCCCCGATTTTAATTGAGAATCTTTCGTTTTCAAATAGGTTTTACACCCCTAAATCAAAATCACGAATAAAAGATTCAAAATTCTTTTCCCTTATCGTTTCACATATCCGTTAAAATTACTACAATCGGAAAAATGTCAGTCACATTTTGGGCAGCCAAACAATCTCCAAAATGAGAAACATTCACTCTCCTCGCCTTGAAGCACGCGTTGAAACGGTTATAATCGTCGGAACGATTTGGCGTTTGGGAGCGAGATTCTCCGCCTCTTGGTCGTAACTGGTCCGTCCTTTGGCATGAGCAAACGATTGTCCTGTTGAACAAATCGAAAGCGCCCTAGTTTGAGAAATGAGCGAGTTTTTAACATTCGTTCATTTTTTTGGCCAAGACCGCCGACAAGAGAAAGAGACGCCGTTTTCCCCTCGGTTTTAAAGGAAAGTTCGCAACATGTATTTTTCTCTGATTGACAAAATCGATGAATTAGAGCCCGGCAAGTCGATTGTCGCGACGAAATCGCTGGCAATGTCGGAGGAGTACCTTCGCGATCACTTTCCTAAATTCCCTGTCATGCCTGGCGTCCTCATGATAGAATCAATGACACAGGCTTCCGCATGGCTCGTAAGGGTGACGGAAAATTTTGCTCACAGCGTCGTTGTGCTGAAGGAAACCAAGCGAGTTAAGTTTGGCAAGTTTCTCCAACCTGGTCAAACGATGGTTGTGACGTCAAGTATTGTTTCAGATTCTGAGAGTGAAACAGTTCTCGACGCTCAGGGTTCTATTGACGGCGAGGTTCGTATTCGCGCTAGACTTACGTTGGCAAAATACAATCTTTCGTCGCTGACTAAGAGTCAGGGGGCGTTCGATCCCAAGATTGTTAAAACCCTCAAGGAAGAACTCTCGCTTCTATGGACGGGCTATAACGACGAACTTAGCTTCTGAGTATTAACTATAATTTCAATCTCGGTTCGTTTGAATTCGTTTCGAGCGACCGTTGACGATTTCAAACGCACGTTGCGTTTCCCAAACAAACTAAAGGAGTCCTTATTCATGGCGACTAAAGAAGAAATCCTTGCCGCTGTTACCGACGTTCTTGTTGAATCTCTTGCCGTTGACGAAAATGAAGTCACCCCCGAAGCTACCCTTGTCGACGACTTGGGAGCTGAATCAATCGATCTTCTTGAGATTGTTTTCAATCTTGAAAAGAAATTCAACATCAAAATCGATCGTAGCGAGCTGATTCCTGAAGACATCTTCACGAATCCGGAATATGTCGTCGAGGGCAAACTCACGCCTGCAGGACTCGGCGTGATTGAAGAACGTCTTCCAAACGCTGATCTTGACGCGTTTCGTCAGAATCCCCTTGTTCAGAATATCTCCAAGATTCTGACCGTCGAGGTCATCTGCGATCTCATTGCGCAGAAACTTGCATGATGAAATCGGACGACTCATTGTAGCGACTACGCAACTTTTGAGTCCATGTTTTTCCCAGTCTAAACGGCGTCTCTAGGCGGCGCCGTTTAGAGAACGCGACTGTTTTGGTCTCGCTCCATAGTCCTACGTTTTACCGCCTGCATCAGCATGGCGTAACCTCGTTTCGGATCTGTCATGAACTGGTATTGGATTGATCGTTTCACTCTGTTTGAAAGCGGTAAACGCGCCCAAGCTGTCAAGTCGATTACGCGCTCAGAAGAGCACCTGCGCGATCATTTCCGTTTCCACCCTATTGCCCCTGCGTCGTTGATTATCGAAGGGTTAGCGCAAACAGCCGGGCTCATGATCAACGAGGCGACACGATTCGAAAAAAAGGTCGTGCTTGGTAAGATTCCACAGCTAACCTTCAACGTTACAGAAATTGTTCCGGGCGACGTGCTTGTTTATGACGCTGTCGCCGATTACATCGAAGAAGACGGCTCACAAGCGAGAGTCGCCGTCCATAGAGGTGAAGAATTAATCGCTAAAGGCGTTCTTTTTTTCGCACACCTCGGATCACAGTTTGATTCCAAAAAACAGTTTGCTGAAGGCGACCTCATCGATCTTGTTCGCGCCTACGGAATGTATGACGTCGGGGTCGATGCCAACGGCAATCCCCTTAAGGATCCCGCCGTTAATAATTAAGTTGGCGCCAACCTTGAAAGAGGGGTTCGTTTGTTCCTTCTCTAAGATCTTTGGAAGCGCTGTTTAGACGTCTCTAATACACGATTCACTCGGTTGACGATCTGACGTGACGATCAAGCGCAAAATTACTAGGTCGTTGGAACAACGACTGTGGCGTTCAGGAGTTTCTGAGAATGGTTAAAAAAGTTGTTGTCACCGGAATCGGTCTGGTTACCCCTCTTGGGCATGACGTTGACACGATTTGGAAACGCATGCTTAACGGCGAGTCTGGCGTTGGACGTATCACGCTCTTCGACGCTTCGAACTTTGCAACTCAAATTGCCGCTGAAGTTAAAAACTGGGACGTTGACGAAATCGGCGAAAATCTCGACGATTGGAAAAACCAAGATCGTCACGTCAAATTTGGCGTCGGCGCGGCATATAAAGCAATGCAAGACGCTGGACTCCTAGGAGAAGGCGCGAGTTACGTCGATCCAGAGCGTCTGGGAGTCTACACAGGCGCGGGAGAAGGCGAACAGAGCTTTGACGACTTCTCCGCAATGATGCTTGCGGGGCTTGACGACAACGGTAATCTTGACGAGGGCAAGTTCGTTCAAAAAGGAATTGAAATTCTCAACCCTCAGCGTGAACTTGAACAGGAACCGAACATGCCTGCGGCGCATATCGCCGCAATGTTTAACGCCAAAGGTCCTAACGTCAACACGTTGACAGCCTGCGCTGCCGGCGCTCAAGCGATTGGCGAAGCGGCGGAAATCATCCGTAGGGGCGAGGCGGACGTGATGATAGCGGGAGGCGCAAACTCGATGATCCATCCTTTCGGGGTCACGGGCTTCAACCTTCTTACGGCGCTAAGTACGGAAAATGACGAACCAGAAAAGGCTTCGAAACCCTTTGACAAACGTCGTTGCGGCTTTATCATCGGGGAAGGAGCCGGAATGGTTATCCTTGAAAGTCTTGAACACGCAAAAAAACGCAATGCAAAAATTTACGGCGAGATTGCGGGGTACGGATCGACTTCTGACGCATACCGTATTACCGATATTCATCCAGAAGGGCGCGGCGCTATCAGCTGTATGAAACTCGCGCTGGAAGACGCTGGAGTTAAACCTGAAGAAGTCAATTACATAAACGCTCATGGCACTAGTACGAGCGTGAACGATAGAGTTGAGTCGTTGGCGATTCGCGAGGTTTTTGGCAAATATGCTTACCAGATTCCGGTCTCTAGCACAAAGAGCATGACTGGACACCTTATTACGGCAGCCGGCGCGACTGAGTGTATTTACTGTCTGCTTGCGATTCGAGACAACATTGTGCCGCCGACCATAAATTTTGAGGTTCGCGATCCTGATTGCGACCTCGACTATGTGCCAAACGTCGCTCGAAAAGTCAATGTAGACGTAGCGCTCAGCAACAGTTTCGGGTTTGGAGGGCAAGACGTTTCCCTCGTCGTCCGACGATTCGTCGATTGAAAATACGTCGATGGCAATACTGAGATCCTTTATAACAGTTTAAAGCCCGGAAGTTTAGTATTCTTCCGGGCTTTTTGTCGTTTCTCATTCGTCGTTTTTGAGGCGTTAGGGGGGTATGATGAAGTTCTTTATTGCAGGAATCATGCAAGGGTCGAGAACTGAAGCGTCGCTGTACGAGCAGGAATACCGTGAAAAGATCAAAACGGCGTTAAGAGGCGCGTTTCCTAATTCTGAAATTTTCGATCCTTGGGCAGGAAACGAAAATTCGCTTTCTTTCACCCCAGAAACAGGCAAATCTATCTTTATGACGCACAACAAGATATGCGGCTCTGATATTGACGTCCTCGTAGCGTATTTGCCCGAAGCGTCAATGGGGACTGCTATTGAGATTTGGGAAGCGTGGAAAAACGGCGCAGTTATTTTGATAATCTCTCCATTGACGGTAAACTGGGTTGTCAAATTCCTGAACGACGCTATTTACCCAAATCTCGAAACGTTTATAAGAGCGCTCGAATCAGGAGAAATCAGAAACCTCGTCGTAAATTGCAAGCCTCGGGCGCAAAAAAGGAATTGCGACGACTTCATCGTTGCGTCTGTGGATAAAAATTAATCGTGACAACCTTCATGTTCCCAAATCTGTTATTGCATGTCAAAAACGCTCTCTCGATCAATCTGGCTTTTCATTCTTACGCTTGCGTTGCTAGTTCGCGTTGGCGTTGGGATTTACTGGAATTCGATCGTTGAAAAAAGCGCGAATCAATCGACTAATCCTCCGTCAGTTTCGAAGGATGGACCATTCTTCTACGGAGATTCTGATTCTTACTGGAAACTAGCACGAACAATTGCTTTTGGTCGTCCTTACGAATTTGACGAGACGCGACGGTGGCAAATTTTCAGGACGCCGGGTTATCCAGCGATACTTGCTCCCCTTTTCTGGATTTATGGGGAAACCCCGCCGACTTTTGCGGCACGAATGGAAGGCGCTATTTTTGGAACGATTAATGTCGTTCTTGTCGGATGGCTGGCATTAACAATTTTCGGTAAAAGCGATCGAGGACGTCTAATCGCCCTTCTGGCTTCCCTTTTTGTTGCGTTAGATCCAACAGAAGCTCTCCAAAGTGTTTCCATACTTTCAGAAGAGCCTTTCATGACGTTTTCATTACTTCTGAACGTCGAATTCGTCAAAACGGCGCGTCGTTTCGGAATTCTTCCATCTTCTAAAACGATTCCCGAAGACGATAAAACTCCGAACGCTCTTTCTTCAAACGATTCTTTGTTCCCTCACTCGATTAAGTTAGCCTTCTTCAACGCCGCCGCAATCTATTTGCGCCCCTCGTGGTATTATTTCCTTCCTTTCGCCTCTTGTTTCGTATTACTCGTTTATGTTCTTTCCTTACTCGTACGTCGTCGTGCTGAAAAATTGCCGTCTTACGCTAAACGAGGACTTTTAAAACTAGGACTTTGCGTTGTCTTTGCTCATCTTTTTACCGTGGCGCTTCTCCTCCCATGGGCGTTGAGAAATTATCGGATCTCAGGTAAATTGGTTATAACGACGCTCCAAATGGGCGCAAGCCTTTATGACGGACTAAATCCAGACGCCACCGGCGCGAGTGAAATGAGTTTCGTTGATCGTTTCCGTCAAGACGAACTTAACGAACCGTCAGATTCCGAAGAAGTCCACTTCGAAGTTAGACTCGATAAAAGAATGAAGTCGGCGGCAATTGAATGGGCTAATTCTCATAAATTCAAGGTGTTAAAGCTTGCTTGTATTAAGTTTTATCGTCTTTGGTCGCCAACGCCCAGAGAACAATCGTTTTCGAGTCCGTTCCTCAAATTTATTCTTTTTGTCTCTTACGCGCCAATTCTAATCTTCGGCTTACTGGGACTATTACGAACTGTTCGCCAACACGACGCAGCTTATTTTCTCGTCGTGCCGCCGCTTTATATCTCCTTGTTACACATTGTTTTCGTATCTTCTATTCGCTATCGTGTTCCGGTTATGTACTGCTTTTCGATACTAGCCTCTTACCTATTGGCAAGCGTCGTTATAAAAGTCGTTCCGGAAATCACGCGTCAAATGTCGACGTCTTTGACATGGGCTCATGAAAGCCGTAACAAAAACGCATGACTTGCCAGTTATAACGGTTGTAATAACTTCACGAAAATTTGACCGGAAAATTCGGCGATTTTTACGCACGAAACAATCAAAGCTCTGGAAAAAGAGTCGCCGTGGTTTTATAATCGGTTTGAATAGTCGATAAAGAGGCGTTGTTCCGTTCCGCTCGCATTACGACGACAAGCGGACGGTCGGCGCTTTTTCGAGCTGCGATCAGAAGCCGATGCTGACCGCTCGACTTCATAGTCTCGAATATATTCGTTTGGAGAAACAAAATGTCGCGATTCCTGTCGTTGCGTTCCCTTGGAACGACCGCGCGTTCTGCCGTCCCTTGTCTTTTGAGCGTCGTTCTCTCTTGTTTGCTAGCGTCCCAAGCTTTCTCACAGACGTACGATGATAAGTCTATGGAAGGTTCTATGGGCTATCCGGAAACAACGGGAAATCGACAAGCGGCGTCTCTCTCTAATCTCGGAAGCGGTATTTCTCGACCAAGCGACTTCTCAAGCGTCGGCGCCGTACAGGCGTTGCTCTACAAAGACGCGGTTAGCGTCGTTCATTTCAATTACGGTAAAATTGATTATGAAAACCTTTCTGCCTTTGTGGATGAAATTGTGGATAAGGGAGCGGGGTCTGTCCGTTCCGACGATAAGTACCGCGTTGATCTTCGCGAATATCAGAAGAAGCAACTTAAGACTTCGTTCAAAACGTTCCTCGGTACGGTCCAGAACGCGGTTGTTAAAAATTTGTTCCAGAATCACCTCGATGAATTGTACTTCATCAGTTATGTAAGCGACGACAACAAAGTTCTTGGTTCGTCGATCGTGGCGTTCCCAACAGCTGGTTTAAAGGACGCCGAGATCAAAGACGCTATTAATTCGATCTCGAAAACGTTCGAACCCTATTCCATTTTCGTCCGCTATGGCTTTATTATAGCCGTCGTTAAACATGACGCGGCGAAACCATTAGACACGACCGAAGTTGACGCGCGCTATCAAGCTAAGTTTCTCCAGTCGCAGAATAAGGCTTACGGTTCATATTCTGCTTCGTCGCGCAACAATAGCGCAAACGGGTACAATAGTAGCTTCAGCGCAGGTTCGAATTCTCTTGGCGTTTCTCCCATGGGATCCGACAATCGTTCGTCTCAGGCTTCCTTGTTGCGAGATTACCAAAATGAGATTCAAGAAGTTAAAGAGCGTAACAGGACAGAATCTCGCCGTGAGACACTTCCAAGAATCCGCAATCGATTTGCCAAACCGGCGACCGAAGAAGAGTCTGCGCCCTTCATGCGCGGTCTAAGTCTTACTGACGGCGCGGTTTTGTCTTTGGCGGCAAAGGATATTGGCGAATTAAGTTCGCTTCTCGACCTTGCAAAGGGCGCCGATGAAAGTTCGTCCTCCCCCTTCGCCGGTCTTGGCGCTGGCAAATCCGCCCCCAAAACTTCGGACACAGAAGATACAATTGCTTCAATCAAAGAAGCGTTTGACGAACAAAGCGCTGAGAGCGACGTTAAATGTCTGACGCTTGCGCTTTCTCTCGTCGGTTCTCCCCGTCTCGTCACATTCCTTGGCTTTGATAATGAAGATGAAGCCAAGAAGGGCGCGAGTTCGTTAGAAACGGCGTTAAAACTCGTTAAACCGGTTGTGGTCGGCGCAATACAAGATCAAATTGCTAAATCAAGCGCCGACGGTAAAAACGTTGATCTCTCACCCGTGATTAACACGGTTTTCGACGGTCTGAAGCCCCGTGTTTCAAATGCGGACGTTGCCGTCGTATTAGATCTTGAGCCAATCAAAGCGAACGCCGCGCTCTTCATGCCGTTGCTTGGGGGCGTCGAGACAAAATCTCAGCAAGAGATGGAGTCGGATACAATTGACTGGTCCCTTGGTGAAAACGCCGGAACCGACGATGAAAACGCGGACGTTGACGAGGACGACCTTTTTGACGACGACGCTGACGTCGACGCTGACGACGGCGAGGTCGAAGATTCTGCTGACGAACAGGACTCAGAAGAGGAAGAGGACGAGGAAGACGATCCCTTCGCATAATTCGTTTGTTTGACGTCGACGCCAACGTTTCACTCTGGCCCGTGATCAATTGACGACTTGAGTCGGCTCTATGTTGTTGTTTTTTAGGGTTAAGCAATCGTCCTAAACGACTTTCCTTGTCGTCAAACTTACAAGCGACTAGTCCACGTAGCTGTCCTTTTATTGCAAGTTCCTTCGGAAAAAGAATCGGACGTCTGCACGCGTTAGACGACTGATTTTTGACTCTGAATTTTAGTGGAGCAAGGTAGTGATTTTTATTTTACAGGGTTCGAGCGTCCAAAAGACTGGATGACGAGCGCCTAAACTTTAGAGATTTAGCGTTAGTCTTGGCGAACGCCCAACACGTTCCCATTGAATCGCGTGATTCGTCAGACTACGATAATGGCGTCTTGTAGGCGCGTTCATCCGACTATCGGAGAAGTTGACCATGTTAAACCGTTCGTTTTCTCGCCGTTTTTTAACGTCTGGCGCTCGTTTTCTGGTCGCCGCATTTGTAGTCGTCGCCTTTTGTGCGCACGCGTTTGCGCAGTTCTCTTCTCCTGCAGTGTTTGGAGTCTATAACAGAGCGGAGTCGATGAGGTCGGGCGGAGTCGGGACGGCTCCTGGCGCTCAGGGAATTAACGCCTACGGAACGCCGAGCGCTACTATGGACGGCGGAACGCTAGGTTCTGGACTCGGCGCCAATCAAACGACGCTCCCTGCTCAAGAATGGGAAACAATTGTGGTCGAAGCGCCTGAGTTTACATACAAAGGTCACGATCCTAAGGAACCGGTCCTCTCTGTCAAGTCGTTTATGTTCAACGACGGAAACGAGGATCGTTACGCAATTCTTAGCGGTAGCGGCGATACGACGGCAAAACTTTGGGTCTTAGAGGGAAAATACGACCAAGAGACGACGGAGTGGTCTGCAACAAGCGCACGTGTACGCGGCGTTTTCAAGGACGAACATAAGCAAGGGGTAACGAAGGCCGTTTTTTCTCCTGATTATTCTTATGTTTTGACGTCAAGTTACGATCAAATCGGACGTCTTTGGACAATCTCTAAACATGAGAATATTCGCGCATATTTGGGCGCTAAAGACCGCCTCTGGTCGATTACGCCTTCTCCCAACGGTCAATATGTCGCGGCGGCATGCAACGATGGACGCGTGTATTTCTGGGAAGCTCTTACCGTCAAGAAACTTGACAATCTTCCAAACCGCGAAGACGCGCAGACGCTTGGAGCTGAGGGCGGAACTGAAGGTCACGAGGGACCTGTTTTCGACGTCGCTTTTGATCCGTCCAGCGTTTTTGTCGCGACCGCAGGCGCTGACGGAACGGTTCGTATTTGGAACACCGAACTCATGAAACAAGTCGCCGTTCTTACGGGGCATTCCGACAAAGTATATTCCGTTTGCTTTTCTTCCGACGGAACTCGTCTTTTGACAGCTAGTCGTGACAAAACGGCAAGGTTGTGGGATCCTTCTACAGGCGAAGAAATTTGCAGATTTGTCGGACATGAAGGCGCCGTGCGTCAAGCTGTTTTTGCCGGTCAGTTTATCTGCACCGCGAGCGACGACGGATCCGTGAGAATTTGGGCGACTAACGCGTCGTCGAACAATCAACAACGTCAGAACGGCGGAATGAACGCCGGAACTAATATGACCATGCCTGGAAGCGATTTCTTGTCGACGCCAACTCCTTCGCCAAGTGGCTCAATGGGCAACCGTGAAAATCAGAACGTCGGTAAACCGACCCGTCGTGAAGGTCGTCCTAAGGGCGACGAGCTTGCACGATTTGAGGCGAACGTTCCAATCTTCTCAGTCGATGTGACAGAAGACATGGTCTATGTTATCGGAGGTTGCCAAGATGGAGTTGTAAGGATATGGCGTGTCCCTGGAAACGCGCGATACTATGGCGATAACGCATCCTCCGGTAACGGTCGTCAAGGCGGATACGGTTTGGGGGGAGATCCGATGGCAAACCCGACAAACGTAGGTTCTAGCGCCATGCCTGAGCCCAAGTGATTCCCTAATAGTAATCGCTATTCTTTACGCTATTTGTTTCTCTAGAAGCTGAGGCGAAGTTCTCGCCTCGGCTTTTTTTCGATCTGTTGTTCAGAAGGAATAAAATGACTGTATTGAAATCACTGTCGGACGTCTTTACCCTTCGGGATGGTCATGCTATTCCATGTGTTGGATTTGGCACTTGGCAATCTCAGGAAGGAGAAGTTGCGAAGCAGGCGGTCAAAGACGCGCTTGAGATAGGTTATCGCCATATCGACACTGCTTACGCGTATTACAACGAGAGAAGCGTCGGATTGGGAATACAGGAGTCTGGACTTGATCGTAAAGATATTTTTTTGACGACAAAACTCTGGAACACAGATCGTGGCTACGAAACAACGCTCAAAGCCTGCCAAAAATCTCTTGAGCTTCTTGGCGTTGATTATCTTGATCTCTATCTGATTCACTGGCCCGCTAACGATAAGGTCTACGATGATCCCGTCAAGGTTAATAAAGACACTTGGCGCGCTTTCGAGAAACTTCATAAAGACGGTCTCGTACGATCGCTCGGCATGAGTAATTTCCTTAAACCGCATATAGAACAAATCCTTGACGACGCCGAAATTCCCCCTGTTGTAGATCAAATCGAGTTTCACCCGGGTTATCCCCAATTTGACGCCGTCGAATTCTGTCGTCAAAACGGTATTTTAGTCGAAGCTTGGAGTCCTCTTGGCAGCGGTCGAGTTCTCTCAGACGCTCGTCTCCAAAAGCTTGCGGAAAAATACGGAAAAACGACAGCCCAAATCTGCCTCCGTTGGGAACTTCAACATGACGTTATCCCTCTCCCCAAATCCACACATAAGGAACGCATTATTTCGAACGCGCAAATCTTTGATTTTGATATTAGCGCTGAGGACGTTAGAATGATCGACGAATTGCCGACGTTTGGATATTCCACGTACAGTCCTTATACGTTGCCTTTCTGAAGCGTCCATGAAATAGCTTTTTCCCAGAGAGTTCGAGAAGTTTTTTAAAATCTCCCCTTGTCAAACGGGATTAGTGTGGTTAAATATCACCTGTTTTAGAGGTGAAAGTCCTCGAGTGCGCCCATAGCTCAATTGGATAGAGCATCGGTCTACGGAACCGAAGGTTATCCGTTCGAATCGGATTGGGCGTATCTTTTGCTTGATGCCCTCTTTGACTTGCGCCCATAGCTCAATTGGATAGAGCATCGGTCTACGGAACCGAAGGTTATCCGTTCGAATCGGATTGGGCGTATTCCTTTTACCGCCCCCCTGGGCGGTTTTTTATTTTCTAAATGACGTATATTTCTCTCTGCCGCTTTTTCAGATAAGTAAAAATCTAGAAAAATCTGGACTCCACCGTTTAATCTCCATATAATTGGTAGCGACGTTGACGTTCGCTATTGGAACCGTCCAATAGCAATCGCATTTATTGTCATTGTCTATTTTAACTAATAAGAGGCGCTTCTGATGACGAGACCTTTAAGTAAAATTGCTCCCGATTGGTGGGACTACACGACTTTAGAGCCCGATATTCTCGCCGATGCTGCAAAGCTTACCGAGGAGTCGCTTTTTAAACTCTCGCGACCTGGATTCCAAGTCCACTATTATGAAACGCTTGAGGAATTTTATACCGCGGAAGCGTTGGAGTATGTCGACGCATGGAGACAATCAACGGCCGATAATCCTGTCGGACTCTGTGGACCTATAGGACCGACGGAACAATTGCCGCTCGTTGCTCAAATTGTTAACGCGCTTGAGATCAATTTAAAAAACGCCCATTTCTGGGGCATGGACGAGTGGGTTGAAAACGGCGTCCCTGTTTCGATGGATCATCCTCTTTCCTTTGCCCGCGCTGATTTTCAACTCTGTTTTGACCGCATCGAAACCAAGTTACGTATGCCGCTGGAAAACATTCACTTCCCTTCTGGAGACCTTGCGGCATATTCCCGTACTTACGATCAAATTCGTTGTGCGACAATGCAAGGCGGTCAGGGCGACACGAAGCATTGGGCATTCAACGATCCTGTTCGTCGCGTCGACCAATACAAAGACGCGCCGCCTTCTCCAGAAGAATATCGTCAATTGACGACCCGTGTCGTTGATCTCCATCCTATCACAATTCTCCAAAACGCCAGAACAAGCGGCGGCGGATATGTCGCCAACGTTCCGTCTCAAGCCTGTACTGTCGGACCAGTTGAAACTTGGAAGGCAGATAAAGTCAGTATTTGGCAGGCAGGAATGCACGACAATCCATTTGGCATGCGTCTTTCCGCTTTTATGGTTGCCAATAGAATATGCGATTCTGCTGTTCCTATGTCTCTTCTCGGCGACCATCCAAACGTCCATTTTCACTATTACCGTCCTGCAATTAAAAAAGTCGAAGCAGAAATGCACTAATAATCCAATTCCTGTTGGGCGTTCACGACGAGTCGTTTGGAAATCGATAGAGGTAAAAAAATGTTCCTTAGCGAATTAACAAGGCGCGATCTCCTTAAAACATTTGCATTTGGAGCCGCGACATTCAGTGCGAGTAGTCTTAAAACGCAATCGACGCTCGCAGATTTTGTCAGCCAAAAGGATAAAACGGTAGGCGAGTTGCATGATGGATCAAATGCAAATCCCGTTAAACTCCTCGCTGAAGGGCAAATCGTCAGACCTCAATTGTCGTTGCCAAAGATAAGCGAGACTGACGTTCTCGTCGTCGGAGGCGGTCCTGCGGGCTGTTGTGCGGCTATCGCTGCGGCGAGACTAGGTTTAAAAACAACTTTGGTTGAACGATACGGTCATTTTGGCGGTCTTGCCACGGGAGGGCTCGTCGTACATATTCTTGGACATTGGACCCGTGAAGGCGATAAGAAGGTTCAAGTTACCCAAGGACTCGGCGAAGAAATGATGAAACGCCTTGAAGGGCTTCCTAACGGCATTGTTAATCGTGAATTTGGACGTAATCCGACGCTTGACGCTGAAACTTATAAATACTTGCTCGTCGAAATGATCACGGAAGCCAATGTTGAAGTCTTTCTTCATTCTTGGGCAATCGACGCAATTGTCGACGACGCTCCGGATTCAACGACGGGCAATCCGGTTGTTAGAGGCGCTGTGATTCAAACAAAACTTGGCCCGCAGGCAATTCTTGCCAAACAAACAATTGACACGACTGGAGACGGCGACGTCTTTGTTCCGGCAGGAGCAACTCACACTCAACGTTTGTACAACATTGGCCTTCCCTATCGTATTGGCAACCTAGACAGAGCCAAACCTCAAGAAGGTCAGAAGCCTCCGCGTCATTTAGGAGACGTTACCCCAGTTCCTGGCGTCCGCTGGGTCAACATGACAGGTCCTTCTCTAGATGGAGTTGACGTTAAAACGCTCTCTAAACTCGAACTGAGCCACCGTAAACAAATCTGGAAACAGATACAGGAAGTACGTAATACTCCAGGGTACGAAGAGGTTTTTCTTATGGAGACCGCGCCTCAGATCGGCGTGCGTATTACGCGTGTTATTGAAGGAGAAGAAACATTAACGCTGGAAAACGCCAAGGCGGGTAAAAAATATGACGACTGTGTCGGAATAGGCGGCGCTTGGCACGGCGATCACTTAGGATGGCAGATTCCTTATCGTTCACTCGTTCCTCGCAATGTTGAAAATATTATCACTGCGGGTCGTTCGCTTTCGGCAGAGCCGCTAATGTCTGACGTCGTCCGGGTTATCCCCAATTGTTGGGTCAGTGGTCATGCGGCAGGCGTCGCAGCGGCGCTTGCAGCAAAGGAAGGCGTCATCGCCAGAAACGTCTCTATTCCTGACGTTCAGAAAGCGCTTTTGGATCAAAAGGCCTATCTTGGTTAAAAGATATTCGACGTCTTGTTAAAGGAAGGGAACGCCGTCGTTTATAGCGTCGACGTTCCTTTTTTGGCGGAACGCTGTTCGCCAAAACCTTGATTGACTAGAAATATGGATAATGAAAAAAAATTAAATTCATCGAACGTCCGTCGGCGACAAATCGTTAAAGCTGTTATCTGGTCTGTAAGATTTGGCATATTCTCAATCATTATCGCAGCTTTTTTGGGCAGCGTGTCCGTCGTCTCGCGTGCGACTGTTCATCTCAGCCCTTTACTGTTTCTTTCAGGGACATTCCAAAATTCTGAAACGCAGTCTTCCTCAAACGCGTCTGGCTTAATTGGCGCCATCACAACGAGCGCGGCAAGTTTAATAATCCTCCTCTGTCTTTTGAAGAAACGTTTTTTCTGTCGTTTCGTATGTCCTTTGGGACTATGCGTCGACGTCGCCGCAAATATTCGAAGAAAAACGTTTCGGACACGTTTTGGACGCTACGGTTTGGTTTTTTCACATCGTCGCTTTTTTGCCTTTTTCTCTTTTTTTTGGTTCTGTTCGACAGCGCCCCTATTATTTTTCCCCGAAGTCGCGTCGCCAATTTCAGCATTTGCATTTGATCCCATGGCAATTCTGTCACAGACGCTAAATTCTCTTCCTAAAGCCACGCCTCTACTTTTAATTTTCCTTATTTGTTTTCTAATTTCCCCATACTTCTGGCGCTTCCAATTCTGTCCTTGCGGCGCGGTTCAGGAATTGCTTTATCTTCCCAAGACCTTTGTTCAGAAAAGTTTAAAGCATATAAAGAAAGAACGTTTACACGAAGAAAAAACCCAAAGTAGCATAGCGTCTCGACGCAACTTTTGGGCAATGGTCGGAATATTATCCCTCTCGCCAACCATTGCCGTTTCGATAAAAAAGCGAGGATTAAATTTAAAAAAGTTCTTTTTTCGTCCTCCTGGAGTCACGAGGGAAAGCGAATTTCTCGCGAAATGCGCTAGATGTGGACGTTGTGTTAAAGCCTGCCCTAACGAGATACTGACGCTTGTTAATTTTAGTAACGGCGTAAATTCAAGTTCAGAAGAAAGCGTTAGTCCCAAAGGCGAGCTGGCAAATCTTTCGCTATTAGATAAAGCAATTCTCGTAGGCACCCCTATCGTAGACTTTGCGCGCGGCGCACAATTCTGTGAAAAAGACTGCGACGTCTGCTCTCAAGCATGTCCAACTGGCGCTATTTTTCTTGCAGATATTGCAGATAAAAAAGTGAAATCTATCGGTATTGCAAAGTTCGAAATGGAACATTGCATGCTCTACTATGAACAAGAGTGTTCTATCTGTCGTCGAGAATGTCCTTACGGAGCTATTGATCTCGTCTGGCTGGAAGAAGAATATCTAGAACTGCCGACGATTGACGAAAATATTTGCGTTGGATGCGGACGCTGCGTCGTAACTTGCCCTGGCGAACCGATTTTTCTCAACGACGGCGAGTATGTCGATCCGGGAGCGACAACGCGCGTTAGGGCTCTCTCAATCGTTAAGAAATCACAAGAACGAATTAATTGAAGAACGGGACGAACCTCATAACGTCAAAGTTCGTCCCGACGTCTCTGAAATTACCGTGTTCCGCTAAGCGAAATATTCGACGGCATTTTTAAAGATAACAAAACCGTCGCCTACTCTCTGATCAAAATTGGGTTCGTTCCGAAAACGAGTCCAATTAGGGTGTTGAGTTCGGTCAACATGTCGCTCAGGGTGAGGCATAAGACCAAAAACACGTCCTGTTTCGTCACAAACCCCGGCAACGTCGCGCATGGCGCCGTTTGGATTGTCCGAGTGGACATAACGGAGAACAAGACGTCCCTCAGTTTCAAGTCGGTCAAGGACGGTTTCGTCACGAGCCATAAATTTGCCTTCAGCATGCGCGATCGGAAGATAAATCTCTGTTACCCCACGAAGAAATACACATTTATCGCTCTTGACGACGAGTCGTGTCCAACGATCGGTATAAACTCCAGACTTATTCCATGTCAGCGTAACAGGCGCGCCCAGATCGTCGTCAGCGACGAGGATTCCAGACTTAATAAGAATTTGAAATCCGTTGCATACGCCAAAAATCAATTTGCCCGCGTCTCGAAATTTACGAATCGCGTCAAACAGTCGTACGCGTACCTTTGTCGCGAGCACCCGACCAGCGGCGACGTCGTCGCCATAACTAAACCCGCCGGGAAAGCACATTATCTGAAAGCGGTCGAGCAACGACGGATCCTCTAGAACTCGATTAACATGAATCCGCTCTGTCGTCGCTCCGGCAATTTCAAACGCATAGGACGTTTCAAAATCACAGTTCGTCCCAGGCGCTCTCAAAATCAATACGTTAGGTTTCATTTTATTATTTCGATTTGGCTAGATCTTGGATTTGTGTGTAGTCCCGGACGTCAAACGCCAGAAAGAACGGGGTCAGTCTACGTATTCCCCGCCGAGATCAAACGGCTTCTGCCATTGATGTTTTAGGTCGAAAATATCCGCGTCGACAATAACAGATTGATTGCCTGCAAAAATCTTCAGCCGTGGCTCAGCGACAACTTTACCGATACGAGCAAAAGGCGCGTTCGCTTCCCCAAGAATCTCTTCAAATGGTTCGCAACAATCTGCGGCAATCTCAACCAAAAGACGCGCGTTTGATTCTGAGAAGAGTTTGACGTAATCGTCGACTTGATCGTCGTCTATCCCGGGCAAAAAGTTCAACATGGCCACGTTCGACTTTGCCGACGGAATTGAAGCCAGCGATATCTCCGCGCCCAGCGCGCCAGAAAACGCGCTTTCTGCAATTGCCACGGCAAGTCCGCCCTCGCTTAAATCGTGCATCGAACAAATCAATCGAGCCTGAGTCGCACGATAAAGCGCGTTATATAGGCGCTTTGCAAGTTTAACGTCGAGCGTCGGCGCTTGTCCGCCAATCCAATCGCGAACCAGCGAAAGGTGTGAACCGCCAAGTTCGTTTTTCGTAACGCCAACAAGATACAGCGCGTTTCCTGCCTTCTTTAAATCCATGGACACGCACGTTTCAACGTCGTCAACCTGTCCCATTGCGCTGATAAGCAAAGAAGGAGGAATTGCGATCGGCTCTTTACCTTCTGGTCTAAACTCGTTATTAAGCGAATCTTTTCCGCTAATGAACGGCGTTCCCATCGCGATAGAAACATCGTAACATGCCAATGCGGAATGAACAAGCGAGCCGAGGACCTCGGGCTTATCGCCGGCGCCCCAACAGAAATTGTCAAGCAACGTAATCGTAGCAGGATTTGCGCCGACAGCGACAGCGTTACGAATCGCTTCGTCAATAGCGCTGGCAGCCATAACATAAGTATCGTAATCTCCATAATTGGGATTCATTCCGTTGGAAATTACAAGACCGCGGCGAGTCTCAATTCTGGGGCGTAGAACAGCCGCGTCGCCTGGTCCGTCGTTTGCTACGCCAACAAGAGGCTTCAGAACGCTTCCACCTTGGACCTCGTGATCATACTGACGTACGACCCAGTGCTTACTTGCTACGTTCAAACAAGAAAGGATTGCCTCAAGATCGAGCGTCGCATCCGTTTTATCGCCCTTGCAGGAGGGACATGACGCCAACGATTTAGAAACGACAGTCTGCGCCCAAAGTTCGGCGTCTGTAGGTTTAACTGAAATCGGCGCGACGACGGGAGATTCATAAACAGCCTGACGCACGACGTTGGGACGCCCTTTGTGCATGAACTTCATGTCGAGATCGGCGACTGTACAACCGTCATACTGCAAGACAAGTCGACCAGTTGGTTTAAACTCGCCAAATACAAACGTTTCAACGTCTTCACTGTCGGCAAGCGCTTTAAATTCTGGCCACTTGTCTTTGGGAACGGCGAAAACCATACGTTCTTGAGCTTCGCTAATCCAAATTTCAGTGTATGAAAGTCCCTCATACTTTAGGAGTACTGCATCAAGGTTGACTTCAGCGCCAATTTCCTCGCCCATCTCGCCGACAGCGCTGGAAAAGCCGCCCGCGCCGCAATCTGTTACGGCGTTATAAAGACCGCGATCGCGCGCCTCGAGCATGACGTCGAGAACCGTCTTTTCGACGATCGCGTTGCCTATTTGAACAGCGCCTCCAGAAATAGTCTCGCTCTCGCTCGTAAGTTCAGCGCTACTAAAGGTTGCGCCGTGAACGCCGTCACGACCTGTTCGCCCGCCCATCGCAACGATCAGATCGTTTGGTTGAGGACGCTTAAAGGACTTATCGACAGGAATGAGTCCGACGTCCCCGCAATACACGAGGGGATTGCCAAGGTAACGTTTATCAAAGTAGACCGCGCCGTTCACGGTAGGAATTCCCATACGGTTTCCATAATCGCGAACGCCAGCGACGACGCCCTTAATCACACGACGTGGATGTAACACGCCGTTCGGAACTTCGTCGGACGAGAGTTGTGGCGGCGCGAAACAAAAAACGTCGGTATTGCAAACGGGCTTTGCCCCCATCCCTGTGCCCATTGGATCGCGAATAACGCCGCCTATGCCGGTGTTGGCGCCGCCGTAAGGTTCAAGCGCGCTCGGATGATTGTGAGTTTCAACTTTAAAGCACACGTTATACTTGTCGTCGAATTTCACAACGCCGGCGTTGTCAGAAAAAACGCTGACGCAAAAATCGTCGTCTCCTAGCATTTCACGAATCTTCACCGTCGAGGCGAAAATCGTTTCCTTGAGCATATTTTCAAAATGAAGCTTTCCTTCGGGACCTTCGTAATCGATACGTCCCGCAAGGGTCTTATGGCTACAATGTTCGCTCCAGGTTTGGGCGATCGTTTCAAGTTCAACGTCTGTCGGATCGCGATCTAACCCACAAAAATATGCCTTAATCGTCTGCATTTCAGCAAGAGAAAGGTAGAGTTGTCCTTCTCTGCTGAGTTTCATGAGCGCAACGTCGTCCATCGTACGAATCGAAACTACAGTAAGTTTAAATTCATACGGCGAACCGATTTGCAATGAATCAAATCCAAGCTTGTCATAAGCGACCTGCTCGATTGCGTCGTTAGCGAGCGCCTTCCGCGAGAGCTTTTTGATCTCTTGATCGTCAACGCCTCCAATCCAATATTTCTTAAATGTGCGAACGGCGTCAGGAAAAATACCATAGTCGGCGGCAGATTTACGCGCCGCGTCGGCGACAACGTCGGTAACGCCGGGTTTAGGAAGAACATAAACAACCTTTCCTTCCGCTCCCGTAAGCGAGACCTCCAATTCAGGAGCGCCAACGACTCCTATTGTAGCCCTCTCGACGACAGAATCCGCCAAGAGTTTCGACACAAGCGCCTCGACTTGGTCACGGGTTAAATCGCCCTGAATGAGATATCCACGCGCGCCCCCAATCTTGAGTGAAGGCGAAAAACCCAAATCAGCGGCGTCGGCTGACGTTTCTATGCCAATGACGTCAGGCAAACCCGGCGCGGCAAAAATATCAACTTCCCAAAGCATCTCGTTTCTTCTTTGTTTCATTCAAAAAGGTTAAGATGGATTCTCGATCGCCTTCTGTCAAAAAGGCTTTCCAACAGAGGATCTTCTCCTCTAAGCGTTGTAAAGCTTCTAAGACGGCGACGCGATTAGTCATGTAAATTTCGGTCCAGACCTCGGGATTACCGCCGGCAAGACGAGTTACGTCACGAAAACCGGTTCCCGTGAATAGGAATTCGTTCAGAGGGACGGAGCTCGTTGTCAACGTCGAAACGAGGTTGGGGAGATGACTTGTACGCGCAAGAATCTGATCATGTTCTTCCGCCGAAGTCTCAACGACACAACATCCTAAAGCGCGCCAAAATTCACGAACCCGAGAAACGTCCTCGCTCATTGGACCGCCGACACAAGCGGAAATTTTAGTCGACAACGACGGTTCCGTTTCGTCCAATCTCTCACTCTCGCCGAAAACGAGGGCATATTTTCTACGAATCGCGTCAAAACTTGAATCGTCCTTAACGTCGTCCGCTCGTTCAAACGGCGCCGCATACCCACGAGCAAGATCGACGCTACGTTCGCTTGATTTTGACCATGGAGTTAAAATCGTGAGTTTGCCATAAAAGAGCGTGGCGCTTGCGTTCTCAACGCCTGATCTGTCGCTTCCCGCAATTGGGTGAGCCGGCACAAAGGAAATCGACGCATCCTTTGGTTGATTTGCCGAATGAGATAATTTGGCTGCGAACTCTGCAAATTCCCCTTTAACGCTTCCCACGTCAGATATAACATAACGTCTACCGGCAAACCAAGGCTCGTAACGTAACGCCCATAACTCGCTTAAAAGCTTTATATTCACTTCCACTGGAGCGGCTAAGACAATCTGTATGGGCGCGGTTTCCAAATCCGGCTCAATAGAAGAAATTGCGTCGCGCCATGAGGTCGCCCACGAGTCAACTGCTTCAAGTTCCAAAGCGCGCTTTAATTTTGCAACGTTACGTCCAAGACCGATAATCTTGCCGCCAACGCCAAATTTCTTTGCGGCAAGTCCCAGCGATCCGCCCAAAAGACCTACGCCGACGATGATCGTCTGTGAAAAGATTTCCGACATTTGAAACCGACTGAAACACGCGCTCGCCAAACGACGACTCACAACAAACTAAAACAGGCCGCGTAGTAGCAAGCCGCCGACCTCCGTATTATAAACAGCGCCTTCTTTCCGTCAATTGTAGACGACATAAGTGGATATGGGAAAAGACGCAAAATTCGCAACCTAAACAAAAAGTTCTTTGTTCCACTGTCACAAAGTCGTTTAAAAAGATAATTCCATCGTCTTCTAAAACGTTGAAAAAACTAACAAAACGGTCCAAGGAATTGCGCCGAAGACAAAATGTTCGTATAATGCGCTCAGTTGTGACGCTTGGACAGACGTGTCTGGTTTCTGGCGACGTTGTATAACGTCGATTGAACGGTGCGTATATGAACCCCATGCGTCTCTAAACGCCAACACAAGATTGTAACCTGTGAGGATACCGCCATGCGCCGACGCGTTTTTTTGGCTAACGCGGCATTTGCAGCCGCCGCCCTTCCTTTCGTTCCAGCTGTTTCGCGTCTTTTCGCAGCAGAGAACAGTTCAAAAAAAATTCTCTTCTTTTCACGTTCTCAGGGATTTGAGCATTCTCCTATAAAATTCGACGATCAGGGCGAATGTCCCGCAGGCAAAGCGCTCTCGAAGCTTGCAAAGGAACTCGGATACGAAATCGTTTCGACAAAAGACGGAAAAGTTTTTGACGGCGATCTAAGTCAATATGCCGCGTTTATTTTTTATACTTCTGGCGATCTTCTTAGCGAAGGCGGAGACGGACAGAATCCAATAACGGCTGACGGATTTGGAAACTTTTTGAACGCCGTCCGAAACGGAACAGGTTTCTTAGGATTCCACAGCGCGACCGACACATGTAAAAACAACACGGGGTTCAAAGTCGATCCCTATTATGAAACGACAGAATACGTGCGCATGATAGGCGGCGAATTCATCGTCCACGGAGATCAACAGGAAGCGTCTGTTGAAATAGTAGACGACGTTCTTCCTTCTCTGAAGGCGCGTAAACCTCTTTGGCGCGTTCATGAAGAATGGTATGCCAATAAAAACTTTGCCCCCGAGATGCATGTGCTCGCCTCCCTCCAAACAGCGGACATGAAAAAGGACGGTCATAATAAATGCTACGATCGCCCCGCGTTCCCCTGTATCTGGTGCCGTAAAGAGAAGAAAGGAACCGTTCTCTACTGTGCTCTCGGACATAAGGACGAATTCTGGACAAACGGCGAATTTGACGATCTCATTAGCGACCTTGTCAAATGCGCCGTCGGACAAATCGCTATTTCGACTGAACCGAATTTAACCCGTTCGTGTCCTGGAGCTAACATGCTTCAGAATTCTTGGGTTAAAGGACTCGTCAACTCTTCAGACTGATTTTGAGTTTGACTGCTTTTTATTCTGAGTTTTCGTTTTCAGAGGAACGTCCGAAGTTCTCAACAACCTTGGACGTTCTTTTTCCTTATATAGAGTTGCTGAAACTTGTTTCCGGAGCGCAACGTGTCGTCTTTCTACAATATTGCGGAACGATTAACTCGAATGGCTCGAGAAATTCCCGATTCCATCGCTATTGCCGAACCGTTGTTTCATCATGGAAAAGCAAAACGCAACAGTTCAGGAAAACGAGAATATAGGACGGTGACGTTTGCCGAACTAGATCGCGATACAGATCGAATCGCCGCGGGGTTGCAGGCGTTAGGAGTAACGCCTAGGATGCGTCCTGTCATTATGGTTCGTCAAGGAATTGACTTTATCTCGCTCGTCTTTGCGTTATACAAAACGGGCGCGACGCTCGTACTCATCGATCCTGGAATGGGCGTCAAAAAAATGCTTCAATGCCTTAAAGAGGTCAATCCAGACGGTTTTTTAGGAATTCCTTCGGCACAATACGCGCGTATCCTCTATCGGCGATGGTTCCCTAACGCAAAATTCAATCTCGCGGTCGGTAAAAGTTTATTTCTACCTTGTCTTTTAACGCTCGACAAGCTTCGTAAGCGCGCCCAAGCCAAACCTCAAGATCCCAAAATGAAACTTGACGATCCTGCTGCGATTATCTTTACAAGCGGCAGTACCGGAGTCGCAAAGGGCGTTCTTTATACTCATCGGATGTTTAAAACTCAAGTTGAAGAAATTACAAAACGTCTTAACATCAAACCGGGCGCTATCGACCTAGTTGGCTTCCCTTTCTTCGGTCTCTTCGACGCAGGAATGGGAACTACGGCTGTTATCCCCGACATGGACACGACGAAGCCCGCTTCTGTCGATCCTAAACTTTTTTTGGAAGCTGCCGTCGATTGGCAGGTAACACAAGCGTTCGGTTCTCCCGCGCTCTGGACGGCTGTTTCTCGTTATTGTGTCAGAAACAACGTCAAAATCTCAACCCTTAAGCAAACTGCTATCGCAGGCGCGCCCGTTTCATTTGAACTACTCAGGAATTTGCGCAGGATTTTGCCTGACGACGCAGTAATCGTCACGCCTTACGGAGCGACCGAATCGCTGCCCCTTGCCGCTATCGAATCACGTGAAGTGCTCGAAGAAACCTGTTTTAAGACAAGTCAAGGCGCCGGTGTATGCGTCGGTAAATTTTTCGATCCCCCTCTAGAACATAGGATTATCCCTATTTCAGACGCGCCGATCCCCCGTCTTTCAGACGTCACGGCATGCTCTGACGGTCAAATTGGAGAACTCATTGTCTCTGGACCGCAGTGTTCGCCTCGATATGTGACGCGTGAAGAAGCAAATGCGCTGGCGTTAATTGAGGGTGAAGATGGGCAGATTTGGCGTCGTGTTGGCGACGTTGGGTATTTTGACGATCAAGACCGTTTCTGGTTTTGTGGTCGCAAATCTCACCGAGTTGAAACACCTTCCGGACCAATGTTTTCTATTCCTTGCGAGGCGATTTCAAACGAATCGCCTAACGTCTTCCGTTCTGCCCTCGTCGGCGTTCCGTTACCGCCAGATTTTCAAGAACCTGAGGTCGTCGTCGAACGTGCGAAAGAATTCCGATCTGTCTGGAAAGAACCCGTCATGATCGTAGAACCGACGGCAGAAGCGCGTCCTGCTGATAAAGTAGCGGAAGAGCGACTCAAAAAAGAAACGCTGAATCTTCTAAAGAAGTCGCCCTTAACCTCGTCGATCAATAAAGTTTTGGTCTGTAATAGTCTGCCTGTGGACGCGCGTCATAACGCCAAGATCAATCGTGAGTTATTAGCAAAGTGGGCGACAGCGCGCCTTGCAGGGAAAAACGTTAAACTTCATAACGGTCCTTCGGATGACGACCTCCCTCCCGCTAAATAAGAAATAAGATTGAGGAGAATCCCATGATGACAAACGACGATACAATTGTCGCACAGGCGTCGGCACATGGAAACGGCGCTAGAGGTATCGTCAGACTCTCCGGATCTAATTCCTTATCTGCGATTAAAGCGCTCTTCACGACTTTAGATTCGTCTACTTTAGACGAACAAGGCGATATTGACTCGTCAAAATCCCGCGTTATCAACGGATGGTTCGCTCCTTGGTTCGAGGACGCCCCGAAACAAAAGGTTAGATGCGTTCTTTTCTTTTGGCCGAAAGGTCATGGTTTCACTGGAGAGCAGGCAGTAGAACTTCATCTACCCGGTTCGCCGCCCATTCTGGACGCTACAATTCGTTCCCTTTGCGCCCAGAACGGCGTAAGACTGGCCAATCGTGGCGAGTTCACCCTCCGTTCGTTCCTTAACGGAAAGCTGGATTTAACGCAAGCCGAAGCGATCCTTGGCGCCATCGACGCAAGTTCTGATCATGAGCTGAGATGCGCGCTCTCACAGCTTTCTGGAACGATTTCGCAAAAATTCGTCAACTTGCGTTCTCGCTTACTTGACGTTTTAAGCGAACTTGAGGCGGGATTTGATTTTACTGAAGAAGACATAGAATTTCTCTCTGCCGTCCAAGCACGCGAAAAGATATCGGAATTATTAGACGAAATCAATCAAACTCTTAAAGAGTCTAAGCAGAATCTTATCCGTGACCGCTTTCCCCGCGTCCTTCTCCTCGGGCGCCCCAACGTGGGTAAAAGTTCGCTTTTCAACTCTTTGGTCGACCGTTTCAACGGTAAAACGGCGGGCGCCGCGCTCGTCGCAGAAGTTGCGGGAACAACGCGTGATTATCTCGAGGCTGAATTAACAATTCACGGCGTTTCCTTCACACTCGTTGATTCAGCCGGAGTAGAACAAGAAATCCTTTCTGAACAGTCTGTAGTCGACCATGAATCAAGAGAACTCGCACAATTTGTTTTATCCAGTGAGATAAAGCGCGCTGATTTGCTTCTGCTGTGTTATGATTCAACAATCTCAATGCAGGAGTTGTTTACCGAAACGGTCGACATACAATCCATTCCTACGTTAAGAGTTGTCACAAAATCCGATAGTATCGATTCGTCGACAATGTTCAGAGAATCCCAAACTGAGTCCGTCAGAACTTCGGCGACAACAGGCCGAGGAATCGAAAAACTTGGCGAAAGTATTGTCGAAAAACTCGGCGCTGAGATGTGGGACGGGGAAGTTGTTCCTGCGACGGCGTTGCGTTGTCAAGAGGCGTTGCGAGAAACAGTCGCCTCGCTCCACCGTGCGCTAACGCTCCTTGAAAACGAAACACTTTGCGACGAGTCGCTCGTAGCGTCTGAATTACGACTTGCCTTAAATCAGATTGGACTTGTCGCCGGACAAACACATTCTGACGACCTGCTTGATCGTATTTTTAGCCGCTTCTGCATTGGCAAATGAAAGTTGATATCGAATCGCAGGATTCGAGCGACTAAGACGTTCTGAATCTGCGACTCGAAGAAGATTGAGTTGGAGAAAAAGTTCCACACGGCTTCCGATATCGCTAAGTGCGAAAAACTCACGATTGGGACGTCCGCTCCAGTACATTTTAGGGAGGATTTCCCAGAGAGTCATGGGGGCGGTCTCCTCGCTAAAAAGTTTGAGTAACCTATTGTTACGCCGTTCCATCCCTCGAAGAGCTTTGTCGACGCGGCTGGGGATATCAAATATTGGTTCCTCATGGGCTGGAAACGCAATCAGTTTCTGTCCATTCAACAATTCGTAATCGATTGCGATTTGTTTAAGTTTCAGTAAAGAACGAACATAGTTTAAAACGCCGGTTTGCGGAGTCATCCTCGCGGGCCAAATCTGAGAAAGAGTCTTAGAAAGCAAAAGATCGCCAGAAAAAATGACGTTTTCACAGACAAACGCTAAATGTCCAGAACTATGTCCCGGCAGGTAGACGCTTTTCAACGAATCAATAGTTTCGCCGCCATACAACGGTTCGTCGACCGTCACGCTCTGTACTCGACCGGCGCGAAACCCAAAACCGTCTAAAATAGATTCAATAGAATCAAAGGGAACGCCGGATTCCAAAAGGAAGTTGACGTATCGACAATTTTCAACGCGCGCAACCTCGTCGTAACTATCGACAAGTCGACTCTCAAACGCATGAACGGCTATTTTTGCGTTCGTTCGTCTTTTAAACTCGCTAACGCCGCCAAAATGGTCGACATGCGCATGGGTCAAGCAAAGACGGGATATTTTCTCTGGTTTAAAAGAACGGTCAAACTCTTCTCGAATTATACGAAAACCATTCTCTAGGTCGGTGTTAGACTCTTCGCTTCCCCCCCCCGAATCAATCATAATCCACTCTGAATCAACTGTCGGAACGAGATAAATGAAACCGATAAGGTATGGAAGTACTCGCGCTTTAATTCTATATCCAACGCCGTACGACGTATTAATCGGACAAACGCTCCTTTCTGAGGAAAAGTCGTCCTTAATAATCGATTGACCTTGTGAACATTTTTCTTCCAGTCCCATCATAAAAACCTTCTCGCTCTGTCAGATTCTCCCGAAAAACCTGAGGAACGCCACGCTAAATGAAATTGAAAAAACTCCTACGTCGGCAAAAAGCGTCTCGCTCGAGCCAACACAGGAGTTTTTAACACACCGAAAACTGAGTAAAATCGAAGGCGAAATCACCTCGAAAAGACGTTTTCAGCTTTTTCCGCCGCACGCAGTTTCGCACGGGCGCGCTCAATTGATTCGTTTCGTATTTCCATTAACTCAGGAGAGTTAGAAGGAAGCGTTCGAGCCGTCTCATATTCTTGCCTGACGGATTCTAAATTGAGTTCTCTAAGTAGACAAGCGCGATTTGTAAGAAGAGAAACAGTATTGTCGACAACCTCTACGAATCCGCCTTCGACGTACCAGCGTTCAACCGATCCGTCATTAAGAGTTAGTCGTAGCTCGCCAGCCCCGATTCGACCGACGACTGGCGAATGATCTTTACCAACTCCGTACTCGCCGTCGAATAACGGAACGACAACAAATTCAACCTCGCTGTCGAAAACTGTCTTTTCTGGCGTCACCGCAACGCATTTCATACTTATGCTCCTTAAAGGCGCCAAGTTCGGACGACGGTTCAACTCGTCGGAAACCAAAAAGAATCCTAAAGGAACCGTTATTTTTTACGTGCTTCCACTTCCATGCGTTCGGCCTGTTCC